>RCUO01001219.1_pt1 | contig 9870 bp, 7 predicted proteins | sample 2166161 | NCBI WGS metagenome assembly RCUO01 (sample SAMN09932617, study PRJNA488358) | compost metagenome | feature: garden; material: soil; isolation source: compost soil in cyclohexanecarbonitrile-enriched culture | place: Germany: Experimental Botanical Garden Goettingen | collected 2016-01-27 | reverse complement strand
CAATGAATGGAAGCTAAATTTGTCAATTTCTCTAAAAAGAAACCAAGAACATACTCAAACGTAAAATCAACTAAATTCAATTTGACGTTATTAAAAAGGAGTCGTGTTAATCTATGCTGCCGCTGTACAAAAAATATTGGCGAACATTTTTCGATATCGGGCTGGTCGTGCTGACAGTGTATCTGGTTATGCTCGCATTCAGCAAGCTCTATCAGCTCGCCGCACCCGTATTTCTCTCTTTTTTCGTCTTCCTGCTGATTGAGCCGCTGGCCCGTTTCCTTAACCGCAAAGGCCTCGGCAAGCCCTTCGCCTCAGCCATCTCGGTGCTGCTCTTCCTGGTCATTCTGCTCGGCATTCTGTTTGGCGCCGGCCTGCTTATCGCTACACAAGCAATGCAGTTCCAGGAAAGCCTGCCAAAATATACGGCTATTGTCCAGGAGCATTTTGCCGAAGCCACTACATATCTCCAACAGCAGATTGATGCGCTGCCGGCCGATCTGACAGACAAAATCAACGGCTATTTTACCGATGCCACCAACGTCCTCTCGGGCTGGCTGGTCATTTTCTTTAAATATATGATTGGAGCGCTTGGTTCCTTCTCTTCCTTTATGGGAAATTTCGGAATTGCCATTATTCTCGCCTTTTTCCTCAGCATGGAGATCAAGGACTGGCGCAAAATTGCCCATGATAAAATGCCCAAGACATTCAAAACTGCCTACGCTTTTGTCCAGGGCAATGTATTTAAGGCTATCGGGTCCTACCTAAAGGCACAGATGATTCTAATTAGCATCACCTTTGTAATTGTACTGGCCGGCCTGCTCATTCTTGGAACCGGTAATGTATTAACGCTGGCGCTGGTATGTGCCGTATTTGATATACTGCCGCTGCTCGGAGTATCGACCATCCTGATTCCCTGGATCATCTACCTGTTCATCGTCGGCAACACTTCACTTGCAATCGGGCTTATTGTGCTGCTCGCTGTGGTGCTGATCGTACGTCAGCTGCTGGAGCCGAAGATTACCGGCAATTCCATCGGCGTTTCCTCTGCTTTTCTGATGCTGTCGTTCGTCATCTTCTCGATGTCTGCCTTCGGTGTCGCCGGACTGATTCTGTCGCCGATTCTGCTTATTCTGATCAAAGAGCTTATTCAGCAGGGTTATCTGCAGCGCTGGATTTACCTGCCGCAGGAGGAATTCATTGTGTCACCGTTTGCCGCTTCAGACCCTTCAACTGCCGGAGGCACGAAATCCGGCGATCCGGCAGCTGAACCTCCGGCCCCGGATCAGGCTCCGGATGAGCCTGACAGCAAATCAAAGATCTGACCGAACAGAAGTGTTGCGGTATGCTGGCTGCCGGGAGCTACATTCTCTACGGCAACGGATACGGCATACCGGGGATGATCTGCCGGCCCATAGCCGATAAACCATTGGTTGTTGCGCGGCATCTCCTTCACCAGGGTCTGGGCTGTACCTGACTTGCCTGCCACCGGCCAATGCGTACTGCGCAGGCGCCTGCCGGTTCCTTCAGTTACTACCAGCCGCATCCAGGACAGCAGTGTCTGTGCTGTCTGTCTGGAGACGGCGCCGGCGGCAGCCGGCGCCAGGTGCGCGGGCAGCTCCTGCAGCGTCTGCCCGTTCCGGAAGGCGACGCGCTGCAGAATGCGCGGCGCCCGCACTTCCCCGCCATGCAGCAGCGTCACAACCAGATTCGCCGCCTGCAGCGGCGTCATGGTTACATCCCGCTGGCCAATGGCGGTCTGCACCCTGGCCCCGGCGTCGTCGGGAACCAGGGTGCTGAATATCCGGCCCGGCTGCTCGCCAGCCAGCGGCCGGAGCACCGGCTGGCCCAGCGTATCCGCGGCCTGCCAGCCGATGTCTCTGCCCAGGCCGAGCGCAAGCGCTGCGGCCTGGAGCTGGGCGCCGCTGAGCCGCTCGGCCAGCGAAGCGAATACGGTGTTACAGGACACGGCGAACCCTTGCGCCAGCGTGAGGGAGCCGTGTTCTTTGCCGTGCGGGCAGGACAGGTGATACTTGCCGAATTGGCCGGAGCAGAAGAACCGTTCCTCCGGTGAGGTTACGCCGGCTTCAAGCGCTGCGGCAGCCGTTACAAGCTTAAAGACCGAGCCGGGAACCGCCGCCTGCAGCGCCCGGTTATTCCACTCGCCGCCTTCAGGCGAGATGCGGTCCGGATCATATAAAGGCAGAGACACCATGGCCGCAATGTCTCCTGACCTGGAATCCAGAACAACTACAGCTCCTTCCTTCACCCCAGCCTCCACCGCCAGCTGTTCTATCCCCTCCTGCAGCTTTTTGTCAATCGTAGTGTAGACTGAAAGCGGATAATAAGGATTGCCCGGCGCCTTTACCTTGAGCGGGCTGCCGGGCAGGCGGTTGCCGCGGGCATCGACCTGCACATAGACCTCGGTATGGCCCACTCCCTGCAGCAGCGGCTCCAGCGTCTTCTCAAGCCCGTCCATGCCGGCAAGCGGAACCCGCAGACCAGTGGGCGACTGCTTAGCGGCTGCCGGTGCCAGCTCCGACAAATAGCCCAGCCACTGGCGTCCTGTCGCCGCTTCGTCATATCTGCGGACATACGGCAGCGCGCGCACACCGTTGACCGCAAGCGCCTCCACCTGCTCCGCCTGCTCGGGAGTCAGGGCTATGGGGCTTCTGCCCCCTGCCGAAGGCCAGAGCAACGGCTCTTTCAGCCCGCTGATACGGCTCTCCAGCTCGCCGTATGACACTCCAAGGACAGCAGCAAGCTGCTTCAGCTTGCTGCTGTCTCCTGCTGCCGCCGTCTCCTCCTGCGGAAAAAAGGCCGCTGTCCATACCGTCTCTCCGGCCAGCGGTCTCCCGCTGCGGTCATAGAGCCTCCCCCGCCCGCTATCGAGTACCGTTTCCCGTTCGCTTTGAATCGCCGCCATCTGTGCCATAGTATATGCCGCTCCCGGAACAGCCCGGTGCTTCAGCACAAGCTGCACCCAGGCCAGCCTGATTACAAGAACTCCAATAAGAGCCGACAGTATTAGCAGGCTCCAGACAATACGCTTATTAAGGTGCTTGTGCAATGTTATTCCCCCTGCTGCTACCTGTACATCAACGGTTCAGGCCTTGTGGCTTTTATTATGCCCACCTTCCCGATAAATACCAAAAATTCGTCAGCGGTATACAAAATAATCCTGAAAACCACAAAAAAACCGTACCCTTCTAAAGAAGAGTACGGCAGAACAGCCACAATAGCGCTGTATACGCTTTGTATTCTATACACTGAACCTGGCCAGCCGTTCCCTGAGCTTCAAGGATGCATTCTCCAGCTTGCCGGACAGCTCGACCAGATAATCGCTCACATTCTGCTGTTCACCGCTGAGCGAAGCCACCTCCTCAGAAGCTGCCGACGATTCTTCGGCAAAGGAGCTGACATTGCCGATCGTCTCCGACAGCCCTTTTTGCGACTGGCTTAATCCTGCGATGGAATCCGATACGGAATCCAGCCTGGCAATGAACTGGTTCATCCGCTCCTGCACAGATACGAAAATTTCACTGGTATCCTGCACAGAAGCCATCTGCTCCGAGAATAGCGGCGCCACTTGAGATAAGGCGTTCACGGTATCGTTGATATCCTGCATTATAGTCTCGGTAATGTCTGCGACCACGGCAATGGAACGCTTGGACTGGTCGGCAAGCTGGCGGATCTCATCAGCCACCACCATGAAGCCGCTGCCGGCCTCGCCTGCCCGTGCTGCCTCAATCGTGGCATTCAGTGACAGGATATTGGTCTGCTGCGTAATGTTTTGCATGACATCCAGCACCTTAATGACTGAGGATGCTGTCTCCTGCAGCTCGTTCACCTTTTGAACCAAGGTGCCTGTCATTACACCTGTGTTCCCCGTTCTGACCAGCAGCTCCTGCAGCTTCGCAACCCCCTCCTTGCTGGATTGCCCGACACTGTGTGCGGTGCTGCTCATTTCCTGTGCTGCAGCGATAACCTGGGCCGTCTGGCCGGATATCCTCTCCGTCATTTCATTGCCCCGGTCGGCCTCCAGCGCCAGACTGCCTGCTCCGCCGGCAATCTCTTCTGTCGCAGAAGCGATATCCTTCGCAGCCATTGCTGTCTTGCGGGACGCATGTCCCAGTGCATCCGCCGTTCCAAGCACTTCAAGCGCTGTCTCATTGGTGTGTACCACCAGCTCGTTAATCCGCTCCATCATCATATTAAATGAGCCGGATAGCTGCCCAATCTCGTCACGGGACTTCACTTGAGTACGTACCCTGAGATCTCCCTCGGCTCCCTGGAACATTAATGTCTTTAGCCGGTTCAGCGGACCTGAGACCATCCTTACCATCCAGAAGCCGATCAGCACTGCGATAACCGCAGCTGCTGCAACGGCAATATACGTGGTATTCAGAATTAGTCCGGCATCCTTGATGAGATTGTCCGAAGGAACAACGCCGAGCACTCTCCACCCCGAGCTTGCCAGCGTACCGTATACCGCCAGAATTGATTTTCCCTGTTCATCACGGGTTGGCAGTGAGCCGGAATCCTTGTTCAGTCCATTAAAAAGTGTTCCGCCCAGACGCAGATAGGAATCCGCTTCCTGGTGCTGCGAGGTGGCGATCAGCTCATCCTTGTCTGTCAGCAGCTGGATATAAGAATCCATTCCAAGACTGACCTTGCTAAGCTGGCTTTCAATTTCAGCAGTCTTGATATCGCAGACAGCAATATAGCCTGCGCTGCCGGAAGCTTCTGCCGACTTGGCAAAATGAAATACTCCTGTGTTCTCGCCCTGCTTGAGCCCCTGCGTGATCCAGAGACTCTGAGGCTGATTCTGCAGCTGACTGAACCAGCCGTTTTGTTTCATCCCTTCTATAAAAGCGCTGTCTGCCGTACCAGATACCAATACCGGAAGACTATCCTCCAGCGGAACCAGATATACAGCCTGCATATTTCCCGCCGCTTCAAGCCAGGCATCCAGCTCCGATTGAATCGAGGCAGCCGCTGCTGCCTTAGCCTCCGTCTCTGCACCGGACGCTGTGCCGGACTGGACGGCCTGCCTGATCGTTTTGTTGTAAAACAGCTCCCCCAGCCTATCCTCAAAGCGCAGCAGGATCACATCCAGCTTCTCCGCTGTCTGCTGCACCGTCTGTTCATTCGCCGCCAGGGCGTTAGTTTCAATCGTATGTTTGGCTACAGAATACGAAGTATAGCCGAGTGACAGAACAATCCCCATAGTCGTGATAAAAAACACCAGAAATAACCGCATCCCCAGTGACTTGGAAGGATTCAGCCACGCGGGTCCGCTGCCGACTTTTCTTAATTTACTCACAAAAAACCACCGCCAAATCTTCATTATTGTTGCACACAGCCGCCATTAATCATAAACGAAAAGGACTGCAAATGCTGTGATTTTGTTGTATCCGGTGATAGCTGCTGAAGATTACTCAAAATGATTGTTATCCCTACCCTGATTCATCTGTTTCCCCTCTTGAAATCACCACTGAAAAGGGTTATAACTAAATTGTATGATTAAATTATTGTTTTGTTATTATGTTGTAGCTAACTAACAATAACAAAATCACTTATGTTATCACTTTTTATTGATAAAATTTGTAAAGCGGAGGTTGTAGAATGTCACGGCTTAATGAATATATCGGAGGGGTAACCTGGGGCTTCATGGGCAAACGCGGAACATGGGCAACAGAGGCTGCCGGGACCTCAATGGAACTTATGAAATCGGTTACGGGAGCTAACTGGACAGCCATTGCCTTTAGCGCCTTCCAGGCGACTGCCCAGTCCACGAATATCCCTTACCAGGAAGCACCGACGGTTACTGACGATGAAGTGCTGTGGGCTATCCGCAAGGCCAAAACGCTCGGCCTGAAGGTCTGTCTCAAGCCGATCGTCAACTGTGCTGACGGAACCTGGCGGGCACATATTAACTTTTTTGACAAGGATGTTCCTTGCGAGCCCAAATGGTCAGACTGGTTCCGCTCTTATACCGCTTTTATTCTGCATTATGCGAGGATTGCCGAAGAAACCGGCTGCGAAATGTTCTGCATCGGCTGTGAAATGGTCCAGACTGACCGGCGTGAAGCAGAATGGCGCACGCTGATTGCTGAGGTCCGCAAAGTATATACCGGTGTCATTACGTACAACTGCGACAAGTATCAGGAGGCTAATGTAACCTGGTGGGATGCTCTTGATGTGATATCGTCCAGCGGCTATTATCCGGAAACGGACTGGGAAGCCCAGCTCGACCGGATTGAGCCTGTCGTGCAGGCGCACGGCAAGCCCTTCTTCTTCATGGAAGCCGGATGCCCAAGCCGCAGCGGAAGCGCCGCGATCCCCAATGACTGGTCGCTGCCAGGCGGGCCGGATCAGGAGGAGCAAAGCCGCTTCTATCAGGCGATGTTCAGCGCATGCCACAAGCGCAGCTGGGTGCAGGGCTTCATGCTCTGGGACTGGCCGGCAGAGCTTTATCCGCTGGAGGAAGCTGCAGCCAATGATGATTATTGTATGTACGGCAAGGCTGCCGCACCTGTTATCAAGCACTTTTTTACTACTACAATAAATAGTCAGGAGTGAATGTTACATTATGAAAATAACAACTGAAGCATGGCTGAACGCACTTACGAACGAGCTGCAGAACAATATTCTCGGCTTCTGGATCAAGCACACACTGGATGAAGAGCACGGCGGCTTCGTCGGCGAAATTGATAATCAGCTCAACGTGATTGCCGGAGCCGAGAAGAGCCTGGTGCTTAATGCGCGGATTCTCTGGAGCTTTGCGACAGCTTACCGCACCTATGGTTCGGCAGAATATCTCAGTATGGCTGAACGCGCTTACCGTTATCTGCTGGAGCATTTCCTCGATAAGGAATATGGCGGATTGTACTGGATGGTTGACGCATCCGGTGTCCCTTCCCAGCCTAAGAAGCAGGTGTACGGCCAGGCTTTTGCCATCTATGCGTTGGCTGAATACCATCATGCTACCGGAGATCAGAATGCGCTTAAGCTTGCTGTAGAGATTTTCCGCGTCCTGGAGAAGCACAGCTATGATCCTCTTTATAAAGGTTATATTGAAGCGCTCTCCCGCGAATGGGAGGTTACGGATGAATTGTCGCTCAGCGATAAGGATATGAATGAGAAAAAATCGATGAATACCCATCTGCACGTCCTTGAGGGCTATACCGGGCTGTACCGGGTATGGAAATCCGAGGAGCTGCGGGTGAAGCTGGCCGAGCTGATTAACACGATGCTTGACCATATCGTTGATGATCAAGACCGTCATTTCCACCTGTTCATGGATGAAGAGTGGCGCATCAAATCGGACATCACCTCCTACGGCCACGATATTGAAGGCAGCTGGCTGCTGGTGGAGGCGGCTGAGGTGCTGGGTGATGAAGCGCTGCTGGAGCGTGTGCGTAAGGTTGCCGTTACTATGGCCGAAGCAGTTCTGGCTGAAGGAATCGACAAAGACGGCGGAATCTGGAACGAGGCTGTACCAAGCGGCCTGCTGAATGAGGAAAAGGACTGGTGGCCCCAGGCTGAAGCAATGGTCGGCTTTTATAACGCTTATCAGCTGACACAGGATACACGTTATCTGGATGCCTCGGCAGCAGTATGGGAATTTATCGACCGTTATATCGTTGACCATAAGCTGGGTGAATGGTACTGGGCGGTGGATGAGCATCTGCAGCCTCTGGCTCACGCGCCTAAGGTCAGTGCCTGGAAGTGCCCTTATCATAACAGCAGAGCCTGCTTCGAAATGATCGGACGCCTGCAGGCCGCCGTAAAGGAGACTCACTAATGACAGCATTATTCGAAGAACGCAAGGCACAGCTGACACAGCGGTACGAGACCCTGATTGCCCGTAAAAATGAAAAGCTGTCCTACGGCAACGGGATATACGACCGGTACGTTTATCCGCTGCTGACCGCAGAGCATGCTCCGCTGATCTGGCGCTATGATTATAACCCTGAGACTAATCCTTACTTTGCAGAGCGGATCGGCGTAAACGGTGTCTTCAATCCCGGCGCAATTGAGCTGGACGGCAAATTCTATATTATAGCCCGTGTTGAAGGCAACGACCGTAAATCCTTCTTTGCCGTCGCCGAGAGTGACAGCGGAGTGGACGGTTTCCGTTTCTGGGATCATCCGGTTGTTCTGCCTGAGACCGGAGAACCGGACGTCAACGTCTATGATATGCGTCTTACCAAGCATGAAGACGGCTGGATCTACGGGCTGTTCTGTACCGAGCGCAAGGACCCGGATGCGCCGCATGGCGACCTGTCCAGTGCAGTGGCGCAGTGCGGTATCGCCCGCACCAGGGACCTGAAGAGCTGGGAGCGCCTAGCCGACCTGCGGACCGGCTCCGCCCAGCAGCGCAACGTCGTGCTGCATCCGGAGTATATAGACGGTAAATACGCCTTCTACACCCGTCCGCAGGACGGCTTTATCGACGCCGGCTCCGGCGGCGGCATCGGCTGGGGGCTATCCGATACAATTGAGAATGCGGTCATCGGGAGCGAGACGATCATCGACCAGCGCTACTATCATACGGTCAAGGAAGTGAAGAACGGCCAGGGGCCCGCTCCAATCAAAACCCCGCGCGGCTGGCTTCACATCGCCCACGGCGTGCGTAATACCGCTGCGGGTCTGCGTTATGTGCTGTATGTTTTCCTCTCTGACCTCAATGAACCGAACAAGGTTACCCATGCTCCAGGCGGACACTTCATCGCACCGGACGGGGAAGAACGCATCGGTGATGTCTCGAATGTCGTATTCTGTAACGGTGTAATCGCCCGTGACAACGGGGAAATCTACATCTATTACGCATCCTCAGATACCCGGGTGCATGTAGCAACCACCACAGTCGATCAGATGCTCGATTACGTGCTGAACACGCCGGAAGATCCGCTGCGCTCCTACGCCTGCGTCCAGCAGCGGATCGAACTGATTAACCGCAATCTGCAGCTCTAATGTTATTCACATGTAAAAGAACAGGCGCCGCCGGCAGAGCTCAACGTATCTGCAGGCGGCGCCTATTCGCCTTTTATATGCGTTTACCGGTTAGTTCGATTTCCTCCACCTAATTCCATTTAAAAACAAGTATTTTCAATAATTAGTTAGAAAATCACCAGCTATTTCGTACGATATACCACTTTTCAGGTAATTCGGTTAATACTAGTGGACTTTTTCCCACTAATATCCTTACAGCCGAGATTGAGAAGGATTTAGCGGGTGAAATTCCACTTATTTAAATGAATACACACTATCCATCCCTATGAAGCGATGTTTTCCTGTTTTGCAAACAGGGTACAATGGAATCAGAGCCGAAATAGCTACGAGGAGGTTAAGAGATGAAACCGCGTATTTCCGTTATAACGCTGGGAGTGGATGACCTGGAGCGGTCGCTGGAGTTCTACCGTGACGGGCTGGGCCTGCCGACAGAGGGGATTATCGGGACGGAATTCGAGCACGGGGCTGTTGCTTTTTTTGAGCTGCAGGCAGGTCTCAGGCTGGCTCTGTGGAAACGCAGGGATTTGGCCCATGACAGCAGGCTACCGCAGACTCCTGCCAGTCCGACTGAGTTTTCTCTGGCCCACAATGTAGGCAGCCGTGAAGAAGTAGACCTGCTTATCGCCGAAGTGCGGCAGGCCGGCGCGGTCATTACCGTACCTGCTCACGATACCTTCTATGGAGGGTATGCCGCCTATTTTCAGGATCCTGACGGGCATTTATGGGAGGTGGCCTGGAACCCGGCCTGGGAGCTTCCAGAGTGATTACAGCTTACACTATTCAAGCCAGGCACTTCACCGGCGGCATACAGCGCTTAGACAGCAATAAATGCCGCCGGAGTGCCATCCAGAG
>RCUO01001216.1_pt1 | contig 9885 bp, 9 predicted proteins | sample 2166161 | NCBI WGS metagenome assembly RCUO01 (sample SAMN09932617, study PRJNA488358) | compost metagenome | feature: garden; material: soil; isolation source: compost soil in cyclohexanecarbonitrile-enriched culture | place: Germany: Experimental Botanical Garden Goettingen | collected 2016-01-27 | reverse complement strand
GTACAATGGGGGCCGTCCTGGCTTTACTTGGAGGGATGCTGTTATCCAACAGCCCAATAGCAGTCGGTTTGGTCTGTATTCTAGTCATTATGATCAGTATGAAAATCAACCGGGCGGATACGATAAGTCTTACGTTAGTTACTGTAATAACAGTGATGGAGGCTTCGGGTGAATGGCAATTCGCACTTAATCGTTTTTTATTAACTTTGACAGGTATTGTTTCTGCATTTCTAATCAATATTATTGTCGTTCCTCCAAAACCTCGTAAACAATACATTAAGCAAATTGAGAATGTTTTTTCAAGCCTCTCTTTATTGCTGAGAACAGCGGTTTCTCATGAGATGAAGGAAAGTGTATTTCGTGATGAAAAAAATGCCTTGCATTCATCCATAAAATCGTTGGCTGATAAGTATGCATTGTTTGAGGAGGAGCAGAAGCAGTTAAAACGGGCCAAGTATAGCCAGACTAGACAAATGGTTGTGTATAAGAACCTGTTAGCTTCTTTGCAAAAAGGTTACGATGTTCTCGAGGCCGTTGATCGGCATTATTTCCAGGCGGATCGGACCGAACATACAGATGCTCTATTTGATAATCATTTGGAACATTTAATCAAATATCATCAGCACATCTTACTTAAGTTTGAAGATAAATTAAAGCCCAATGCCAATGATTCCGAACCCTTGGGAGAAGACAATGATGATTTTCTGAATACCGCGATTTTGGGGTATAATGCAGAGAAAATAGGTCAGCTGCGTTTATATGTTGTGGCAGCGGCGATTTATGATTACGGATATCAATTGGAGCGCTTAGATAAAGTGGCCGATCAGATGAATCGTATAGCAGAGGAGAAAGAATCTGTGCACGAAGCCTAAACATAACCTTGTGAAGAGCAACATATAAGCTTTGTAACAGTAAAAAAATCCGGTTCCTTAGGGACCGGATCATCTATTTAAGAGAATACTTGAAATCTCAACTTGTAATTGCTAAAATGAAAAGATATCGAATAAACATGCATTTAAAAACATAAATATGCAAATTTATCATATCATGATTCAAATGGAATGTCAACCTTCCAAAAGGGGATGAAATGTAGTGGATAACAATGAAAGTCAGTGGAAAGAGGAACAGGAACGGGTTGACGGAGTAACCAAGCTTTTGTCCGCCCATATTCGCAATTTATCAGAGGAGCTTGGACTTCATCGCAGTGATGTAGTGGATATGCGGAAAGACTTCTGGGAAGAGGTAACCGTAAACTTCAGTAGCCCGGATGATTTGGGAGAAACCTCAACAAGTCTTCGCCAACAGTCCCAAATCCTCAATGAACGGGAACGTCATCATTTGCAATCAAGCAAGGCACTGAAAAAATATAAAAAGCTGGTTGTCTCTCCTTACTTTGGCCGCATTGATTTCACAGAGGAACCAACGGGCGGGCTGGAAAAGATTTATCTAGGGATTGGATCCTTGATGGAGGATGATGGCACCTTTTTGATCTATGACTGGCGTGCGCCGATCTCCAGTCTGTATTATGACGGGGCACCAGGTCCTGCAGCTTATGAAACACCTGGAGGATTAGTCTCCGGAACAATGAACCTTAAACGCCAGTTTGTTATTGCTGACGGTGTAATTGAAGTTATGTTTGACACTGGGGTTACGATCGGGGATGAGCTGCTGCAGCAGGTGCTAAGTCATAGCGCTGACGATCGGATGAAAAGTATTGTTGCTACAATTCAGAAAGAGCAAAATGCGATTATCCGCAACGACAAAAGCAGGATGCTAGTTGTGCAAGGAGCAGCGGGAAGCGGGAAAACGTCTGCTGCATTGCAGCGGGTAGCTTATCTTCTATATAAATACCGTGAAGTATTATCAGCAGATCAAATGCTGCTGTTCTCACCGAATCCGCTGTTTAACAGCTATGTATCTACAGTGCTCCCGGAGCTAGGCGAAGAAAATATGCAGCAAACAACGTTTCAAATGTATTTGGAACATCGTCTTGGCCATGAATTCCAGCTCGAAGATGTCTTTAGTCAGACCGAAAGTCTACTAAATGCTCCTGATGGTCCTGAGGTGGCTATACGCAGAGAAGGCATTGCCTATAAATCGTCTGTACCTTTCCTAGATGTGATTCGGCGATATGCTACGTTGCTGGAACAGGAGGGCATGCTTTTTAAACCTTTAATGTTTCAAGGGAAAGCAGTGGTCAGTAAAGAAGAAATGGAACGCCAGTTCTACGCGTACGATCCTGCCATAAAGCTTGCAAATCGTGTGGATTTGATGATCCGCTGGCTGCTTAAGAAGATCGCAGATTTTACCCATGAGGAAAGAAATGCACAGTGGGTTGAAGATCAGATCGAGCTGCTGGATTCCAGCGATTATCACCGTGCATATCAGATGTTGCGTCGGAAGAAGAAAGCTTCGCAGGATAGCTTTGACGATTTTGATACGGAAAAAGAAGTGTTATCTCGTTATGTAGTCAGCCAGCGGCTCAAACCACTGCGTGGTTGGACTAAACGGGGTCGATTTGTGGACGTTAAGGGCTTGTACAGCACGTTATTTACAGATCGCGAACTTATGGAGCGCCTCAATGGTGATTATCCTTTACCAGAGGTGTGGGATGATATCTGTGAGCAGACATTGGAATCTATTGGAGTGAACGAGCTTGCTTATGAAGATGCTACGCCATTCCTTTATCTGAAGGAGTTAAGCCAAGGCTTCCGGACCAACACACTGATCCGCCATGTGATTGTAGATGAAGTACAAGACTACTCTCCATTCCAATTAGAGTTCATGCGCCGTTTATTTCCAAGAGCAAAAATGACCGTATTAGGCGACCTGAACCAGGCCATTTATGCACAAGGTGAGGTACTGGGGGATTTGTCTAGTCTCGTAAGTATATATGGTGAAGAAAACACAGAAGTGATCTCGTTAACCCAAAGCTACCGTTCAACTTATGAGATCGTGGAGTTTACGCGGTCAATGATCCCTGGAGGAGAACGAATCGTACCGTTTAATCGGCGGGGAGAAGAACCCCAGCTAAGTGTGGTATCCAGCGAGAAGGAGCTTCTGAATGCTGTAGAACAGGATATCCGGAAGCTGCATTCTGAGGGATATCATTATGTAGCTGTCATCTGCAAAACAGCGGAGGAAAGCGCAAGGGTTCATGCTGAACTGAATCGTAGCCTGCCGGTAAGACTTGTTACAAAGGAAACGCCGAATTTTCAGAAGGGGACACTGGTTCTGCCTGCTTATTTAGCAAAAGGTGTGGAGTTTGATGCGGTCGTCATCTTTGATGGCTCGGCTGAACAATATGGCAGAGAAAGTGAACGCAAATTGTTTTATACGGCTTGCACTCGGGCTATGCACTTACTGCATATTTTTAGCCTGGGTGAACCTAGTCATTTTATTCCGTCCGCTAATGTGGCATCTTTAAGCGCCGGATCGCTGTAACCATAGATCTCTTCATTTTAAGATCGTCCTTTTCGCAGCAGCGGAGGGACGGTTTTTTTGTTTTCATGAATAAAGAAGGGCGAACAAACCACAATAAAGAATGTTGTACACAATGACAAAGGTGGTCAGTTCATGAAGGAAAGAAAATGGGATCTGCTTGCCTTAGCATCAATCCCACTAATAATGACCCTCGGTAACTCCATGCTGCTGCCTATTCTGCCGCAGATCTCCAAAGAACTCGGCATTAGCGCTTTTCAAGTCAGTATGCTGATTACCGTGTATGGATTGATGGCAATTGTAATGATCCCTATTGCAGGTTATCTGTCAGACCGTTTTGGGCGAAAGAAGGTTATTCTTCCTAGTTTAATCATTGCCGCAATTGGTGGTGCCGTCTGCGTGGTAGCTGCTTGGTTTATGAAGGGGGTTAGCGCTTATTGGGTGATCTTAGCAGGGCGTCTGTTGCAAGGAATTGGTGCAGCGGGTGCTTTTCCAATTGTAATACCCTTTGTAGGCGATTTGTTCAAGGAAGAAGAGGATGTGAGCAAAAGTCTGGGAATCATTGAGACCTCCAATACGTTTGGTAAAGTACTCAGTCCAATTCTTGGTGCCTATCTTGGGATATGGCTCTGGTTTGCTCCTTTTATTGCGATTCCCATTCTATGTCTAATTTCATTTTTGTTAGTTTTATTTCTCGTCCGAAAGCCCGAAGCGAAGGATGAACCTGAGAAACAGGAAATCCGAGCGTTTTTAGCTGGAATTGTGAGTGTTTTACGTAAAAAAGGGCGTTGGCTGTATGCTATTTTTGCCATAGGCGGCATTTGTATGTTTGTGACCTTTGGTGTCCAATTCTATTTATCAGAAATGCTGGAAACTAAATATAAAATGCACGGGGCGACGAAGGGGTTTGTGCTGGCGATACCGCTTGCCCTCTTATGTCTGTCCTCCTACGGCACAGGAAAGATCATTGGTCAGAATAAAACGCTAATGAAATGGCTGGGCTTTGGAGGAATGGTGTTACTGACTGCGGCCATGATTTGTGCGGGATTCAACAAAGGCATTTATTTTTTAGTAGGATTTATGGGTTTAGGCTGTGTTGGAATCGGGATTGTACTTCCTTGTATGGACGCTTTAATCACGGAGGGGATTGAGAAGGAGAACAGCGGCACGATAACCGCTCTTTATAGTAGTATGAGATTTATAGGGGTAGCGTTGGGGCCGCCGGTGGTATCGTTGCTGCTAAGCAGCGGGCATTGGGTCTTGTTCGCGTTGATGGCTACAGTAGGGGCAATTGGTGGATTGCTGACCTTGTTTGCAGTAACTCCGAGTAAGGGGGAAAAGGGGGAGCCAGGCGTTAAAGACACAGAGAAGGTAATTCCTCCAATCTGGCCGAAACGTATTCGCCAAACCTCCTCAATGTCTCTGGATGGAAAAAAGGGCTATCCCTAAGCTGCGTTGCCGCAGCTTGTGGGATAGCCCTCTTGATAAAAGAATAAAAGATATTCTTAGGCTTGTGGAACGGATTCCCAATCCTTCAAGAAACGTTCAATACCGTTATCTGTCAGCGGGTGCTTCCAGAGGGTTGGCAGAAGTGAACCTGGGATTGTAGCGATGTGTGCACCAGCAATAGCTGCTTGCTCAACATGAGCAATGTTGCGGATACTTGCTGCAATGATCTCGGATTTCAAGTTGTAGTTAGTCAGGATAGTCTTCAGATCCTTGATCAGCTTCATTCCGTCAACACCGATATCATCCAGACGACCTACGAAAGGAGAGATATAAGTTGCGCCTGCTTTAGCAGCCATCAAACCTTGAGCCGCGGAAAATACTAGTGTAACGTTAGTTTTGATGCCTTTTTTAGTAAGCTCATAACAAGCTTCCAAGCCATCTTCAGTCATAGGGAGTTTAATTACAACGTTTGGAGCCCATTCAGCAATTTCATATGCTTCTTTAAGCATTTCTTCTGCTGTAAGTCCGATTACTTCTGCGCTTACAGGTCCTGGAACGATTGCAACGATTTCTTTGATAACATCCTTGAACAATCTTCCTTCTTTAGCGATCAGCGAAGGGTTAGTCGTTACGCCATCCACTAGTCCTAGGCGAGTAATACGTTTGATTTCTTCAATGTTTCCGGTATCCAAGAAAAACTTCATTTTAAATTTCCTCCCTTGATTTCCATATGGATTGACAAGCAACATTCATATTTACATTATGAGACATGCAAATCAAAGTTTCAACTGTTATTTTGAATATTTCAAAATAACTTTATAGAACCAGTATTACCTGTATGCGCTGAATTTCAGATAATATAAGATTGGCTTAGGCCTCCCTCCATGATAATATATAACCGGAATTGTTATTTTGGTTGGGAGGTGGGGATGGGATGATGTATGCGATATTGGTGATTTTACTTGTGCTTGTGCTGGCAGCAGCGGGATTCCTTGCCTACCAGAACAGCAAGTTGGTGTCTAATCAGAAGAAACTCGGTACTGCATCAAGTGATCCTTCCCTTATGTATTCTATCTTTGACCAATCTAGTGCAGCTGGTGTTGAAGAACCTGAGGCCATTCCGTTATTTCAATACACTGTATTTGCGCGGTCGAATGGAGCGGTTGTTGTGAACAAGCCTGTAGCTATGATTATTCTGTGCAGAGTTGCTGCGGGTAAAGGGGATTACTTACTGGCCGATGTCGAGCGTAATATGCTTGAGAAGATTAGTAGGCCAATGCCTTTGAATGCGTATTCTGAGCATAAAGCCTACTTACACAGGACGGCTAATCACACAGAAAAAGAGATGGTTCTCAATCTAGAGGATGCAGTGAATTTACAATATACATAGAGTAGGGTGAAAGATATTGATTTTTTGCTCTGCGCAAAGCATAATACAAATTTGGATATAAAAAAGAATCAAACAGCCGGAAGCAATCGCGTTTTATGTTAAACACAGCTACCGGCACATTGATTGGTAAAATAATGGATGCCAGTCAGCACTTAGGCATGATATCTCCCTACGGGTGCATTAAGCACCCATTCCAGCATCATGATCATATCTTCAACTCTAGTGAGCTGAGTTTGTAGGTTATCTTGCTGTGGGCTGTTCTCTGTTAATGAAGCTAATCTTGATTCCAGAGATCTGCGCTGCAGTGTCAATTCGTTGATTTTAGATTGAATTTGGTTTTCGGTTCTCATCCGGAATCCTCCTGAACAATAGGTGATTTCAACATCATCATAGATCATTATAACGGATAACATGGGGGTAATAAAATGAGTATCAATGTTAAACAATTAGCCGCGGAAAAAGCAGTGGAATTTGTAAAAGATGGCATGAAGATCGGCCTTGGCACTGGCTCTACTGCCTATTGGGCGATCAACAAGCTTGGTGAGCGCGTCAGTGAAGGTCTAAAGATTACCGCTGTAGCAACCTCCCGTGCTTCCGAAGAACAGGCGCGTGAACTTGGGATTCCAATCGTAGCTTTTGGAGATATTGATAGTCTGGACCTGACCATTGACGGAGCGGACGAGCTGGATAGTAGTCTACAGCTTATTAAAGGCGGCGGTGGCGCGCTGCTTCGGGAGAAGATTGTTGCGAGTAACAGTACTCGTATGATCGTTATTGCTGATGAGAGTAAAGTGGTAAACACACTTGGCAAATTCCCGCTGCCTGTGGAAATTGTTCCTTTTGCATGGGAATGGACTGTGGCTGAACTTGCCAAGCTGGGTTGCAATCCTGAATTGCGTCGTAGCGGAGAAGAGCTGTACAAGACAGATAACGGCAATTACATCGCAGACTGCCGGTTCGAAGCGATTGAGTCCGCACCGAAGCTGGCACTGACCATCCAAAGTATTCCGGGAGTTGTAGAACACGGCCTATTTATCGAAATTGCAGCTATGGCTATTGTGGGTAAAAAAGATGGAAGCATTGAAATTATAGAAGTTAAACCGGGCAATTGATCGTTCGTAGATCTAGAGAATCTAGCAGTTTACGGAAGCTGAGAGCATTGACACGGATAGGGCTGACTCTGTATAGTGCTACTGTTATCTATTGGATGTTCATCGGTTTTGGGCGTGAGATTCATACAGGTGGCCCGCTTCAGTACAATTTGATCCCATTACGTACGGTGTCACTTTATTTCGACATGAATAACGGGTTATCGCTGATCAGCCGGTTTGTGAATCTGCTTGGAAATGTTGTTGTGTTTATTCCATTTGGTATACTAATTCCACTTGCAAAGACACGGCCAATTTCTTGGATAAGAATCTCTTTATATGCTGTTCCTTGCATCCTGCTTTTGGAGTTTCTGCAAATGCTGCTGCATGTGGGAAGCTTTGATATTGATGATTTATTGTTAAACATGTTAGGGATATGGACAGGTTACGGTATGTTTCGAATCGGGTACAGAAGCAACAGAGAAGGAGGAATGTGAACAATGTTGGTAGATCTTAAATCCCTTATTGGTTCGCCTGAGGTGAACGAGCTGTTGACGTATGCGGTCATTGATGACCCCAACGCTTTGGAGCAGACTTCGTCTGAGTACAACGAACAAGCCGGGCTGAAGTTATATGGCTGGGAAGAAGAAGAACTCCTGCTTGGTCTTGTAGGCTTCGAAGAAACCGAAGACGGTTCTTTGGACATTCGGCATATTGCCGTATTGCCAGAGAATAGAGGGAAAGGTTATGCACGGGGGATGATTCTGGAGCTGCTCGCTTCTCGTCAGCCGCGTTATCTGGTAGCTGAGACTGAGGATGAAATCGCCGCAGATTTTTATCGCAGTCTAGGGTTCATGGTGTACAGCTTAGGAGAGAATGAAGCCGGAATTGAAATGTTAAGATGTGTATACGAAGTTGAAGAGACCGAGGATGAGGACTAAAAAGTCTTTGGAGGTCATAAAATGGCAGGTCGAGAGAAATCTCGGCCTGTTTTTTTGTGCATTTCGCCTTTAAATGCCCGAAAAAAAGCCAATTGACTTTTATAAAAGCAGGTATTATAGTTTGACAATGAAACTGTTCGACAGTTGAACTATATTTTGGAGGTAGGAAGCTTTGGATAACGAAGTGCAACATTGGATCAATCGCTACATGGATGCTTATTTGATTGTGACCAGACAAGTAGCAGCAAGAATTAAAGATAGTATTGCTGCGGAGACAACGAATGATCAGTATCAAATTCTTCGGTTGATTAATGCTCAGGAACAATGTACGTCTACATATCTTGCTGAATCTTTTTGCGTGGGTAAAAGCTCCATTACTGCAATCATCAACAGATTGGTGCAAGCGGGTATAATCGAGCGAACTCGTGACGAGAATGATCGCCGCCAGGTGTATTTGTCGATGTCTGAGCATGGAAAAAAAGTTTTTGAAGCAGCGGAGACGCAGGTACATGAAGTGATTTCCCCGTATTTGTTTCATTTTGAAGAGAAGGATATTGAAATGTTCGTCATGATGTTCGAGAAGCTGGCGAATTTAATTCAGAATGATGATGGAGGGAAGAATCCATGAAGACGATTCTAAAAGCAAGATGGGCGGTTATCGCAATCTGGCTCGCTGTGGCCGTAGTTTTGGTCATGACGGCCCCTTCGTTCTCTGATCTTGTACGTGAGAAGGGGCAGGTTACTGTACCTGATGGCTATTCCTCATCTAGAGCAGCAGAGATCTTAAAGGAAGCGGCGAATGACAAGGGCGGAGAGACACTGCATCAGGTAGCTCTTGTATTCAATAATCCAGAGGGAATCGGAGCCGATGAAACAGCTAGTATCCAGCAGGGCGTTGAGAAGTTGGCTGCGAATAAGGAGACGCTGCAGATCGATTCCATCACCGATCCTTTTTCACAAAGTGAGCTTAAGGAAACGTTGATTGCCAAGGATGGCAAGACGATAATGGTGGCGTTGTCTATCAAAGGCGGAGGAGAGTCTGTCACCGCACTTCCTGATAAAGTGGATGAATTACTCTCAGATGTTAAGGCGGATCATTATTTAACCAGTGAGGGTCTGATTACTGAGGATATGATTGCTAGCTCGGAAGCCGGGCTTAAGAAATCGGAATATATTACGGTAGTATTTATTTTACTTATCCTGTTCGTGGTGTTCCGTTCGTTCGTGGCACCGTTTGTTCCGCTACTGACGGTAGGACTCAGCTATATTGTTTCTCAGTCCGTTGTGGCTTTTTTAGTGGACCGTTATGATTTTCCATTATCTACATTTACTCAAATCTTTATGGTTGCGGTCATGTTCGGGATTGGTACGGATTATTGTATCCTGTTAATCAGTCGTTTTAAAGAAGAAATGATGACAGCAGAAGATACCAAAAGTGCTATTATTGCAACCTATCGTAAGGCTGGTGGGACGGTGTTCTATTCCGGACTTGCCGTTTTCGTCGGTTTTGTAGCGATTGGATTATCCAAATTCATTCTGTATCGCTCGGCGGTAGCCGTTGCCGTGGGGATTGCGG
>RCUO01001214.1_pt1 | contig 9898 bp, 8 predicted proteins | sample 2166161 | NCBI WGS metagenome assembly RCUO01 (sample SAMN09932617, study PRJNA488358) | compost metagenome | feature: garden; material: soil; isolation source: compost soil in cyclohexanecarbonitrile-enriched culture | place: Germany: Experimental Botanical Garden Goettingen | collected 2016-01-27 | reverse complement strand
GGTATTTTTACCGTTCATTTCGGCTGCGCGGCCCGATTCCACTCATTCAACGGTACTTTTACCGTTATCCCCTCAGCCTAGACAGCCCCGCCATCTACTCTGCCGCCTGCAGCGCTTCCTCGGGAACTACTATTTCCTTAACGCTGTTATACTGGCTTATGGTGGCCTTCTGCTTCACTTCCCGGTATGCGCCGTCCCCGTTCAGCATCTCTTCGGTCACCAGTTCCTCACTAGTTCCGGTAGGCCAGTAGGTCTCCTTACTCACGCGGTACTCCATACTCATGCTTTTGACCAGTTCAAGCATCTGTGCAGCCACTTCCTCACTGCTGTACTGAAGCTTATAATAACGCTCCAGCTCCTTCGTCTCCTCACCGGACAGCTGTACCTTCAGGACATACTCCTCCCCCGCTTCCGATACGTTCACGTAAGGCAAGATTGTCTTGAGCATCTCCATCCGCCGCACGGGACTTGACTGCACCTGCACCGTAAGCTTCAAATCCTCCAGAAAGGAGTCCGGCATCTTCCGCCACAGGCCCTCCAATAACATATAATAGCTGTCCTCTTTAAAATACGCCTCCGTCTCCGCAGGCTCCTTATCTCCGATTATCATGGAACCCGTCTGGTGCATCTGCAGCGGGTCCAAAATATACTCCGTCGTCATCGTTGTATCCGAGATGAAGTCAGCATCCCCTCCGCCCGCCGGAATCCCGGATGCAATCCGGGACTGCGACTCCTGCACATAGCTGTTCAGCCCGCGGCCCGCTTCAGCGACTCTGTCTATCAGCTCTTCTGCGGTTGGAAGACCCTCTTCTACCGCCGGTTGTCCCCTGGATGCTCCATCATTCGAACAGCCTGCAAGGCTTAATGCAACAAGCACGGCCATTACGCCTTTTCCCCATTTATTCAAAATACCGTCCTCCCGTATGCTTAGCCAAACTTTATATGGAATTATACACCATTTATAGGGCAGCGGCCATTTGGACTGTCCTTAAAAAAATTCCTGACACCACTCTATTAACCTGCTGCAAACTATGGTTAGATGAAGGAGAAGGCCATTCCAAAGAGAGAAAGAAGCGTGGACCCGCATGAGCTTTGACATTGTAGAGGCTACTATTCCGGAGATTGGGGCGGCACTTGCCGCCGGTGACATTACTTCCAGACAGCTGGTTCTCCTGTATTACGAGCGCATTGCCGAGCATGACAAAAATGGCCTGACCATTAACTCAGTACTGGAGATCAATCCAGATGCGCTGTTCATCGCCGAAGCCTTGGACAGGGAACGTGAGCTGCTGGGCCCGCGCGGGCCGATGCACGGAATTCCGGTCCTGCTTAAGGACAATATCAATACAGGGGACAAAATGCATACCAGCGCAGGATCGCTGGCGCTGGCGGATTCCTTTGCCGGGGAGGATGCCTTTATTGTAAAGAAGCTGCGTGAGGCCGGGGCCATTATATTGGGCAAAGCGAATATGACGGAGTTCGCCAATTTTATGACGAACGGTATGCCCTCCGGCTATAGCTCACGCGGCGGACAGGTGCTGAATCCCTACAATATCTCAACGCCGACCGGCGGCTCCAGCGCCGGCTCCGCGGTAGCCGTTGCCTGCAATTTCTGCACAGTGTCGGTGGGCACAGAAACGTCCGGGTCCATTCTTAATCCCGGTAATCTCGGCTCGATCGTAGGCATCAAGCCGACTGTCGGCCTGCTCAGCCGCTGCGGCATTCTGCCGCTGTCGAACACCCAGGACACTGCCGGCCCGATGGGCAGAACCGTACGTGATGCAGTACTGCTGCTGAACGCCATGCTTGGGCAGGATGACAGTGATGCTGCGATGGGCACTAACACCGGCAGAATCCACGAGGACTATGCCGTTTTTCTAGACCCGGACGGCCTTAAGGGGGCACGGATTGGAATTCCGCGCGATTATTATTTCGAAGAGCTCACAGAGGAGCAGCTTGCACTGTTCAATGCTTCTGTTGAGAAGATGCGTGAGCTGGGGGCTGTGATCATTGATCCGGCAGACATCCGCACCGCACGTGAGATTAAATATTCCTCTGTTGTACTGAATGAATTCAAAACCTCTCTAAATGCCTATCTCGCCAGGCTCGGACCTGGCGCGAAGATGCGGACGCTGAAGGATATTATCGACTTCAACCATGCCCATCCGCAGGAGACGCTGCGCTATGGGCAATCGACCCTGATCGATGCTGAATATACCTCATCCGGTACGTTAACTGAACCGAATTACCTGCGGGACCGTGCCACCGATCTCCGGCTCTGTAAGGAGCTGGGAATTGACGCTACCATGAAAGAATACGATCTGGATGCGCTGCTGTTCCCGGCTGATTTTGGTGCCAGAATTACTTCAAGATCGGGTTATCCGTCAATTGTTGTCCCATCCGGCTACACCTCGGCCGGAGCCCCGTTCGGAGTGACCTTCTCGGCTCAGGCCTATCAGGAGCCGCTGCTGATCAAGCTGGCTTATGCGTACGAGCTGCATTATAAAGTACGTAAGCCGCCTTCACTGGACAGCTTCGTTTAACAGTGCTTAACCGGTCTGCTTACTCCGCTGCTATGCCCATGTGCCTGTTGCCTGCGTGTGACAGCCCCCAGGTACGCAGCTCATAGCTGCGGATGCCGGAAGTGACATAAGGATCACGTTCAGCAATCCGGACGGCTTCTTCTCGGGAGGCCGCCCGGATAATAACCATTCCTCCCGGAGAATCAATGAACGGGCCGCACAGCACCAGCTGTCCGCTATGCTCCAGCTCCTGCAGATGCCTTACATGCGCACGGATAATCTCCATATCCCTGCGGTCGTGCTCCGTGGGACTGAGCAATATGACATAACAAATATCCTCCTGCATCTCCATGGCTTCCATACTCGACCTTTCCTCTCTTTTTCCGGCTAAAAGGCACTATTCATAATCGCTCCGGCTTTCCTCGTCGGCAATATTCTGAATTTCTTCCGCCAGCATCAGATGGAATCCGTAGTCACTCTCTGCATGCAGCTTCAATGCCCGTTCCTTCACAAATTTCGAGCTGCCTTCAGCTGCTTCCTCGTCATAGAACAGGAGAATGGCATCGCTTTTGCGGAACAGCAGATCATCCCTGGCCCGGAACTGCCAGCTCCCGTCATACGGCGCATTACTGACTGCCCCGTAATAATCAGCTCCTGCCACGATCCGCCGGTACTCGTTCTGCTTATCCTCCTTCCACTTTTCTTCCGGATTGGCATGGGCCGTAATAATCCCCAGCTTCAGCTGCGGATATTCCCGTTTCAGCTCCAGCACAACCTCGCAGGCCCAGAGATCCACTCCGTATTGACCGGGTGTAATCACCCAGTCCACCCCATCCTCAATTAACGGAATCAGCCTGCTTTCCAGCGCTTTTTTGATATAAGGAATCCCCTGATGCTTATTGTCAAATATCCCGAGCTCATGTGCACGGTAGCCTGTTACCAGTAAAGTTGTCATGTGCTCCTCTTTTCCCCAAAAGTACTCGTCTAGTTCTTCATATTCTTCCCTTAATTATATAACATTTGCTTCTCTGGTTCCCCTGCAGATTACCATACAGCGACTTTAAGCCAGCTTTCAGAAACATCTGCTATAGTAACCTCGGAAATCACTTGAACCTTACAATAAAAGGAGAATTGAATATGAAAAAGCATGTCTCTTATATGCTGGCGGGCGCTCTTATTGCCGCAGTTCTGCTTGCGGGCTGCAGCTCCGGTAACGATACCGCAGCACCCGCAGCTGCAGACAGCCAAAGCACCCAGACTCAGGGCAGCAGCTCAGAAGGCGGGCAGGGGCCGGGCGGCATGAACAGAGCCGGGATGAATATCGGCAAAATCAAAAGCATCAGCGGCAGCACCATCACCGTCTATACTTCGCAAATGCCGGAGGGCCGTCCGGAGAATAGCGGCGAAGGCGGACAAGGTACACCTTCTGATGGACAGGGAACTCCACCCGGGGGTGGCGAAAGCGGACAGCCGGCCGACAGCCAGCAGGGCACTCCGCCCGAAGGGGACGGGCAAAGCGGTGAAGCCGGCCAGCAGGGCGGCGGACGTCAGGGCGGCATGATGCAAAGCTTCTCGGAAGAGACGACCGGTCTTACGGTCACCGCGGATACTCAGTACGTCTCTGTTACCTTTGAAAACGGAGAGCAGAAGGAAACCGTGCTAAGTCTCGCAGATCTTAAGGCTGATGATATTATTCAATATACCCTGCAGGCTGACACCGCCATTGCTGAAAAAATCACAGTCAGCACCGGCGGCTTCGGCGGTGGCGGCCGGGGCGGTGCTCCGGATGGCGGGAACAGCCGTAACGGCGCTGACAGCTCAGCTGCGGCCGGAACAGGAAGCAAGTAAGCCTGGTACAATGTTGTGAAAGAGGACCAGCCCATGAACAGGGCTGGTCCTCTTTTTAGGTTAACCGTTTGCGGGTTCAACATATTTTTTAGCATAAATGACTAAATTGAAGCAGACTTTGGAAAACTTCATATACACAGCTGTCTACTTCAATGAAAGTCGGGTGATCGCATTGCTTGCTACCGTCATATCCTATATCCCGGGCTGGGCTATATTTGGACAGGCAGGCATCGCCCTGCTATTCCCGCTTCTGGGTCACGGCCTTTACAAAGCCTTGTATTCCAAGGTGGGCAGCGGAAGAGCCGTGGAGTCGCCGGGAACCAAAAATTCTGATCCGAACAAGAACCAGCATGCGGCTCCCGATACCGGCCCGATACCGGCTCCGCAATGCTTCAGTGGTGATTATGCCTCTGATCTACAATACATCAAGGATACAATCGGTAATAACTCTGATCTTAAATTCAAGGAATTTACTTTAGCCGGACCGCAGAAGCAGGCCGTGCTCATCTTCGTGGATGGCATGCAGAACGACCGGCTGCTAAATCTGCAGATCATGCAGTACCTGATGTCTGAACCGGCAATGGACCCGCTGACAGCTCCCGGAAATATAGAGACGGGTCTGCCCTTCAGCCAGCTCAGCGAGGTTAGTGATTTGATATCGTTCAATAAGTCCGTGCTGTTCGGTCATGCCGGATTGCTGGTTGAAGGCCTGCCGAATGGCATGCTGATTGAACCGCCTGACAGTATTGACCGTACGCTTGGCGAGCCGGTATCGGAAGCATTGCTGCGCGGGCCAAGACTGGGGTTCTCGGAGGTGCTCAGCGAGAATACCTCCATCTTGCGCCGTCAGGGTCTCACTGATCAGCTGGTCATAAGCTCATACAAGGCCGGAACCCGGATCAGGAAGGATCTAGTGATCGCTTATATGAAGGATATCGTTAACCCGGAGCTGCTTAAGGAGGTAGAGACACGGATCAGCAAGCTGGATATCGATTTCCTGGCAGAATCGGGATATATTGAACAGCTAATTGAAGATAATTATTTAAGCCCGTTTCAGCAGGTGCAGAATACGGAACGTCCTGACCGGGTAATCAGCGCTCTGCTGGAGGGACGGATTGCTATTCTGCTGGACGGGACACCCTTCGCCCTAATCGTCCCGGTCACCTTCAGCATGCTGCTCCAGTCACCGGAGGATTATTATGAGCGCTGGCTGCCTGGCTCCATGATCCGGCTGCTGCGCTTCGCCGCCTCCTTTATGGCGCTGATGGCTCCGGCCCTGTACATCTCTTTTATTTCCTTCCATCCCGGACTGATTCCGACAGAGCTGGCGCTGTCCATTATTGAGACACGGCAGGGGGTTCCCTTTCCCTCGATTATCGAGGTGCTGATTCTGGAGATCTCCATTGAAATCCTGCGCGAGGCTGGAATCCGGCTGCCTAAGCCGGTCGGACCTGCCATGGGCATTGTCGGCGGTCTGATTATCGGCGATGCTGCTGTAAATGCGGGTATCGTCAGCCCGTTCCTGGTTATTGTCGTTGCGGTCACTGCTATCTCTTCATTTTCTATTCCAATGTACAGTGCCGGCCTTACACTGCGGATGCTCCGATTTGTCGGGATGGGCTTTGCTGCGCTGCTGGGAATGTTCGGGACCATTTTGTTTTTCCTGCTGCTCTGCAGCCACCTCACCAAGCTGAAAAGCTTCGGCGTACCCTACCTTACCCCAGTGACACCGTACCGGCTGTCAGACTGGAAGGACCTGTTCTTACGGTCACCGCTCAGCATTATGAAACGCAGGCCCATTATGATGAAAACACAGAATAACAGGCGTAAATCCTAATCTTGTACTAACGGAGGGAGGCCATAACATGTTTACCCGTACAGATGACAAAATCACCGCTACACAAGCCGCAATCTTCCTTAATAACACCGTGCTTGGGGCCGGGATTCTGACCCTGCCGCGGGGAGTAAGCGAAGCTGTAAAGACGCCTGATTCCTGGCTGTCCGTCCTGCTCGGCGGTGTTATCGTGATGGCGGTTGTCACCTTGATGGTGAAGATCAGCCAGCAGTTCCCGGGCAAAACCATTTTCCAGTATGCAGGAAGCATCGTCGGACGGGTTCCCGGTGCACTGCTCTGCCTGCCGCTGGTTCTCTACTTTCTGGTTCTGGCCGGCTTTGAGATTCGTTCGCTGGCAGAGGTCACCTTGTTCTTTCTGCTGGAGGGAACGCCAATCTGGGCCATTATCCTGCCCTTTATCTGGGCGGGGACCTATCTCGTTTACGGCGGAATCAACTCTATCGCCAGGGTGTTCCAGATTGTTTTTCCAATCAGCCTCATGATTCTGATTATCTGCTACGCGCTTAGCCTCCGGCTGTTCGATATCAATAATCTTCGCCCTGTCCTCGGAGAGGGCATTCTGCCTGTCATTCATGGCCTGAAATCAACGGTACTGGTCTACAGCGGATGTGAGGTTGTCATGACACTCGTGGCCTTTATGCAGAGGCCTGAAAAAGCAGTAAAAACAATGCTGATCGGCATCGGCATTCCGGTAGGACTGTATTTTTTGACTGTAGTGATGGTCATTGGCGGTTTATCCATTGATTCGGTTGTAACGAGCACCTGGCCGACCATCGACCTGATCCGCAGCTTTGAAATTACAGGATTTCTCTTCGAACGGATGGAGTTTCCGCTGATGGTCATCTGGCTGATGCAGATGTTCTGCAACTTCTGCAGCTTCTTTTTCCAGGCCTCGCTGGGCATTTCGCAAATCTTCCGGCTTAAGGTGCATCCGGTGATTTATATGCTGATTCCGGTCATTTTCATCTCGGCAATGATCCCCAAATCCATTAGTGATGTATTCAGCCTGGGGGATTTTATCGGAAAATCGGGACTCGCGCTGTTCGTGCTGCTGCCGGTGCTGCTCTCCATCATCTGGCTGATCCGCAAGAAAGGATTGAAGCAGCATGTATAGGCGGTTATTGCCGCTTATCCTTTGCCTTTCTCTGCTTGCCGCCACCCAGACCGGATGCTGGAGCAGCAAGGAGATTGAGGATCTTGCGCTGTACACCGGCCTCGCCCTGGATATCGGGGAGCTGACCAAGGCTGAACAGGAGCTTGCCGAAAAAGGGGTTCATTACTCAAAAGAGAACAAGATTACGGCAACGGTCCAGATTGTCCCGGTGAAAACTATAGGTATCCAAGAAAAAAAAGGCAGCCAGCAGTCTGCACCCTATCATAATCTCTCCGGTACCGGGGATTCTGTGCTTGAAATTTTCCGCCAGTACTCCATCCGCAATGACCGCCCGATCGTCGGCCATCACCTTAAGGTTATTGTTGTCTCAGCTGACCTTCTAAAGCGGCAGACTATCGATCAGCTGATGGATTTTGTATTGCGTGATAATGATATCCGTCCAAGCACCATGGTTTTCATCAGCCGGGGCCGGGCAAAGGATACGATGATCTCAAACAATGATGAGGTCCCCTCTTTCCATATCCGGCAGATGATCCGTAATCAGATCAGGACAAGTAAGGTGATGAGCCCGGTCATTTTGTCAGATATGGATGCTCTCATGCACGCCAAGCGCAGCTTCGCACTGCAGAACCTGGTTACCGCAGATGGTGAAACTGAGTTTGCCGGAGCAGCAGTAATCAAGGGGGATACGGGACACTGGGTTGGCAATCTGAGTCAGGAGGACACGGAATGTCTCTCGTGGCTGACTAAAAAAGGCTCCTCTGGTGTAATCAAAGCCTATGACTGGGACAACGAGCCGATGACCTATGAAATGAAAGCAATGAACAGTAAAATCAAAGCCCTGGTAGACGGAGACGAAATTACCTTCAACGTATCTATTGAGACGGAGGGCCGGCTGATTGAAACCTGGAACAGCTCCGGCTTACCTTCCACTGGTGAATATGCAAAAAAAACAAGCGAGGTATTTGAAAAGAAGCTGAAGGAGATGATGGATCATCTAATAGTTAAGCTTCAGAAGGAGTACAAGGCAGATGTGGCCGGTTTCGGGAAGGCGCTCAGCATCCAGCAACCCAAGACCTGGAGAAAAGTCAAGGATCATTGGGACGAGACGTTCAGCAGCTCCACTATTAATATCAAATTTGATCTCAGCATTACGGATTTCGGTGCATTTACCAAGTAGCAGATTTATACGAAAAAACGTCAGGCTTCCATATAAGGAAGTCTGACGTTCTGTTATGAAGGCGTCACGGATGAACGCTATGCAAAGTCTGTTATTGAAACCGCACTAATGCTTATCCGACAAAATCAGCACACCGCGGCCCGGGACAACAGCGGTACCGCTGTAATTCTTACCGGTAAGCAGATCTGTACGCGCTGTTCCGCCGATATCTGCAGTACATTCTCCTTCATTGTGATTCAGCAGGAACAGATAGGATATGCCATCCTTCACCCGCTGAACGGATTCGACGCCTGCCGGTGCGCTAACCAGCGGCCCGATGCCGTTCTCCTCGGCCAGATTGGCCAGGAAACCATGCAGGAATCCGGCTTCCGGGCTGGAGGCCACATAATAGGCTTTACCTTCGCCGAAGCTGTTAGCGGTCAGCACCGGCATACCTTTATAGAAATCAGAGCCATAATGTGCCAGCACCTCTGCACCCTCAGAATGGATCAGATCACAGAGCAGATTGCATGAATAGGAACCGCGCAGCGCCCCCCACTCGCTCTCCATTACGATTTCGTTGCTCATCTCCGGCAGCAGCGCATCAATCTCTTCCGCCCAGATGCCAAGCACCTTACGCAGCTCTCCCGGATAACCTCCCACAGTAACCAGATCATTCTCGTTGACGATACCGCTGAAGAAGGTGGTCACGAACGTACCGCCTGCTTGGACGAACGCTTCAACCTTCGCGGCAAAGCCCGGCTTGACCATGTACATTACCGGTGCAATTACAACTTTATATTTGGACAGGTTCTCCTCAACACCGATGATGTCGGCTTCAATATTCTGCTGGTAGAGTGCGTCGTAATATTTATGCACTTCTTTTACATAATCAAGGGCTACAGTAGGCCCGCTCGACAGGTCTAGCGCCCAGCGGTTTTCCCAGTCATAAAGAATGCCGATTTGTGCCGCGCTGACGGCATCCAGCAGCTCATCGCCCAGCAGCTCAAGCTCATGGCCCAGCTCTGCACATTCGCGGAACACACGGGTATGCTCATGGCCCACATGCTCGATAACGGCCCCGTGATACTTCTCGCATGCTCCGATGGAGCGGCGCAGCTGGAAGAACAGCACGGTGTCCGCACCGCGTGCTACCGCCTGATAGCTCCACAGCCGCATCACACCCGGGCGTTTCACTGAGTTGTACGGCATCCAGTTCTGCTGGGCCGGCGTCTGCTCCATCAGCATGAACGGCTGGCCGTTCTTCAGCCCGCGCATCAGATCATGCGTCATCGCCGTATAGCTGACCGGAGTATCGAGGGCCGGATAGTTGTCCCAGGAGATCACATCCATATGCTTGGCCCACTCAAAATAATCCAGCTCCGGATAAAAGCCCATCA
>RCUO01001213.1_pt1 | contig 9899 bp, 10 predicted proteins | sample 2166161 | NCBI WGS metagenome assembly RCUO01 (sample SAMN09932617, study PRJNA488358) | compost metagenome | feature: garden; material: soil; isolation source: compost soil in cyclohexanecarbonitrile-enriched culture | place: Germany: Experimental Botanical Garden Goettingen | collected 2016-01-27 | reverse complement strand
AGCACCTCGCTCTAATTTCGAATTTATTTAATAATATTGTAACACAATCCTTACGGTTAAATAATTCGTCCGTATACGTTACTCAAGGTCTTCTTCTACATCCATGTGTCCTAAATAATCGCTATACAAATCCATCATCCCATCTCCAAAACCCCAGCCAATATCCTGACTGCTCTGCATTAATACGTTGCATCGATCTACAAACTTGTCTTCTAATTGATTTTCCACAATATACTTTAAAGCTTGTTCATATATACTTGAAATAGTACGATAGAATTTTTCATCTATGTCTCCATACGAAAGCGTAAAGTCTACTCCACATTCCACTGTAAAAATCATTATCTCTGCAATTTGCCCCTTATTTGTTGAAACATTACTAAAGTCCTTTATTGCTTGCTTCATAACCGGGTAACGCAGAATCTCTCCCTTGTGGTGGCCGAATTCCTTTTCAATAATTTTCTTGTACTTGTCTAAGACCTCCTCTTGATCAGGAAATAACACCGAAAAATAATGCTCTTGAATAATCGGGTATTTCTTGACCAAATTCAAGATTTCAGCCTCAAGCTCTTCTCTCGTAAGTTTGTTCAAATACTTTTTTATGGTTGAATTTCTTAATTTCAGCATTGTGATCTCCTTCATCGGGTTATAATTTCCGGCATTATTACTCAGCAGCATACAAGGTATAATATAAATAAAACGCGAGGACCAATCAATGGACAATATGGAGGACAAATATAATGCGGCTCTGGCGCATATTGAGAAACTTAAGCAGGAAATCAACCGGTTGAGAAATTTGCTGGGGCTTTGGGATGACGACAATATAATAATAAATACGAATGAGCAAATGTCGTCTTATTCGACGTCTAAGGCAGCAGTCAATAAAGAACCAACCGTTAGAGAATCCATTGTCCACCAGTATTCTACCGTAGAGGAGAAGCTCGCCTTATATAAAAGTTATTTTCGCGGCAGAGACGATGTTTATCCGATTCGCTGGAGCAACAAGCAAGGCAAGTCCGGATATTCGCCCGCCTGTGCCAATGAGTGGACTTCTGTCTGCGAGAAACCCCGAGTGAAGTGTTCGGTTTGCAAACACCAGAGCTTCATGCCCTTTACAAGCGAAGTGCTATCAGCCCATTTAGATGCACGGCAAGACCGAACGATTGGGATCTATCCAATGCTGCCGGATGAGACCTGCTGGTTTTTGGCAATGGATTTTGACAAATATGACTGGAAGCAGGACGTTGCTGCCGTGATGCAGCTATGCTCAAGCCATGAAATTCCTGCGCTCTTAGAGCGCTCGCGTTCCGGCAATGGGGGGCACATCTGGATTTTCTTCCGTCAAAATATTGAGGCTGCGACCGCCAGAAGATTTGGAATGACTTTGCTGAGTTTGACTATGAACAAAAGATATCAGATCGGCATGGAGTCCTATGATCGCCTGTTCCCCAATCAGGATACGTTGCCCAAGGGTGGACTCGGCAACCTCATTGCTCTACCCCTTCAAGGTGGGCCGCGTAAACAGGGAAACAGTGTCTTTGTTGATGAACACTTCGAGCCTTATCCTGACCAATGGAGTATATTATCCGGGCTTGGCAAGATGGACGAAGACCTGGTGAAGCAATTTATATATAAGCACGGGGAGCGCGGGCTTTTTAACAATGACCGTATTACTGCGGGATTAGACCACGAAGCGGGATTGACCTTGTTACAAGAGAACCAGACTCAGATCGAAGAGGTTCTGATGGAACCTTTGCCTGCTGAAATACAGATCCTGCAATCGGATCGTCTGTATATCCTCAAGTCTGGACTACCCTCAAGTGTAATTCATGCTCTGATCAAAATAGCTTCCTTCTCCAACCCTGATTTTTATAAAGCACAAGCGATGCGGCTCTCCACCTACGGTAAACCTCGGGTCATCTCATGCGCAGAGGATATGGGGAGTTATGTAGTTCTACCAAGGGGTTGCTTGCAGGACTTGTTATCTTTTTTCGAGCATAATCGGGTCAAAGTATCGCTTGAGGATCTACGTTCGTCCGGAACTTCAATAGAGGCGGAGTTCTCCGGTAAGCTGACCACTCTTCAGGATACAGCAGCCAGAGTGATTTTAAATCGTGATATAGGCGTTCTCTCGGCGGCAACCGCGTTCGGTAAAACAGTTGTAGCAGCCAGCATCATCGCTTCAAGGAAGATAAACACTCTTATTCTGGTTCATCGCCGGGAGCTTATGGAACAATGGCAGGAACGCTTGCAAACCTTTCTCGAAGTTCCTAAACATTCGATCGGTATGATCGGCGGCGGCAAAAATAAACGAACAGGCATTATCGACATTGCTGTCATTCAGAGCCTCAACTATAAAGGGAATGTTAAACCTTTCATTAGTGAATACGGCCAGGTCATTGTAGATGAATGCCATCACGTATCCGCCTATAGCTTCGAACAGGTTCTGCGAGAAGTCAAGGCAAAGTATGTATTTGGCCTAACTGCTACACCTAAGCGACAAGACGGACAAGAAGCAATCGTGCGATTCCAGCTTGGCCCCGTTCTATTGAAGGTGGATGCCAAGACCTTAAGCAGTTCCAGAGGATTTTCATTAAGGGTAGTTCCCCGGTATACTCATTTTCATATCAAACCAGGTGAGCAGGTTTCCGGTATTCAGGACATCTATCAGCAGCTTGTTGACAATGAGGAGCGTAACACGCTTATTTTTGATGATTTGCTTACCTGCCTGGATGAAGGCCGCTCTCCGCTGCTGCTGGTTGAACGGACCGCTCATGCTGAATATTTTGCAGAGAGATTGCAGTCTTTTGCCAAAAACGTAATTGTACTTCGAGGCAAATTGGGTAAGAAGCAGAGAGAGGCTCTGCGCGCCCAAGTCGCCTCTATTCTGGATGATCAGGAGCGGGTAGTTATTGCTACCGGTAAGCTGATCGGCGAAGGCTTCGATGACGCCAGACTGGACACTTTGTTTCTGGTCCATCCCATCTCCTGGTCAGGCACCTTGCAGCAATATGCAGGCCGCTTGCACCGAAGTCATGTGAATAAAGAAGAAGTGAAAATATATGATTATATTGACCTTCAGATTCCTATGTTGATGGCGATGTTCAAGAAAAGAGTGAAGGGTTATCGGAAGATGGGATATGAGGGAGCGGAGTTGTAGCAAAGTGCGTAAAAATAGAATAGGCGTGTTAGACCCCTTTCCCAAAAAGGGTCTTAATGCCTTACTGGGAAGGAATCCTAGAAATGAACCACGGGTTGTCCAATCCACAACTCGCCACCGTGTGATGCTAAGATTGTATAGGAGAATGGCATCTTTGGATTTCAGCGGCAGATAATCTCCGGCAAATCGGAAACTCCTTTTATATAGGAACAACTAGTATCTGCTTACGCACCGCAGCATTTCTTGTGCTTTTTTCCGCTTCCGCAAGGACAAGGATCGTTACGTCCTACCCTATTCGGGTTCGAATGAGGTTTGAGACTGCCTTGAAAACCCTTAGCGGTAGTCATTCCATTCAATTCTGCCTTGCGCCTGGCCAGCCGCGCCTCTCCCTCATCAAGCTCCTTTTTCCACTGCGGTAATGAAGGATGAGGCGTATTTGGCAAAAAGTGTGTAGCGTAGTGTAATTCAATATTCGGATCTCCAGACTTTGAAAAGCGAAGCGGCCGCTTCGGGCCTTTTCCCCATCTCATATAAGCGGTGTGAGATGGCCTCAATTCAAGCTCCCGCGCTTTCTCTCGGACTGACAACATAATAAAGCTAAATTGAGACAAATTACCGTGAAGCACCCGTTCCAAGCAGGGTACTCTTCCATAGCGCCATTCTTCTACCTGCTTGGGGGTAACTTTCCCAAGTCTCAAGAATACATCTAGCGGACTGACAAAGCCTTTTTCCAAAACGAGGTCATTGACAGTACGGCGCACCTTCGTGCGCATTTCCAGCCTATTCATGCCGACGGCCCTCCTGATACCTGCAATCAAGACACTTCTCCGGAAAATGAAGCCCATCAACCTTGTAACAACTCAAATCGAAGTCATCGAACACAAACGGACCGCCGCACTCCTGACATGCCAGGAAGATCGGATGGCGCGAACGTACAATCAGCGATTGCGCACGTTCCCGCAGCAGCAGAGACCATTCCGTCTCCCTCAATTGGTCACGCTTATTTAAATCTTCTATTACCTGTCGGATTTCAGACTGCACCTTCTTGAAATCATTTTTTTCCCACAACCGCAAATACGGGATGTACCTCTTGTCACCCGAACATAATATCTTGAGCAAGAATAGGTAAATCATACCACGGTTTCGTTCTTTCAAATATTCCATACCGATAGGCGTTACCCCGTTGTCAAGCCAATGATCCCATTCCCGCAAAAACTCTTCCGCCCGTCGCTCCCGTTCAACCGCCCAGCCGCGGGGAGTAAACACGATCATTGGGAACTTGCCTAACAGTTCGGTCTTTAAAAAATCGGTGCGAATCAGAAAATCCACCTTCTCCAAAATCTGCTCCAGCGTGAGGCCTCGGTAAAATCCATAGACGGGATTTCGATCCAAACCGAGTTCAAGCAGCTTTTTCTCCTTCGAGCCCTTCAGGATCTTGGATAGCTGCGTGCGCCCTCCTATGGAAATGATATCATCGGCCGCCCGCAGAATTGCATTCCTTTCCGAAACTGGCAGTGTCATATTCATGCGTGGAATCATTCCTTTAACAATGATAAACACCGTTTTTCTACGTCCGATTATAGCATATCAAACTTGTGATATTAAAAGCCCGTTGTATCTAGATATTTCAACCAGCCGAGGGGATTCGAACCCCTCTCCGAAGATAACGGCACATAAGCTTCTGCGAGTATAGTCACAGTTTTGGTGTCACCGTAAAGACTCCCAGTAAGTCATAGTATCGATTGAATATATTAAATTGCATTTCTCGAAGTCCCTAAGAATGCTATAGGTGTGATCGGCGGCGGCAAAGACAAGCGGACCGGCCTTATCGATGTAAAGAGCCCCTTTTCCTATGTAGCAAAGAGAAGAGGCTTGTACAATCTAATAGCACCGCTTAAATATCTTCAAACAAATAAATACTCATACTTGCGTATTTGCGACCTAAGAATTTTCGATACCCTCCCAAGTTCTTCGTCATGCTGCTCTATAAATTGCAGAACTTCGGACCGATCGAATTGAAGGGTTGTATCAAGCGCATGTGCTTGCTTCGAAAAATCTTTGCTAAATGGTTTGGCTTTGACATTTCGCAAGGCCACATCTGTCGGCATACTGAATGGATAATCCGTTATATCTGACAGTAGACTCAAGCCATGATCAAAATATGGGCAAAGTCTATATCCCATGGGTCCATGAATAAAAGCAATATTGTTCAAGTGACGGTCTTCGTTCAACAAAAAAGCATCCAGCGGCAGCATAATTGAAAAGTACTCTAATGTGTCTAGACTTATCACCTTACGAAGAAATTCTACAATGAAAAGTACCGAATCGCGCGTGCTCTGATCGCGAAGTACATCATCAAACCTAACACCGTAACTTTCCAGAAGCCGATGCAAAGAGATCAGGCTTTCTCCTGGCAAGAGGAAGTCTTCGGAATAACACCCTGGATAATCACTACTGTCATTTTCTCTCAAAATACACTGTCTATAAGGAACTACTAACTGTGGAAAAATATTTGAGCGTTTGATCATTTCGTAAGCTACCCATTCCGCCAAACCTTCATAGCCGAATTTATTAGCTTTCCCCCATAAGTTTCCCATTTTCCATTTCAACTGGTCACCCTTGCTACTGCTTACAAAGGTCTGACGAAAGTCCTTGCTCACTTGCAAAACGGGGATGGACATCGGCGCACGTCAACTCCTCACCAGAGAATCTAATCCACACGTAATCATCATACAGCACACCATGTGTTTGTTTTACTATATCGGTAGGTACATAATCGCGCAGTTCTAAGGATTGCAATACTTTTTCGATATGATGCCGAGAGCGTGGTAGACACCGAGACTCGAAATAGTCCAGCACATCGCTAACCAGCACCTTTTGCTTACCGGGAAAAGGTAAAAAAACAGGCGACACCCCGTTATCTTGCCAAACCTCAACGGTTTGATTCGTGTAGTCCAGTTTAACTTTGGCAATGACCTGATCATGCTCCAATACCTCAAACTGGAGAGGAGGAGAGATGAGCATATTAAGCTTTTTCATGTGCAGCCTCCTGCAAATAGGATCACTCAATGACTACAATCTATGATATTATTCGACACTATTATATCATTTCTTAGCTGTTTTACTTTGTAAGTTTGCATACAACACAAAACAGCCGTAACTCTCTTCACGGAGAATTACGGCCAATATTATTATTCTTTATAAAGATGATGTGTCGTTGATATAAGCTTGTAAATCTGCTTTTAATTTCAGGATCAGATTGTTGTGGTTATTTAATACCTCCTGCATCTTCGTGCGTTCTTCTACATTCCCAGGTAGATCTAATCTCTTAATAATATCATTCGCATTATTGATTTCATTAACATATGCTTTTATTTTGCTTTTACCTCTGTATCTCTTACTATACCCGTCTATTTCGAGTAATGCTTCCGACAACTTCTTATTAGATTCCTTTAAAAAATTTTCTACTTGCTCATTGCTGGCCTTGTGAATAAATAAATCGTTTTTAAGATCCAGAATTCCTACCAATCCCTTTTCGATCTTGGTTAACATTGTTTTTCTTATCATCTCTAACTTATAATGTTCTACTAGCTCTGGTTTTAATCTGGACAGTGTATCCAACCATTTGATTAAAAAGGATAGAATTGAGATAGAGTATTTATTATTTTTTAGGTTTTCTTCAATCTCTGAGTGCGGATAATAACTAAATATTTGTACTCTTAAAGAGACAAAAGCACAGCTTTTATTCATTTTACGTGCAAGCTCACTGAACGAACACTTATCCCAATATATCCACATATCATACGTATATTTAGCCCACTCATAGACACTCCAATCTGATTTTCCGCCTTGCACGGAACCAAGTCTTTCTTGCTCTTCTTCTTTGGTTTTAGGTGCTTCCACCACATATACGGGTATCTTCTTATGTGATAATTTCTTGGCTGCCTCCAATCTTCGATGACCTGATAAAATGATGTATTGTTCTCCTCTTTGATAGCACGTTATAGGTACTTCCCACCCTTTTTCTTTAATTACCCGCTGCATCTCATCTGTCTTGATAGCGCTATTCGTTCGTGGATTCAACGGATTAGGGCTAACATCTTTTATATCTGCCATTATAAGATTTGAGGAGAACTCCATATCATAACCCTCCTTCTAATTCATCACTCTTTGTATTTATTTCTTCCAACAACTTGTCCAGCACGCCCATTAATTGCTGTGCTTCTTTCCGATCATTCCATTCAATCTTTTTTATAGTTTCTATTGATTCATCCAATAGCTGATAAATTTTGCTGTTATTGCGTTCCTTTTTTGCTTGTTCAACGGTCAACTCAATTTCTGACTGACGCAATGTTTTAGTTGTATCTGATAGGAATGAGAATATCTCTTTAGGAGTAGCATTGCATACAAAGAATCTGTCATTGGCGATTCGGCTATTAAAACACTTATTTTCATATTTCGTTAACATCTGTTTTCTGATGAGCTCTTCAGTCATTGATTCTACGAAATCAGGGTGATATTGGTCTAACCGCTTAATCCATGCAAGGATATAATCCAACATGGAGATTGAATACATTCCATTCGTTAACTTGTCCTCTATTTCAACACGTGGATAATATTTATAAACACGTATCTTGGCTGCGATCTTTGATTTCGGTACACCTACTTTTTTAGCGAATTCTGCGTATGCCATCCCTCCAGCATATATCCAACGGTCATAGATATTCTTTGCTGTTTCATACGGCGTCCAATCCACCTGAACACTTTGCAGAGACCCTAGTCGATCTTTCTCCTCAGCAGTACTTTCTGGAGGATCTACAACAAATACAGGTATCTTTTTATGTCCCAATTGTTTTGCGGCATGCAATCTGCGATGGCCGGCCAATAAGAAATAATATTGCCCTCTTTTATAACAGGTCACCGGTTCCTCCCAACCTTTTGATTTTAATGTTTCTTGCAATTGTTCTGTATTGACTGCGAGATCCTTCCTCGGATTACTTGGGCTAGCACTAATTAATTCAACCTCAATCCATTCAAAGTTCTTCTTCTCACCATCCTGCATCATTTGTCCATTCTCCTCCAACGTTGAAATTTGCATAAGCAATTCCTCGTCTCTATCGAAGATTTTTTGGTTATCAAATCCGCATTTTTTTAGTATTTCATCAATGTTCTCTTTTAGTTGAATAGCAGGGATATCGCAATGCTCGATTATATTTTCTCTGCTGTATCCGTTAATTAGCATAAGTGAAATCTTTTGTTCCATTTCGGAAAATCCGCTTTGACTTTCGATTTGAAATAGCTCATCCTGATTTTCCTCAGCCGCCACTATATCAATGATTTGTTGTTCATCGTGGTTTTCATGGTTTGTATGGGTCGGTTCATACAAATAAACCGTACGCCTAATTAATAAAAAATATATCGCTTCGGTGGCCATGCTATAGGAGCAACCCAGCGCTTGTGATATCTGGTAAGGCGACTGCCCTATTAAATCTTTTCTTTTTATTTCTAGTATTAGACTGTTTATTTTATTGCTTGGTCGTATGTAATTAAAGTGCTGTACTGTAAAATCTATCATTCTACCCTTTACAAACTTATAAGCGTAACGCCAAAAAAAGTCTCTGCCCTTGCTAAAATCATATTTGGGATACGCCTCAATAAGCCCTAAATATCCTTGTTGTGTTAGGTCTTCAAAAAGCCATTTATCATACAGCATTCTAACATTTACAAATTTCCTTACTGTTCTTTTTACGTTTTTAGCATATCTCTCTACAACGTCTTCGATAGTTATTTCCATAAATTGAGACTGATTCAAATGCTGTCCTCCTCTCATACAAGCATCTTTTTTTCAATTATAATTTATAAAACGTCGGAAATCTTACATTCGTCAAAGGATCCAAACATTCAACAATAATGCAATTATTCTGACAAACTACTCTTTTTCGATTGTTGTAAAATCCACCATGAGTCCTCGTAGGAATCGATCAAGGACATCTCTTCAATAATACGCTGGCCTTCTTTAGAATAAGCCTTAGTCACCTCAAGAACGACCCATTCATTAGGAAAACGTTCCTGAACTTCTTGACATATGCTAAGAACCGGGAACATTCTTGCTCCTCCACAAGAATCCACCCGACACATAATTACGCCCTCTATTCATCACATCCTTGCGGCTGATTAAGCCCCGCTAAAGCGACTTTTAATTGGGCTGCTCGGGATTTGGAGGCTTTACATAGTGAATGGAATAACGTCGTTCCACTTGGTCGTTACCTGATTTCGAGAAACGTAGCGGACGTTTCGATCCCCAGAATAATGGATGCGAACTGGAGAAAGATGATTTTCCTGGATGAATTAAGCCTCCCTCAATCTTTCCTTCAACAACCCTGAAAAAGTAAAACGCCACATAAGCTTCTACAAGTGTAGTCACAGTTGATGTCACCCGAGTATCGCACTATTCATTTACATAAAATCAATCAAACCCTAGACGGATGAACAATCCCCTTCTTCCATACGGAATAGAAAACCGTATCAGCGAAGAGGGGGAGGAATATCAAACGTTTAGGGCTTTCTTGAAAGGAAGAAACGAAGTACCTCCTGTAAGGACAATTTCTACTGGAACTACTATTATTCAACTTAACCGTGCTGGTGATAAATTATTTTTAGACTTGTCATCCGAAATATAAACCGAGTACCCAAGCCCATATTCATCTTGGACGAAGAGATGAAAACGGTCCTATAGTCGCCT
>RCUO01001212.1_pt1 | contig 9903 bp, 9 predicted proteins | sample 2166161 | NCBI WGS metagenome assembly RCUO01 (sample SAMN09932617, study PRJNA488358) | compost metagenome | feature: garden; material: soil; isolation source: compost soil in cyclohexanecarbonitrile-enriched culture | place: Germany: Experimental Botanical Garden Goettingen | collected 2016-01-27 | reverse complement strand
CGTGGCGGTGGAGCGCACCTATGACGAATGGCAGGAGAGCACCTACAGCCTTAACGACATCACCTGCCAGAGCTGCCACATGCCGGGTTTCAAGGGTAAGGCTGCGATCATGGGGCCGGATCGCGAGGAGGTCGCCTCGCATTGGTTCAGTGGGGCCAACGCGATGATGCTCAACCATCTCGGTCAGGAGGAAGGCGCGCAACGGGCTCGCAACATGCTCGCGCGCGCGGGGGAAATAACCTTCGAGCAATTGCCGGCAGCGATCGTTGCCGGGCAATACACCTCGGTCGCCGTCAAGGTTTCCAATGTCGGCGCAGGGCACAAGCTGCCGACCGGCTTTCCGGAGGGACGGGAGATGTGGATCGATTTCCGGGTGCTGGATGCCACGGGTCGCGAGATCTACCGACTGGGTTCGATCAAGGACGGCAAGACCGAAATCAACACGCGAAATTTCAAAGTGCACATAGGCGACAAGGACGGCAACCCGCTGGACGTCGAGGTCTGGAATGCCACGCAGATTCTCTCGGACAACCGCATTCTGCCCAAGGGCTACGATATCGGGGAGTTCTCCTTCCTGGTGCCGGCCGACGCCGTCGGGCCGCTGACCCTGACGGCCGACCTGAACTACTGGCCGTTTTCGCAGAAGCTGGCCGACTACCTGCTCGGCAAGGACAAGGTGCAGGTGGAAATCACCCGGATGGCCAACGTCACGCAGAGCGTACCCCTGTCGACCAGTCTGCCGGTTGTCGGGGCGGATACGGGTGCAGTGTCGACGCCCGGGCTGGCCCCGGTCATGCCAGGTGACAATCAGAAGGCCACTGAAAAGAATCGTTTTGTGACCTTCAGACTTCGTTAAGAATTGTCTTTGATACTGCTCCCCAATTGATCCGGGGAGATGTTTTTCAATGTCCGATTTCAACTGGAACGTTCAGTTGCCACTGCGCTTTGGCCTGACCGAAGCACAGCAGATGCATCTTGTCAGGGCCTTGCCGGACGCCCCGCAAAGGGGTGTCTTCGAAGCCTTTATCCAGCAACGGTTTCGCAGGTCCCACGGTGCCGATGTTCGTCACTTCATGCCGGAGCTGTTTGGCATGAGCGATGCGTCCGGCACGCTATGCGCGGTGGTTGGCGTGCGTCTGGCGAGCGGCGGACCGCTGTTTCTGGAAGGTTACCTGGACGAGGCGATCGATGCGCTGATCAGTACCGCGGCCGACCAGACCGTAAGCCGCTCAGCCATCGTCGAGGTCGGCAACCTGGCTGCCAGCGACACCGGCAGCGCACGGATGAGCATCATCGCGATGACCTACCTGCTGGCCATGGGAGGGCTGGAGTGGGTCGCTTTCACCGGAAACCTGGGGCTGGTCAATAGCTTTCATCGCCTTGGCTTGAAGCCCGTGACCCTGTGTGCTGCCGACCCGGCGCGTCTTGGCGAAGACCGCCACGCCTGGGGCAGTTACTACGAAAGCAAACCGTGGGTTCATTTCGGCAATATCCGTTCCGGTTTCATTCATTTACGTAACACGGGCCTGTTCAGTCGCCTGGGCTTGCCGACTTCCATTGAAGGGGCCTGCCATGTCGCCTGAAATGGAGCGTTTCAAACAGACCCTGCGTAATCATGCTGAGCAAAAAACCAACGCCATTGCGTTGTGGGGCGATCATCTGAAGCTGGACTACGCCACGCTGTATGCCGAGGTCATTTTTCGCCAGCAGCGCCTGCGCGATGAACGGGTCAGGGTGGTCGCCCTAGCGCTGGACAATGGCGTCGAAGCTCTGCTTTGGGACCTGGCCGCGTTGTTCGAGGGTTTGACCTGTGTAGCCTTGCCGCCTTTTTTCAGTCCGGCGCAACGCAGGCATTGCCTGGAGCAAAGCCAGGCCGAGCTCGTCATTGCCGAGCCGCAACTGCAGGATGAACTGCAAGCGGCTGGATATCAGAAGTGCGGCGAGTTCTGGCGCCGCACGTTCAGTGGCTCGAACCGGATGCCTGAAGGCACCGCCAAGTTGACCTTCACCTCGGGCACCACAGGCACACCCAAGGGCGTGTGCTTGAGTGCCGAGAGCATTCTGCGAGTCGCTCGCGAGCTGCACCTGGCCAGCCAGCCCACCGACCCGCAACACCACCTGGCGCTGCTGCCGCTGGCCATTTTGCTGGAGAACATCGGTTGTTACGCCGCACTGTATGCCGGGGCCACCTTGAGCCTGCCCAGCCAGAAAACCCTGGGGATTGCAGGCGCCAGCGGTGTGGAGGTGCCGAAATTGTTGGGATGCCTGGCCAGCCGCTCGCCTCAGAGCCTGGTTCTGGTGCCGCAGTTGTTGCTGATGCTGGTCGCTGCTGCCGAGCAGAAGGCTTTCGACCCACAGCACTTGCGTTTTGCCGCCGTGGGCGGTGCCCGGGTCAGTGAAGATCTCCTGTATCGGGCTCAACGCGTGGGTGTACCGGTCTACGAGGGTTACGGGCTGTCGGAATGCGCATCGGTGGTGTGCCTCAATCGCCCGCAAGCACGGCGCCCCGGCAGTGTCGGACGGCCATTGCCCCATGTGGAGATTCGCCTGGCGGAGGACGGCGAAGTGCTGATCAAGGGTTCAACCTTGCTGGGCTATCTGGGAGAGGCGCCGCACACCGCCCAGTGGTTGCCTAGCGGCGATCTCGGCGAGTTCGACGCCGAAGGTTTTCTCTACCTCAAGGGACGCAAGAAGCATCAGTTCGTGACCAGTTTCGGGCGCAACGTGAACCCCGAGTGGGTGGAAGCCGAGTTGACTCAGCGCGGGCCTGTCGCCCAGGCCTTCGTCTATGGCGAGGCGATGCCCCACAACCATGCGCTGCTCTGGCCGCATCGCCCGGACTGTACCGACGAACAGCTGGCCACCGCCGTGGCCCAGGCCAACGAGGCCTTGCCCGAGTACGCCCAGGTCCGCCACTGGAGTCGGCTCGACCAACCCTTTACCGCCACCAACGGTTTGCTCACCGCCAATGGCCGGCCCCGCCGTGACGCCATCATCGAGCGCTACCGGCGGCAATTGACCGAATCTGCATTTTCCGAGGAATCCGCACCATGAGTTTTTTTGACACGTTGCAACAAGCCACTGAGCAAGAACGCAATGAGTTGTTCAACCTGCCGATCATCCGTGAAGCGCTGCAGGGCGATGTCAGCCTGGAAAGTTACCGGGCCTTTCTGGCACAGGCCTATTACCACGTGCGCCATACCGTGCCGTTGATGATGGCCTGTGGTGCGCGGTTGGCATCACGTCTGGAATGGCTGCGCGAAGCGGTATGTGAATACATCGAGGACGAATACGGCCACGAACAATGGGTACTCAATGATATTGAAGCCTGCGGCGGTGACAGAGCCGCTGTACGGGATGGACGCCCGTCATTGCCGATCGAATTGATGGTCAGCTTCCTTTACGACCTGATTGCCAGGGACAATCCGGTGGGTCTGTTCGGCATGGTCAACGTACTTGAAGGCACGAGCATCGCTTTGGCGACCCACGCCGCCGGCAGTATTCGCCAGCGCCTGGACTTGCCGGAAAGCGCCTTCAGCTACCTCAGTTCCCACGGCTCACTGGATATCGAACATATGCAGACCTACCGTCGACTGATGAACCGTCTGGATGACCCGGGCGACCAGGCCGCCGTCATTCACGCCTCCAAAGTGGTGTACCGGCTCTACACCGATATGTTTCGTGGCTTGCCGCGTAACGGGGAGAGCCTGCATGCGCCTGTCTGAAGCCCGCGTCGTGTTGACCGGTGCCAGCGGTGGCATCGGCCTGGCCATCGCCACTGCACTGTGCGCCAGTGGTGCCCAGGTGCTGGCCGTGGCTCGCCATCGGGAGCCCCTGGTGCCGTTGCTCGAGCTTTACCCCAATAATCTGTGTTGGATCCGTGCAGACCTGACGTTGCTCTCCGACCGCCGCGAGGTGCTGGCGCGGGCCCAGAACATCGGCGGCATCAACCTGCTGATCAATGCCGCCGGGGTCAACCATTTCGCCATGCTCGAACAGCTCGACGACAGTGAGATCAATTCGATGCTCGCGGTGAACATCAGTGCGCCGATGTGCCTGACAAAACTGATGTTGCCGCTGCTCAAGCAAGCCGACAGTGCCATGGTGGTGAACGTCGGTTCGACCTATGGCTCCATTGGCTACCCAGGCTACGCCAGTTACTGCGCCACCAAGTTTGCCCTGCGCGGGTTCTCCGAAGCCCTGCGCCGAGAGTTGGCGGACACCCGGGTCAGTGTGCTCTACGTCGCCCCGCGCGCGACCCGTACCGGCATGAACAGCCCGGCAGCCCAAGCGCTCAATGATGCGCTCAAAACCAATGTCGACGATCCGCAAACCGTGGCGGCCGCGGTGACTCACGCCATTGCCGGTGACCGTCGCGACTTGTACCTGGGCTGGCCCGAGCGTTTTTTTGTACGCCTGAACAGCCTCCTGCCCCATCTGGTGGACCGTGGTTTGCGCAAACAACTGCCACTGATCCGCCGCCTGAGCCAGAATCCCGACCAGGAGAATCTCGAACCATGAAAAAGATCATCGCTTGTCTGCTGCTGGGCGCATTGAGCCAGAGCGCCTGGGCGCTGGATGCTGCCGACCAGCAGCGTCTCAACGGTATCCAGCAAAGCTGGGCGCACATTCAATACGAGTTGCCCGAGGGACAACGCACCGCGGCTTTTGAGAAGCTGGCCGCCCAGGCTTCGAGCTTCAAGCAGGAGCGCCAAACGGTGGCGGAGGCCTGGATCTGGTCTGGCATCGTCACCAGTAGCTGGGCGGGTGCCCAGGGTGGGCTGGGTGCGCTGAGCAAGGTCAAGGATGCCAAAGCCGATCTGGAAAAAGCCCTGGCCCTGGACCCCAAGGCCCTGCAAGGCTCAGCCTATACCAGTCTGGGGGCCCTCTATGACCGCGTACCGGGCTGGCCCATCGGTTTCGGCGATTCGGACAAGGCCGAACAGTTGCTCAAGCTGGCATTGCAAATGAACCCCAACGGCATCGACAGCCTGTACTTCTGGGGCGATCACCTCTACCGTCAGAAGCGCTATGGCGAAGCCAGGGCAGCGTTGCAAAAAGCCTTGCAGGCTGCGCCCCGACCTGGCCGCGAGAGCGCCGATGCCGGGCGCCGCAAGGAGATCGAAGCGTTGTTGGTGGACGTGAACAAGAAACTCGGCTGACAGGAGACCCTGTGCGTTTATTACTCGTAGAGGATGACGTGGCGCTCGGCGAGGGCATTCATCAGGCCCTGCGCCGTGAAGGTTATACCGTCGACTGGTTGCAGGACGGCAACAGTGCCTTGCACTCGCTGCGCAGTGAAATCTTCGATCTGGCGGTGCTCGACCTTGGCCTGCCACGCATGGACGGTCTCGAAGTGCTCAGGCGCTTGCGTGACAGCGGTTCCAATCTGCCGGTGTTGATCCTGACCGCGCGCGATGCCACCGAAGACCGTATCGCCGGTCTGGATGCCGGCGCCGATGACTACCTGATCAAGCCTTTCGACCTGGCAGAATTGAAGGCGCGCATACGTGCGTTGCTTCGGCGCAGCGCCGGGCGTGGGCAATCGCTGATCGAGCACGCGGGCATCAGCCTCAACCCCGGCACCCAGCAAGTCAGCTACAAGGGCGAACCGGTGGCCCTGACACCCAAGGAATACCAGTTGCTCCACGAACTGCTCTCGCCACCGGGGCGGGTAATGACTCGCGATCATCTGATGCAGTTGCTGTACGGCTGGAGCGAGGAGGCCGAAAGCAACACGCTGGAAGTGCACATCCATCACCTGCGCAAGAAGCTCTCCACCGATCTGATTCGCACCGTCCGTGGTATCGGTTACTTGGTGGAGGAGCGTCGATGACCTCGATCCGGCGTCGCACCCTGACCCTGATCATTGGCCTGATGCTCGCAGGTCTGGCGGTGATCAGCGTGCTGAACCTGCACGACAGCAACCATGAAATTGCCGAAGTCTATGATGCCCAACTGGCCCAGAATGCTCGCCTGCTGCAAGGCGTCATGCGTATGCCCATGGTGAGCGAGGATCACGCAGATCTGTACAGGGCTTTCAACCAGGCCCTGAACGAGGCGACGCCCAGGGCCGACGGGCATCCGTATGAAACGAAGATTGCGTTTCAGGTCTGGAATGCCAGGAATGAAGTGCTGGTACATACCGCCAGTTCTCCGTCCTTCAGCCAACCCCCGGTCACACCAGGCTTCAGCGATGTCGTCGACCTGAACAACCGGCACTGGCGCGCCTTCCTGCTTGAAGACAAGCAGAACAACCTGCGCATCTGGGTGGGGGAACGGGACGACGTGCGAACGGACCTGGTGGACCGCATCGTACGCCACACCTTGTGGCCTAACATTCTGGGGAGTTTGATACTGGCCGCCATGCTCTGGCTGGCCATCGGCTGGGGATTGAAACCTCTGGTCAACATGGCTGCAACACTGCGGGCGAGGCAGCCCGGTTCACTCGAACCCCTGCAATTGACGCCGCTGCCTACTGAGCTTGAGCCGATGCAGGCAGCCCTTAACCGTATGCTTGCGCAGATTCAGGAAGTCATGGGACGTGAGCGACGTTTTATCGCGGATGCCGCCCACGAAATGCGCACACCACTGGCCGTGCTCAGGGTGCATGCGCAGAACCTGATGGAAGCGGCGAGCGAAGGGGAGCGTCGTGCGTCGCTTGAGCACTTGATTGCCGGGGTTGACCGTACCAGCCGGCTGGTCAATCAATTGCTCACGATGGCTCGTATCGAGCCTCAAGCAGGCGCGCAACCGCCTGTACCGATTGACCTGGCAGCCACGGTTCGCGACAGCCTGGTTCAATTGACACCCTGGTTGTTGAGCCAGGATCTTGAATTGGTTTTCGATGTCGGCGACAACATCGGCCTTGTGAGGGTCGACCCTGCGGCCATCGACATTGCCTTGAACAACCTGGTCACCAACGCGGTGAATTTCTCCCCCCGGCACGGAGTGATCACGGTAAAGCTGGTCGAAAAGAGAAACGGCTACGAACTGTCTGTCGAAGATGAGGGGCCGGGTATCGATGAGCAGGATCGTGATCGGCTCTTCGAGCGGTTCTACAGTCGCGCAAACGATCAGGGGGCAGGGTTGGGGCTGACCATCGTCAAGGCCATTGCCGATCGCCTGGGTGGACAGATCAGACTGGAGAACCGTATCGCTGGCGGGTTACGCGCCACGTTGGAAATTTGTCGCGTTTGACGTAGGGGCTGGTGATGCCGGGTGCTGTGGTTGCCTGTACCCAAGTGTCGCAGGGCGACTGCTGGTCGGAATGAAGACGGATCCGGATTTTATGAAAGTCTCTGTTTTTTATATGCTAAAACACATGAAAAACAAATGGTTGGAATATAAATATAAAGTGTTTTGCAAGACTTTTTGTTTGTTCCGGTTCTGATTGCATCCGACCTAAGTCTGATATCCCGACGCCTGGAGCCCGGTACATACGACTGATGACCGGCGGCTTCGCGGGTTCCCTGCTATTAATCAATGTGTATCCGAATGCTTATTCTTGCGGGAGCGTCTCATGAGCCCATTCATTCGCATCGGCATTGCCGACGATCACCCGATGTTGCGTGAAGGCGTTGCCAATACGTTGAGAAAACGGGCGGATCTTCAGGTCGTGGAGCAAGGTTCCAATGCGCAGGAGGCCATGGATATTGCGCAGAAGGAGCGTCCGGACGTGATGTTGATGGACGTCAATATGCCGGGCGACGTGTTCGCCGCGGTGCGGTTCATTTGCACACAGCTGTCGGATGTGAGGGTGCTGATGCTGACGGTTTCGGAGTCCGAGGATGATGCCTTCCTGGCACTGGAGGCCGGCGCGCGCGGGTATGTGTTGAAAGGTGTCAGCGGGCCGGAACTGGTCCTGGCGATCAGGACGGTTGCCAAGGGTGAATCGTATATCACCCCCGAGTTTGCCAACAAACTGCTGAGCAACATCAACAAGCACGAAGCGGAAACCCGCAAGTTCGATTTGACCCACCGCGAGGAGGAGGTTATTCGTGAAGTGTCCAAGGGGCTGACCAACAGGGAAGTGGCGCAAAGGCTGTTGATCAGCGAAAAAACCGTCAAGCACCACATGGGCTGCGTGATGCAGAAGCTGAACGCGCGAAATCGAGTCGAAGCGGTCACGGCTCTGCGCCACTACCGGGAGCGTGAAGCGATCGGGCACCTTCACATCGGCGCGGCGAAAGCGACAATGGATGCCGAAGCGGCGTCTGACTAGAGTTTGAACTGCGCATTGACCGACGTACCCGCGTCGCAGGAGTCGATACTGAACAACCCGCCCAGCGATTCGACGCGATAACGCAAACCGGCGAGACCCAATCGGGTCCTACCGGATTTCTCGAACTGCATCGCGTCCGCCGCCATGCCTGGACCACTGTCCCTGACGCTGATGTTCAATACGCCATCTATGTACTTCGCCAGGATGACCTGGCCCTCGCCGTTGGCGTGCCGGTAAGCGTTGTTGAGGGCTTCTTGCACAAACCGGTACAAACAGAGTTTGAGCGGCAATGGCGCGGCCTTCGGTAGCTGCCCCAGGGTCAATGTGACCTTGGTGCCAGTGCGTTGCTCGTGCCGTTGCGCCACCAGTTGCAACTCTTCCACCAGGCTCACGTCGTTGATTTCCGGAAGTGCCAGGCCACGTGATAAATCGCGGACCTCACGCAATGCGTCGGTGGCGGCGGCACGGATGGTTTCCAGGGATTCCTGATCGACCGCCGTGCAGTTTTCGGCCAGGTCGTCGAGCCGGATCAGAATCAAGGTCAATAGCTGCGCGGTCCCATCGTGCAGGTCTGCGCCAATGCGCCTCAAGGTGAGTTCGTTGACTCGGGAAAACTCCTGGGTAGCCGTTGCCATCTTGTGCTGGAGTTCAGCATTGCTGATGTGCAAACGGGTTTGTTCGATCAGCCGCAAGTGCAGTGCCACCTGCTGTTGCTGGATAATCTTGTCGCCGCGTCGCACGATGAAGAAAAGCAGGGTCAGCATGGCCAGTGTCGCGGCGCCGACGACCCCCCATACCTCTTCCCGGACCCGATTGATCTCGCGCCTGAGGCTGTCGGCCTTTTCATAGAATTCGCCCACCGCGATGATTTTCCCGGAGCGTGAATCCCGCAGGGGCGCGTAGATTTCATAGAGCGGGACGTTGAGCTGGCGCTCGAACGCGTCCTCATCCTGGGTCAGTTCTTGAAGATCGGTGACCACTTTGCCCTTCAGTGCCTCGGCGATCTCATCCAATGGGAATTGAACGTTGGTGATGTCTTTGTTCGTGCTGTAGACCACCGTGCCATCTGCTCGCCAGATCTTGATCGAGACAATGTGCTGTTTCAGCGAGCGACTTTCCGTGAGGCGGTCCAGGGACTGGACACTTGCTGCCGAGAGGGTGTTGTCCCGGCTCAACTCCTGCACAAAGGGCTCCAGAAACGTATCCATGTACTGAGCGCCTGCTTCTGCTGCGCTATGAACCGCGGCACTTTCAATGCGTACAGTCACCAGATTGCCGACGAAAAACATGGTCAGCCCCAGGATCACCGCAGCGGCAATGACAAACTGGGTCGAGTGACTCAGCTTGCGCGTCCGGCCCCTGATCCATGTACGCCAGAGGCCATTGCGATTCATATCGCCAACAGGAGCAGGTTGGTCCAGCACCTCGGCTTGCTGCGCGGTGAACGTCTGGTTTTCGGATTCCGCTTTTGCATTTTTTGCCATAGGTCCGGTTCCCTGATCATCGAGACAGGTCGGTTGGAAACCCGGCAGTTCAACGCAAATCTGGAGATTGACGCCAAGCCCATGACTGACAGTAGATCACTGCATGACGATCCGACAGTTTCAGCGTGGGCATGGCCCCTTGTGGGAGCTGGCTTGCCAGCGATGGTCGTCAACGATAACGCGTGGGATCTGGAT
>RCUO01001210.1_pt1 | contig 9926 bp, 5 predicted proteins | sample 2166161 | NCBI WGS metagenome assembly RCUO01 (sample SAMN09932617, study PRJNA488358) | compost metagenome | feature: garden; material: soil; isolation source: compost soil in cyclohexanecarbonitrile-enriched culture | place: Germany: Experimental Botanical Garden Goettingen | collected 2016-01-27 | reverse complement strand
AGTTCCTCTAGGTTGTAAGGCCGGGATGACAGCCGTTGCTCCAACTGGCTATATTCCGGCAATAAGGACAACTCAAAGCGGATTCTGGAAGACAAGCCTCTGCTGTGCAGCATTCGCTGGGTCGTCTCTACCCGGCTTTGTCCTTCGGAGAAGAGACGTTGTACTTTATCCAGTCTTTCATTTAATGCATTTAGACTTTCAGAGACGCCGTCATATTGCCGGCCAGCTTCATCCTGCAAGGACAGCAAGCGCTCCAGCGCATCGTGGGCCTTGTCATATTCGCCCCGTTCATCACTGGTCCAGTTCTCAATTTGCGCCACTTCACCTGCGCCTTCCCGAAGACGTGTGCTCCACTCCGTCAGAATATTCTCTATAGTAGCTACATGCTGTTCTTCGAAATGTACACGTGCTTCTGTAATTCGTGCCTGCAGCTCGTCTCGCCGCTGTTTCAAATGGCTCCATGTGGTGCGGAATGTCTCTAGATCTCTACGGTTATTCTGCCGCAGCAGTGCTTGTTGCTCTGTCATAGCAATAGCTTCATCCAGAAGAAGGTCTAGACTGGCGCCGATTCTGCGCACCTCATCCATATCTCCTATACGCAGTGGCGCTTCAAGAGTCAACGATTCTGCGCGGGCCTGCTCCAGGTGATCATATGGCTTAACCTTCATATTGTGCAGTGAATTCTGTTCAATGATCCCGGTGATTTTGGCACGTGCCGCAGCTAATACCGTAGGGAATTTGTTTAGCTTATCATCATAGAGATCAACATCCTTCAGATCCTGTTCGATCTTTTCCTGACGTTCCTGTGCATCCTCGGTAACCTCTTGTGCAGCAATGGGATCAAAAAGCTCCAATTGGTCTGCCTTAGCAGTTTCCTCCGCAAGCTCTTTAAGTTCCTCTACAATTTCTTGAAGCTCATACCCGGTTTCTTTAACTGCACCTTGCAGCTGTTCTTCAAGCTCTGGCGTATCCTCTTTCAGCTCTGTAATACGCTGTTTGACATTGCGGTCAGCTTCGCTGATGACAGCAATGTGTTTCTCTTCCTCTTCAAGCGCTGCGCGGAAGGAAGCTTCGGTCAGCTGTAATTGTTTCACAGCTGTCTTGAGGGCAGCCAAGCGATAAAATGCCGGCTGAACGCCTTGACCTTCGCTTTGTAGTGCAGAGATTTCAACGAGCTTGGCAGACAGCCGCTTAGAAATACCCTCGACTAGCTCTCCCGTCTTGCCTTGAACGATCCCTTGAAAAGGATTTAGCGATTCCAGTGCCCGATTTGCCTGGACCATTAAATTAGATAACTGTTTCTGTTGCTCGCTAAGCTGCTTGCGGCGACGCAGGCCCGTAACCACTACAAAGAGTAGAAGGAGGATTAGAAGGGCTCCGATAAGAATCGCTGCAATCATAAACATGGAGCTGCTGGAGCGGTTTACACCATTCCCGGCGCCGACTGCGCTCCCGCTTCCTGCGGTTCCTCCAGTATTGCCGGCACGATCTCCAATAGAATGGATGGCATTAATCAAAGTCTTTGTCCCGCCAGCGAAGTCCCCTTTTTTGGCATAAGGAATGAAATAAGTGTCGAGCAGTTTTTGGATGGCTGAACTTCCCGAGGACCCTCCCTGATTCTTAGACCAAGTATTTAACGAGCTTTGAAAGTCTGGATTTAAGAAATTTAGCTCAATGGACTGGTCACCAGCGGAGATCAGCAGTAGAAGATCCCGCGTGGACAGTTTCCACGAGTCGTAAACCTTGTCTGCATACTTATCAGCTGGAGTACCGTCTGTGGAATCTACAGTGAGTACGTGGATGGTCAGGAGTTCTCCAGTAGCGGTAGCAGAAATAGACGCGGCTTCTGCGGAACTGAACATTTCAGCGTTATCGGTAACGAATCCCTGCTGTGCAGGAATTCCAGCGGCATATGCACCGGGTATCCATAACAGGCTGAGCATTAAGAATAAAGCTATATACTTTTTCAAGCTGACACGCTCCGATCTGAAGGGCTTTTTATTCTATATATTATGCTGATAATTATACTATATCATTAACCATCAGGTGACCTGGAGATACTCCAATTATTATATAGCTATGTCGGCATACCAACAAAAAAAGCCGTGCCCCCAAATAAGGGAACACGGCGTATAATCGGAAGCATTATCTTGTCGGCAGACAGAGAATGTATTGCAATCTGGATTTAATTTCTTTTTGCCATTTCAAATCTCCAACTTTAACGGCAAGATTGAGCAGATCCAGATAATCGTCAACCTGTAATGTTGTTCGGGTAGAGGTAACGTTCATGGGTGATCAGTCTCCTTTTAACTTAAATATAGTAAATTGAAATTATTAACGCTTATAATAATGATAATCATTATCATCGTTTGTCGTTATTGCTATTATCCACATTTTCTATGTAAAAAGCAATATAAAAATCAAGACTTCGTAACTTTTATCATTTACAAATAAAAGAGTCCATCGAAAGATGGGGATTTGCGTATAATGTGTGGTTTTAGGAAAGAATTAGCAGGAATCTTACCATATTTTGTCGAATACTTTTTAGAATAATGCTTTAAATTCTAAATTTTAGCAAAAAGGGGAATTGGGCAATGAAGCGGTGCACAATGTTGCTTCTGATTATTTTTCTGCTTTTGCTCGTACCTCCTACAGCCGCTCACGCCGAAAGAGAGGATATAAGGTACCAAGTAGAACTGGAATATCCACCGTATAAATATGTAGAAAATGGGTATTTGACCGGGTTTGATATTAATTTGAGCACGATGATTTTTGAGAAGCAGGATTACCTTATTCACTACAGTACTGGGCAATGGGATGAAGTTTACAGTCGGCTGATTCAAGGAGATATTGAGATAGCAGGTCTTATGGCAATTACGGAGTCGCGTAACCAAGAGGTGTTATTTTCAGATCCAGTTATTAAGAATTATATTTCCATCTATGCAAGGCGAGAGCTTGAGGATGAGATCGATTTAAAGACGTTGGGAAGTTATAAGATTGGGTTAGGGAATGGACAGTATTCTGCAACCGTGCTGAACAGCAAGGTGGGGATTACAAATTACATAGAGTATGCAACGACTCCTGAAGCTTTGAAGGCTTTAGAAAATGGGGAAATCGACCTTCTATTTGAGAATCAGGAAGTGATTGATTATCTGATTGCAGAGCAGAAATTGAAGGGGAGGATTATCAAAAAAATGAGCAATCTCTACCCTAGGGATGTCGCTTTTGCAATAAGTAAATCCGCTCCGGAGCTAGTAACTTATGTTAACGAGAGATTGGATCGCCTGCATCGTTCCGGTGCTTTTGAAGAGCTGTATCAGCACTATTTCTTCGTTCATTCAGATTATTATAAAGTTATGATGCGCAATAGATTTATTGTGGGAGCCATTATTCTGCTCGGCCTTCTGATCATTAGTGCGGTTTTGCTAAAAATGTATATTAATCACTTACGGCGGGCGGTTTATTCGGAACAGCAATTTTTTGAGGATGTAATAGAGCATAGCGGTATGGTGGTTTGGGCTGTGCAGGCGGATAAAAAGGTAGTTCGGTTTAACAATTACGCTGAGCGAATGACGGGCCTATGCGAGAATGAAGTAGTGGGCAAAAACATTGAGGATATAGAGGGGCTGACAGGCAGTACGGCGGCTATTCGGAATCTGCTGGAAAGGGCCGTACAGCTTGACTATGTTGATAATATCGAGCATAAACTTCCGGACAATTCGCCAGCAGCGCGGTATTTTTCATTTCGGACCACCTTGTTGAAAGGATTGGATAAGCAGGCAGCTGATATTTTTGTGCTTGTAGGAGTGGATATCGATGAGCGCAAACAAAATGAGCTAAGGCTTCAGCAAAGTTATGAGGAACTGGAAGCTACTTACGAAGAGCTGTCAGCGACAGAGGTCGAGCTACAGGAGCAATTTGCTAAGCTGCAGGTAGGTGAACGACGGTTCAGTCTCGCGACAGAGGGTTCTGGTGCATACATGTGGGAGCTTGACTGGGAGACTGGACTGTATAATCTATCGGATCGCTGGTACAAGCTTATGGGCTATACGGAGGATGAAATCAATTCATTCGAAAATGGGGTGCTTAGTATTATTCATCCCGATGACCAGCCATCATCCCAAAAGGCAAGACATGATCATCTGGCAGGTTTAACACCTATCTACGAGACGGAATACCGCATGCGGACCAAAGATAATCAATTCGTCTGGTTTGAGGTAAGTGGTAAAGCTATCGTTGATCCAAAGGATGAAGTTGTGTTATTTATCGGTTCACTGATTGATATTAGTAAGCGGAAGCAGGTAGAGCTAAAGCTGAGCAACAGTTATCAGGAGCTTGAGGCAACCTATGAACAGCTAACAGCCACACAGCAGGAGCTTGTAGAGCAATACGATATGCTGGTGGAGAATCAAAAACACATGCATCGTCTAGCTTATGTGGATGAGCTTAGTAATTTACCCAACCGTGTATGTCTACTGGAATCTATGGAGAAATATCTGCAATGTTCAGGAGGCAAGGCGGCGCTGTTGTTCGTAGATACCGATAATTTTAAATACATCAATGATACCTTAGGGCATAAATCCGGTGATGTTCTCATTCAAAAGGCTAGCGAAAGACTGCAGTCGGTGGTGCGTGAAGGGGATATGCTCTCTCGGCTCGGCGGGGATGAATTCGTGATTTTTATTAAGGATATAGAAAACCACGAGGATGTGCTAGACCTGGCGGAGCGGATCATGAGAGCATTCAGGCAGTCCTTTTTAATCGGAGAGAGTTATTTGTACGTTTCCGTAAGCATCGGAATTTCCTTTTATCCGGAAGATGGGGAGACCACCGAGCAAATCTTAAAAAATGCGGATGTCGCTATGTACCGGGCAAAAGAGGATGGCAAGGGGACTTATGTGGTATATGACAAATCCATGCATACTGCGTTTAATGAACGGATGAATATAGAGAAGCATTTGCGCAGTGCCATGAATAATAATGAGTTTGAGTTATATTATCAACCGCAGGTGGATATCCAGTCTGGATTAATCTCTGGTTTTGAGGCTTTAATTCGCTGGAATAGTCCAACGCTGGGCTTTGTATCTCCACTTTCCTTTATCAAAATCGCCGAGGATTCCAGGCTGATTATTTATATTGGAGAATGGGTGCTTAGGGAATCGTGCATCTTTATGAAGGGCATTCAAGATCGTATGGGCATTCCTTACAAGATATCAGTTAACATTTCCATTATTCAACTATTGCAGGATGATTTCGTCGAGATGGTGCAGGAAAGTCTGGCTGAAAGTGGGCTAAAGCCTAGTTGTCTTGAACTGGAAATCACCGAGTCTATCTTTATGGAATCGTTTGAGAGTATCGTGAATAAGCTTCAATTCCTCAAATCCCAAGGCATTCGTATTGCGCTGGATGATTTCGGAACGGGGTACTCATCTCTTAGTTATTTGCAGCAATTGCCGATTTCTACGCTTAAAATGGATAAAACCTTTATCGATTCGCTTTCGGAAAAAGCTTACAGCCAGTCTTTTGTGCAGACCATTATACAGCTGGGCCACAATATGGGGCTGGAGGTCGTTGCGGAGGGAGTGGAAGAGATCAGCCAGCTGGATTTCCTCAGAAAATCGGGCTGCGATAAGGTACAGGGGTATCTGGTTAGCAGACCTGTTCCGAAGCAGGAAGTGGTGGAGCTTTTGGAACCGCAGAAGCGTTACGGAATATAGCAGTGGATACACAGCCCTCATCTCAAGGTGGGGGTTTTTGGTATGAAATGCTTCTGAAATTAAGGCTTTGCAAAAAAAACAAGCTCCGACAGATAAACAGTGTCTGTGGAGCTTGCCATTAGCTGATGACAATTTTGTTCTTCCCGGTGTTTTTAGCTTCGTAAAGTGCATCATCAGCCTGCTGAAAAGTAGAATTTTTGGAGTCTGCACCTGTGTAATCATGCATCCCGATACTGACGGTTATGCTTTTCCCTTCCATTTCGGCAAAAGGGGTATCGGCGACTTTGGCTAGAATTTGTTGCATGATTTCATAGGATTGTTCAAAGGTTTTGGTTGTCAGAATGACAATGAATTCCTCGCCCCCGTACCGCGCGGCGAAATCATCAGGACCGATATACTCGAGCAGGATCGCTGCGACTTTTTGTAATACGATATCTCCAACGGAGTGTCCATAGCAATCATTTACTTTTTTGAAATTATCGATATCCATAACGGCAAGCTGCATGGAGAATGGATTACTCTGCTGATGCTCGATTAGCCAACCCAAATATTCGTGAAAAGTCTTGTGATTATACAGATCAGTCAGGGGATCTATCTTAGATAGACGATCCATGATTATATTCTGAATGCGTAATTCCTGTTCTGACTTGACGGAGTTCTGCAGGGATTGCATCAAATCACGTCCACGAACGATTACTGCAAAACCTGCCAAAGCAGTGCCTGCAAAAATAAGAGCGATAATGATAGTTTGGGTGATCGGTAAGTACTGGTGAATGGGTGTCCTGGTGAATAAAATGATCGTGTACAGTAGAGAAATAGCAGAAGTGGCTATCATATAACTGCTCTTCAGATAGATCATCGAGACTAGTAGCGGGAACAGCATAATTAATGATTTAACATGCAACTCATCGCTGAGATTGACGATAATCAAAACCGCAAATAGATGGCTTGCAACCGTAATGGCGAGTTGGGCCCACAGAGGCCTCCATCTATAGATTACTTCTAGAATAATGATCAAACTCACTATGATGGAATCAGAAATCAACGAGTGCTCAATATAATCGTTCCTGGTTGGGGTTTCCGGACGCTGGCTCCATAAGGATAGAGAAACAATGAACTGAATACTTAAATACACAATCAGGATGATCCAGAATGAATTGAGAAGCACACGATTCCAATAGGTCTGACGAGGAGTTTGAGGTGTGGCGCGCATAATGTGATCCTCTTTTCCAGTGGCAATATGCTTATATATTCGACAATAAGCTCAGGTTTCCTCTTGATGGCTTTCTTGGAAGCGGGAGTTCAACAAGCATCTTTATAAGGGGAGATTGCCTGGCCCGGGGAATGATTGAACGAAAAGGAATACTATAGAAAGTATTTCCTTTAATTAACTCTGCTGATATAATGTTAGAATACATAACATCAATCGAGTGGAGTGGAATTGAAGATGCAGATCCGTCCAAACCAGATTTTTGTAGTCGTCCTGTTGCTTCTTGTCAGTGTGTACAGCTTATTGATTGACATGCTCTGGATTCATAAGCTGGTGATTATTCTGTTTATGGGTTCTCTAGGATGGTTCTCGCTGAATACATCCCGCTACGGTTATCGCAAAGAAGCGCTGCTGAAGGAGTCACAGAACAAAGTGGAGCTTCTTGGCAATGAGATTGTAGTTACCTCGGATCGGCTGCATGGTGCACTTGAAGAAATCAGCCGCCATACAGAGCAGCTGCAGCAGACAGCGGATTATTCACACGCGTATGAAACGGATTTAAGGATTCGCAGCAACGAAGCTAAAGCCAATATTGAAGGGGCCTATCAGACGATGGGCGGTGTAGCTTCAGTTACAGCACATATCGAAGAATTGACGGAAAAACTAGGCTCGAATATGCAATATGCCCGGCAAGGAATGACAGCAATGGTAGATTCCCTGAGCATTGCAGATGGGGTGATGAAGGATCTGCAAACACAGAGTGGGGACATGTTAGCTAAGTTTACTACCCTGAGTAATCATATTGCGATGGTAGAGGAGATCAATACATTGATTAACTCCATTGTGAATGAGACCTCATTGCTCGCGCTGAATGCTTCTATTGAAGCGGCCCGGGCCGGTGAACAGGGCCGCGGATTTGCAGTAGTGGCCAGCCGGATTCGGCAGCTGGCTGATCAAAGCAAGAGCTCGGTAGACCGCTCCTCAGGCATCTTGCTTGACATTAATAATGGAGTACAGCAGGTGCTGGAATCCGTTACGAAAGAGCAAGTCTCAGTGGAGCGTGGGGTGAACGAGGTCGGCACGGTGAAGCTTCGACTCGATGATATCGCGTCGAGAGTAGATGAAGTAGGCAGCGCCGTGACGGAAACAATCGATGCTGCCGCGAAGCAGGGCAAGTTGATTGTAGAAGTGACAACGGAGCTGAGCGGTGCGGTGGCGATCGTGAATGAGACGATTGCCAATGTAGACCTTACGCTGGAGCAGGTGACACGGCAGCGGGATCAAATTGGGCAGCTGAACGAAGTCAGCGCCAATCTGTTAGCGGAGTCGCAATCCTTGCAGCAATCGGTTACTAGCATTGCGGGCAGAGCGGAAATTGAGATGAGCCAATATGCAGCCCGGCTTCAGGAAATGCAGAGTCTCCTGGAGACGATTTCCGCCAAGGAAGAACTTTACGCTCCAGATACTGAAGTTCATCAAGGTGTTTTGAACGCTTACATTAAGAAAATTCCAGATGTACAAGCCATTTGGTCTAATCGGACGGATGGAACCTTTATCTACTCCGAGCCAGCGGCTGGCTTGTTGAATGCTAAGCGGCGTGATTGGTGGAATGGGGCCATGAATGAAGGTGAATATGTCTCTAAACCTTATGTATCCGCGATTACGAAACGTTCTTGTATTACATTATCTAGAGCAATCCGGAATCGTCAGGGAGATGTAGTAGGCGTGGTGGGTATTGATTTAGCGGTGTAATAAAGCAACAGCAGCAAGCCCTTCTGTAGCAGAGGCTTGCTGTTTTTTTTATTCCGATGCTAACACAACTTAGCTTTAGGTAGCGCTGACCTGCAATTGCTTCCACGTTGCCTGCCAGTTTTTTTGTGCAATTCGTTTTTCATAAATAGGGAGTAAGCTTGGATTATTGTTGAAATGAGGGGTAGCCCGCAACACTACATTAATAACATCCGCAATCCCATGCGGAGCGGTTAGGATAACCTTACCGTATTCATCTAAGGAAAGCCCAAGCGCTGTAGCTGTTTCCGGAAACTTGGAGATGGCATCTACAGATGACGTATAGGGTGCAAGGTTGTTAATGGTATGCATTCTTGCTTCATTCTTAACGGACCATGGCACATGGGGATTTAAATCTCTTAGTTTTGCCTCCCATTGCTTTTCCACTTCCTCATGAAGATTGCTGCCGTCATAATAAATAACATCAATATCTGGCAAAGGGGTCCGTTCTTCAAATCCATGTAAGGTATCCCAGATTTTTGAACGTACAAACCCCGCACAAACCCACCAGTCAGGTAACTGTAGCGATCTGGCATTTTCTAAAATATCCATCATCCAGGGATCATTATGTACAAGCTGAATGATATCTGCCTCGTGTTCTATCTTGCGCAAACTGCCACCTCCTAATATTCATGCTTCCAATCTGTTAATATCATACAACAAGAGTTTCAATAGAGGTATAAAGGGACAGGCTGAATGGACAGAGGCATGAACTATCTTTATAATGAATCGACATCGAGACCTTTGGAGGCGGTGACCGTGCAATATACGTTTACTATATTACTGCAATTGTTGGAAAGAGCTGCGTTATTGCTGATGTGTCTGTTTGTATTGACTCGTCTGCCGCGGTTTAAAGAGGTTTTTCAAAAAGGGAGTTACGCTCCGCAAGAGCTTGCTATTGCAACGATGATCTTCAGCTTATTTGCCATTTTCGGCACTTATAGCGGAATTAATGTGGAAGGTTCGCTTGTGAATGTACGAATTATCGCCATCGTATCTGGCGGGATTTTGTTCGGGCCATGGGTTGGACTTATAACAGGCATCATCTCAGGGGTTCACCGTTTTCTGATTGATATCGGAGGGGTAACCTCTCTTCCTTGTCTGATTACGAGTATCACCGCGGGCATAGTGTCTGGGATAATCTATCGCCGCACCTCTGGTGAACGTCGCTGGATAGCAGGGATTTTGGCGGGAATGGCCTGTGAGGCACT
>RCUO01001207.1_pt1 | contig 9955 bp, 10 predicted proteins | sample 2166161 | NCBI WGS metagenome assembly RCUO01 (sample SAMN09932617, study PRJNA488358) | compost metagenome | feature: garden; material: soil; isolation source: compost soil in cyclohexanecarbonitrile-enriched culture | place: Germany: Experimental Botanical Garden Goettingen | collected 2016-01-27 | reverse complement strand
TACAAATAAGCCCACCCGCCGAGAGTGAGCAAGAGCCATATGAATCCGATCATGGCAAATCATTCAGAAAAGCGAATGGGTCAGCTTTTGAAGGATGCTTTGGTGTACTTGCCATAAACGCGATGTAAGCATACGGAATGGCACGTTCATACTTCTGCTGAAGGGGCTGCGCATACTCTTCTTTGGCAGTAAGAATGTAAATTGCTTCGCCCTCATCTTTCGGTAACTCATAGCGACTGATGGGCTGCTGAACAACCATCACCTTATATACCATGCCGGAATCCGAGATTCGTCCAACGAAAGGAGATTCATCCGCTTGAATTGCAAGCACTGGGTACGGTTCCTTGGACTGCAAATCCTTGACGAATGCAAAGAAAACCAGCTTCTCCAGAACATCCTCCGCACTCCAATGTTCAATACGCGCTGGTTTACGACCGACTTTCTTGCTTCCATATAGCCCCAGCGTATAAATGACTTGTTTCCTGTTACCCAGCCACAACTCATGCAGAATCAATTCCCCACGGCTAATCATTGAATGAATGTGCTTTTGTTGAACGCCGAATAGCTCAACCATCTGCTCATGCTCAATGGCTCCGATATCACCTACTGCCTGCAACAAAATGTCTTTTGTCGGAAATTGAAGCACGGCGCTGACATATTGGGGATTCGCTTTGAAATCCCACGGCTGATTCAGATCGTAGAGCGGGATAACTTCCGGTTGCTCTGCTTTGATCGGAAGCTCCAGCGCTGACTTCGGATTCATCAACTGGACTCCATCCTTCATCTCCTGAAGCTCTTTGCTTATCTGATTGAACTCCTGAATGTAGCGCTCTTTAAATTGCATCGCCTCCTTTCCGGTGTAGCCCATTGCTAGGATAGCGAATCCATCACGGGTGATAACGTACTTGCGGCGTTTTTCGCCTTTGGCATCCATATAATCACCCAACGCAAAATTGCGCTCGTTAAATTCCTTGGAGGATTCCAGGTTGTCAATGCTACGCAGAACATCAGCATGACGTTTTCCAAACGCTTCTGCTACCATCAGACTGTCCGTCACAGGGTGGCCGTTCTCTAAATAGACCATGTTTTCTATCTGCGCTCTCTCCCTATTAGAAAAAATTATATCCTTGGCCTTGCCGTCAATTCCTGTAATAACATCAGATACTGAAAACTCACGAATATACTGTTCTTTAATCCTGGCGGCTTTTTCACCGTTATAGCCCATTGCAAGATATAAAAATCCAGCTTCCGTGATCGTATATTTGGGATACGTTCGTCCCCTGTTATTTACGTACTCAGATTCCTTAAAATTAGCGTGCAAGAATTCCTTGCTGCAATTAAGACTTCGGATGTCACGAGTAACATTATCATGCTGCTTGCCGAACACTTCAGCAATTTTCAGGCTATCTGTAACAGGCTGACCATCCTCTAGATAAACCAACTCTTGCTCTTTCATGTACAAATCTCCTTTCAAATCAGAGCCACTTATGCTTTTCGAATAAATGCCTGCTTTAGCTTTAGGAATCACTCCTTTCAAAACTCCGTTCAATGATTTCTTGCGAGATACCCACAATATCCACATGTGCCGCACTTGATAACTCCTGTTTATAGCGTTCGACTTCATCCTCATAACAAAAAAGAAGGACTCGGCGCCCCTCCCGTTGACTTGCATCTCTGTTGTAGCTCCTTAAACACCGTTTCATAATCATGATGTCGCCAGTCAGCAGTTCGATCACATACGGACCACGCTTCCCCGATTCTTGATGTACACCATATAAAAAGCCGTATTTACTCGGGGCCGGGACAAGCACCAACTTTCCATACGGTTCAAATAGCTTTTCTAGCTTCAAAAACGTGCTTGAAAAGATGTACTCGCGTGCCAGCCGTATCCCAAAATGATCAAACGGCAGCACATACAACGGCACGCCACCTGTTACCAGTCCTTGTTTTTCGCAAAACGATTTAAATACGTGTTTGACAGATTCGCTCTTGGCATAGACCATGACGCCGCGTATCGATTTCGGCTTTCGGATTTCTTCGATAATTTTTATCAGCGTCTCTTCTTTCGCATTCGCATTCAAGACGTATATCAAATAATCGCCATCTTCTGCAGTGAATCCTCCAACCGTTCGATCCCCTCGATTCAGCCCATGTCTCTTCTTGATTGCTCTTGAGTCCAAAAATGGAACCTCTGGAATCCCCAGATGCAACTCATTAGCATCGGTCATGTATTCTCGCTGCTTCAAACTCCATTTCAAATCCCTTGCTCGTTCTTTGTGATCCCCAATCCTTCCTTTTTCACGCAATAAACGCAAACCCTTTTCAGTCAGCCGATAGTACGCCGTCCGTATTGCCATTTCTCCTTTTCTGGTTCCATGTACTTCTGACACAACTAACCCTTCATCCCTCAAAATGTACAGCCGTTTACTCCCATACTTCGCATTCCCTTCAAAATATCTCCGCATGATTTGCTCTTTGGTCATTTCTCGAAGATTGTACAATTCATGCAACAACGACACGTCTCGCTCTGTCCACTCTCGTTGCCTGGGCATGCTAAATCGTCCTTTCTACTGGAAAATTCATACTTGCTTTTTCTCTTCTTACTCGCTGCTCTGGTTGAGAAACGAGTTTTCTGCGGGTAACGGTCATTCCGGCCCACCTTGCAACTGCGTTGCGCGGTAGACCTCCATGACCTTTCGCTAAAATCGGGTCTACAATCACTCGTAAAAAACCAATGAGGACATGGCTTTTTAGGCGGTTTTCCTGACTTCAACATTAGGTGAATTTACATGAGGGGAAAAAATCGGGCAAAAATACCCGCTATTATTCCACTGAATCAAACCTCGATTCAACAAAATCAATCATATCTACCGTATTTGCCCTTTCAGTGACAAACAATTCAACTCGTGATTTTCCGGCTTGATCCAGAAATCCCGATTCCACAAAAGACACTTCCTTCCAGTTATCATCTTGTATTATTCGAGTCGCCCGAAGAGCGTTAATGAGATGCCTCCGATTGCGATTGTCCAAATCCCGGATTCTCAAATCACTAAACAAATGACACATGTAAATCAAGGCACGATTGAAGGTTTGCGGCCTAAAATTACGAAGAGCTTCCATTGTCGAACGAAGGTAATACTCCCGAATCTGATTCTCGTAGGCTTTATCCCGGATATAAAGCGGGAGCATACCTTCATAACTAAATTGGTATACGGGAATGCCCTTGATTTCAAAATGTTGAAAGTTACATGGCGGATAAGCTGTGGGATCAGGAGATGTACTTTCCGGTAATAATGGAATCCGTTCAGATATGGCTTCTCCAAGTTTATAAGATAGCATCACTGCTTGACGATACATCTCTTCCAAAGCAGCCACTTCCCTTTGCTCTTGTTGTTGTTGAAATGACATCTGCATCACTTTACCCCTTTCTGAATTGTAGGAACATCTTTTAGTTGCTGCACTTGATATAAAAGTTAATTTTTAACATTGAATATTTACGCCGCACATCATGCGAAGCGTATCGCTTCCGTTTCATTCCAGATCATTAAGGAAAGCGAAGGGGTCATTCACTACCGGATTATTGGGGGCTGGGGATGGTCCTTCCTCCGAGAGCAGTGTTTCCAGATCGACGGCTTCTTTCTTCACTTGAGACTTGAATCCGGCCAATGCTTCCGCGATAGTGTCCGTCTTCTGGTTGCGTTCCTCAACCCTTCGCTCCAGCTCTGCGAGTTCATCTGTCAGCTTGGTCACACCCTCCGGAAAGTTGAGTCCAGCAAATACCGTGTAGATCGTCACTTGTCCCGGTTGATCTCCAACATAGGTCGCGACCGGATTCTCATCCAGAATCGGGGTGCTGTTGTGTAAGAACGATTGAATCTGTTCGACAAAGGTGTGAGTGAACAGCCGCTTCGCTGCCGCGTTGTCGGCCACAATGCTGACAGCGCTGCTGGTTGCATCCTGAAGATCGTAACCGGCTGACAGCTCCCCGTTCAGCACGCTCTGCTTGATAGCTTCCATGTACGTCACCGGAGAAGCTGGATCAACCGCCTGTGCGGGTAAAACGCATTTGCCAATGTGCAAGCAGCCCCCTGTCTTCAGCATGTTTAGCCATTCCGAAGCGTCAAAATGATAGCTGCCATATGGCTTATAGCTGGCCGTGACCGTGTTCAGATCATGGAGCAACCGAGCCACTTGGCGATTGCACGACTTCATGAAGTCTTCCACACTTACATTCTGAGACAAGCCAGTCTGGAACAACTTCTCGTTGTCCACCACCACAATAGCGCCCAAGCCCTGCATTGCTCTCTTAATGACCTGAAGACGCTGTAAGGCATTATCCAACACTCTCCGGCCCTCATTTCTGCGCGGTAAGGTAAGCAGCAAGCCAAATCGTCCTGCAAAGCCTGCTGTATGCAATAAACGAATGGCCTCAATTACCGCTCCTGTCCCTGTGCCACCGCCCAATCCGCAGCTAATCCAGATATAATCGCGGTCGCCAAAGTAGCTCTGCACCGTTTCAGAAATGGCCGCTTTATGGGTTTGAAAAGCTTCTTGTCCGAGCTGAATGTCCCGGCCTACACCGCGTTCGTATCCCGTCAGCGTCATTTTCTTTACATTTGGGTAATCTGACAGCTTGAGAAGATCCATCTCATTGCTGTTAATCAAAAGCGCCGTATAAGGTCGCTGCGTATGTTTGGCAGACAGCTTTACTCCTGCACACGCATGCGCGATAGAGGTTCCTCCCATCCCCAGCCCCAGGAATCCGTACTTCAAACTGATATTCATTGTCCCGCTTCCTTCCGTTTGGATTGTTCCTGCAACCGCTGCTGTCTGTGATTCAGCAATTCGTGGCCTAATGGAGATAGCGTGTACCGCTTGGATTTCGCTACTTCTGCCACATGAACAAGCGCCCCCCCTTCCAACATAGCGGCGGCCTCATCCAGCAGATGCCGCGAACGAATCGGCATTTCCTCCGCCGCCGGATTAATTTGCTTATAGAGCGCATTTGTCACATCTTTTAGCTGCTCTTTCTGGACGGGACGCTTTGCCATACGGATTGCAGCCAGCATCCACATCATGTTTTCATTCGCGGCGGTTACTGATAGCAGCGCATCCAGAATGGCTTCTCTACTCATCAAGACTCTTACCTCCCTTCACTTCTTGTCTGAAAGAAAAAAAAGGCCCTCGCCTGGGAAGGGCAAGAGCCGTGGACGCTTTGCCATACGAATTGCAGCCAACATCCACATCATGTTTTCATTTGCGGCGGTTGCTGATAGCAGCGCATCCAAAATTGTTTCTCTGCTCATCAAGAACGTTTCCCTCCCTTCACTTCTTGTAAAACAAATAAAGCCCTTACCCTGATTGGGCAAGAGCTTAATTGAGAAAATATTTACTACGACTCTATGTTCGTTCTAATTTTTAGGAATTCCGTAAACTCCATGTTTCCTCTTTCTTGATTACATTTGAAACAAGCACAAACCAGATTTTTCATAGCGTTTCTTCCACCCTTTGACATAGGTACAATATGATCTACGGTATCCCCATAACTCCCGCAATAGCGGCAAATATACTTATCCCTTTTCAGTACTTTAAGTTTCTTTGCTTTATTCATACCTGTCCCACCGCCTTGCACACTACAGCTTCTACAGGTATTTCCCCGAGACTTTATTCCCTGTTTCGAGGTTCTTCTTATGGGAAAGTTCGTGATAGGCTTCAATTGACCACATTTCGTGCACTTTTTATAACTCGAATCGACACTTGAGGATTCCACTTTTTGGCGAGCATCAGTTTTAGCTTGATTAATCTTCTCACGACATTCAGCACAACTCTTCTTCAGAACTAATTTGCCGGTATTGGTTCGTTTAATAAAATGGTAGGCTGCTTTGACCGTATGGCATTCATGACATTGAATAAATAAGGAACAATAGTTTTCAGGAGGATAGATCGCTTCTTTATAGTCCTTTTCCATTCTTCAAAATCCCCCCTGATTAACATAAGATCATCCTTTATGAGAGTCCCCAAATACAAAACTGTGCTGTGAGAAAAAACGGGGCCAGAGGTATCTTCAGCTTCCGATTCCTCTGTATCAGTATAGCAAATACGGCATATACCCCGGCTATGCCTAGCAGCAGCCAGAGAAAAACCAGAGAATTCCACCATCCTATCGCTGCTCCTACTACTGCCAGCAGTTTAATATCCCCGCCGCCGAAAGAGCCTGGTATTACCAGTGCCATAAGGTACATCAAACCAGAAGCAGCCAAAGCGCCCAGCACGTAGTACCAGTAGCGTTGATCGGCAATGAAGAGTCTCACCAGCAGCATGTAACCAAGTCCGATTAGCGCCAAGCGATTCGAAATTACACGTTCCTTCAGGTCGGTATATGAGGCCAACGCAAGTATTAATAGCAACGGCATATCAATCCACCATCGTTCCATCCGTCTCCTCCTTTCATAATTTGTACTACTACTTTATGACATAAAAAAAGCAGCCTCCGAAGAGACTGCTCCTAGCAGATCATGGTATAATATTAGATACAACAGATTGGCTTGCAAGGGCGGCATGGTTCCACTAATCCGAAAGGAGGTGGTGCCATGGAAGTTAAAGACGCATTAACTCTAATGTTAATGTTCGGGATGTTTATCCTCGCTTTGCTTACCTACTTGAAAAAGAAGTAGGCCCCCTTGGAATTGACGACCAGGGAGCCTAACTTCCACCGTTAACGAGCCACCGCCCTTAAAAGCGGCTGTTGCAGGGGACGGGTGCAACCGTCCCTTCTTATATCTTTATTATACGAAGAATCATTTATACATGCAACTATACATGTTAATATACATGTAAATATACATGTAACGTCCCATCGCAATTATCTCCCAGTATCCCTCCGAATCTGCCAATCCTCATACATGCTGCCGTAGATCGTGACCTTCTTCGTAGCACAAGCATGCAGTCCATTCTTCCCTGCATACTTCGCGAAGACCTTTACGGTGTACTCCCCGTCAGGTGTACTTACCGCCGTGTAGTGCTTCCGCTCATAGATGACTTCGCCCGTAGAGAAACGGTACGATTCAAGCGGCAATTCCCAAGTAGCGTGAAGGTTATCTCCGCTCGTCTTTTCAAGTTGTCTTTTCGTTACGTAATTACCCTTGGTATCCCAAAAGTATGCCCATACCTCAGTAGGCCCGCTGTAAGTGCCACCGAATGCAGAAGGCGTCCCGTCAAGACCGCTTGGAATCTTAGTCTCCCAGTCAGTTGAATAATTCGTTGTTGCCTTAACTTCTATGCCGTATCCGGCTCGCGTCACTTCATTGGGATTCAGTCCCTTTTCGGCTGCATACGGAATAATGGCCCAGCTCCCCCGGCTCTCCCGGTCTGATTCCTTGGGATTTGCCTTGTCCGTAGGGATACCCTGCTTCGTATTAACTTGCAGGCTCACATTCAGGTTTTCATTATACGTGACGGTGCGTGTCCCCCAATTTGGGTTGTTGTAATCCGTATAGGAGTCCGTGTAAGTATGAGTCACACCATCAGGCGTGGTATAGCTTCCCGTATAGGTTACGGTTGGATAACCGGTAATTACCCAGTATGTGGCATCCCAAGAGCCAGTAGCAGTAGAAGCATTGCACTCGGACACATCTGTTTCGGCTGCTGATGCCGGGTTTATATTACAGCCGGTTGTTGCAACGTTGTTGCTGCGATCCTTGTCTGGTGACTCCTCTAGCGGATCAACGTGAACAGACAGGTTATGAATTCCTTCGCTTCCCTGCCATAGAAAGCCTCCGACTGTGATTGGCTGATTAGCTGGAAGTGTCCGCTTCGTCTCATAGATTTGAGTGTTGTCATTGTAAAAGCGAATCCGAACATCCTTTACGGACTCCTTGCCTACGTTCTTGACTTTTGCAGTAATGGTTCCCTTCTGGCCGGTTTTAAGTGAAGACGGAGATACGGTAATCGACTGTGCAATCAGATCATTCTCTGCCCCCGCTACTTCTACCATCCACTCGCCCATGATCTCGTTATTCTGATAGGCTGCTGACGGATACTCGTCTGCCCGCTCGGGATGGTTCGGATTATTCACCGTTGCCGTTGCTTTGATGTAGTATTTACCCGGTTTGGTCCCAGGCGAGATTTTTCCCAAGTAGGCTGAAAAGGTATCGCCGTTCTTCAAAGTTGAAGGGAACGCTGTATATCGGGAACCCAGCGTATAGTTTGCCGTCATGGCCCCTCCGATTTTGACGGAAACCATGTTTGGCATACCCTTTGGAACAATAAAATCAGAGGAAATAATGTCGTCACCATTGTACCTAAACTGCATCCACAATTGGCCGCTCTCCGTCAGAGAGAGCTTGGTCGGTACGTAGTCCATGGGCTGGTCGACGTGTAGGGTGACGCTTTGGATCGCTGTCCGTCCATATCCATCGTCCATGATAATGTCCACGTCTTTACCCAGCACATCGGCAATCTGCTTGGCGTTAATCTTCACCGTGCCGGTTGCCTTCTCCTTGTCACCACTCACATGGATGTACTGCCCACCAGTTAGACTCACCACATTGTTGAGGTTGGGGAAAGCTCCTTTCCTTGTCACCACTCACATGGATGTACTGCCCACCAGTTAGACTCACCACATTGCCGAGGTTGGGGAAAGCTCCCTTCGGAGCCGCAATAATCCGAATGTCGCGATCTGTATAGCCATATCCGCTGTAATTAACGGTCAGTGTGTTCCCGTTGGTTACCTTCAGTTCAGGCCATGACGAAACCGTGTACAGAGCGCGAAAGGTATTTGCATCTACCTTTTGGGTTTTATTAAACTTGATGCCCATGCGTTGGACGATACCAGCAGTGCGTAAAAATTCATATTCTTGTTGTACTCGATAGTAGTAATCATGTCCGTTACTGAAAATCGGATCATCAGCGTTTTGAGCAAACTGATCCTTAAAATACTGTCGTTGCTTGGAAGAAATAGTCTGCCCTGACCAAATTGCGTCAAACAGATCGCCTAACGCAGCTCGGCTTTTATACACTAGACCAAACCCGTTCTCTTTGCTAAAATTCTCATCTTCGGCTGTTTTTTTGACGTTAAACACATCATAGTTGGAAACCGTTCTTGTTTGCCCATCAGCAAAAGTGAACATTCCGGCCCACTGCGTAAGTTGCCACGGATTATTTAATACACGCTCGTCCAAAGCGGGGATGTACCCATTAAATCCGTCTCTGGACTCCTTCCCATAGTCCCATTTTACGTAATTGTTTAGCATCGGTGTAGCAGTTGCCGCCGATACACTGGATGAAAACAACATCATAGTGACTGCGATAGTTAACAATATCCTCCCTATCCTGATCCTCCTCATAGTGTTTTTTTCTCCTTTCTGCTTATTTTGCTTTACACCCTTTAGATAAAAAAAGCCTGCCCCCGATAATGAGGAGCAGGCTTCAAAAATCTGAATTATTTTAATTTTTTTGCCATTTCTTTTACTTCAGATAATGGCGATCCTGCACCGTTTTCGTTGAGGACTACTGCATCATCTGTGATTTTTCCAAATAACTCTTTTAAATCCTTATTTCCACTTGTATCAAGCCTAATGTAGTAGCCTTCCCACTGATCCCCCTTCGATTCAGGCTTTGAGATCGATAAGAATCCTGCGCCTTTTCCGAGGGTGAATGAATAACTCTTGCCTGGAGTAAGATCAACAGATGAACCATCTGCAGCCCACTTACTTCCATTCGCGTTTATCGGCAAGGTGAACGTCAATTTGCCGTTGATAACCTTCATATTATCGAGGAAGAGTTCCTTTCCAAGCTCCGTCTCTCGCGGCCACTCAAACCCAACCTTGTACATATTATTGCTGTTCGCTGTCGGTGTGGCGGTCGGAGTAGCTGAAGCTATTGGCGTTGAACTCGCCGCCGAGCCGGTTGTAATTGTCACCAGATGTTGCTGCTGGTTCCATCCGACCGTTGCGCC
>RCUO01001205.1_pt1 | contig 9971 bp, 6 predicted proteins | sample 2166161 | NCBI WGS metagenome assembly RCUO01 (sample SAMN09932617, study PRJNA488358) | compost metagenome | feature: garden; material: soil; isolation source: compost soil in cyclohexanecarbonitrile-enriched culture | place: Germany: Experimental Botanical Garden Goettingen | collected 2016-01-27 | reverse complement strand
TCCAAATCTAAATGAAGAGTTTCAAGCTCATTTTCAAAAAAGTGCAGTTGATAACCACCATTTGATCTAAATAACCCATTTCTCATTCCCCGCAGGTTTCCATACTCATTTAAGTTCATGACAAAACCTCCCTTTAGAAACTATTAAATCTAGTTTGCTTCTAAAGGGAGGTTTTAATCGCCTGCTGTATTAAGCTATCGTGTCCCGTTAGTGGAAAGATATGTTATTAATGTTTCATAATTTGAATCTCCATGCCCCACGGAGTTGTTATATAAAAGAAACCAAGAGGGCTGAGTTCTCTAACCACGACATCGGATGGTTCTTCAAAATACTCCAAAGCAGCAGCCAAATCGGTAACTGTTATAGCCAGATGAGAAGCCCCGGTATCGCTTGGCATCAGTTGGACATTCTGTTGATCTGGAGCCGACCATTGTACAAGCTCGATTTTTCGATCTCCCTATTGCAAAAAGGCGGCTCCTTCTACCACTGAATTTTCGTGAACACCAAAATATCTTTTTAAACTATCGTCTCCACACGGCCGGATAATACCTTTCTTCGCTGATGACGGTCGGTTCACTGTTCTGATTGCAGCCTTCCGCCATCAATATCGCCGTCTGCCCTGCCACCGCAGCGCTTGGATTTACGTTGAGGCTGTTGCCCTCCGCGTTGGCCGTCGTATAGACATTGAGGGTCACCGTCAAGGGTCCGCTGGCCGTTTTGATGCCTGCAGTGAGTACATCATCAAAAGCCGCATCAACAGAGGTGGTTCTAAAACCGATTTTTCCGGCTGTTAATTCGGTTACCGGATTGGTCCACTCCACTTTACGTTCCCCGTCGGCATACCCTTTTATTGTGTTCCCCTGAACGATGACCTTCAGCGTATACCATTGCTTCGCAACCGCCGCGAACGGCGTGCTGGACACATTGGTCAAAACGCCGTCCACCGCTTTGAACAGCTCCAGCCTCTGGTTCGCTCCATTCAAGCGGTACATATAGTAATTTAGGGAGTCCTTCAGCCTGAATACTAGGCCGGCATTGGCATTGGTAATCGGAATCTTGACCTTGGCTTCATACGCATAATCCTCCCATGCATCATCGCCGGCTGTAATGAGGCCTGTCGTGTTCGCCTTCTGGACCAGCGGCTTCGTTTCTTCAGCCGTTGCTGCCGACCATGTGCCGGAGGAGACGGCCCATAACGGTGTAACTCCGCCTTCAAAATCCTCGCTGAACAGGACGGCATCCCGATCCGCATCTACCGGGGTGTCATCCTTGTCGATGACATCAATCGTAAAGCTCTTTTCCACATAGAGACCGCCCGAGTCCGTGGCCCTTACGCGGATGCTATAGCTGTTCTTGGTTTCGTAGTCCGGGGAAGTACGAAGGAACAGCGTATTCCCCAGCACCGCGATGGAAAAGCTGCCGTTGTCGGTATCACCTGCTCCCGGAACCAGCGCATAGGAAAAGGTTTCTCCGGCATCCGGATCAGCTGCGCTTAGCGTTCCCACCATGCTTCCCGCTGTCGTATTTTCCGCTATGCTGTCCTGCGAGAGCATAATGTCTGTCGGCGCTTCATTGACTGCGGAAACAACGGCATCGTCGAACAGAATTTTGGCCGAGGTTGTCCGGAAGCCAATGCCCCCCGAAGTTAACTCGTTTACGCTATTTGTCCATTCCGTCTTTAATTGGCCGTCCACAAATCCTTTAACCGCGTTCCCTTTCACAACCACCTTTACAGTGTACCACTGCTTGGCAGGGGTGAAATCAACACTGTTCAGAACAGAGGACAATGTCCCGTCTACGGATTTGAACAGCTCCAGCTTTTTGCTCTTGGCATTGATCCGGTACATATAGAAATTTTTGTTGTCCTTCACCCTGAAGAGAAGCCCTGCGTTCTCCTCTCCGTTGATAAATGGAAGGTACAGCTTCGCCTCATAGGTATAATCCGTCCATGGGGCACTGTCATTCGCCGTAATGAGATAAGTCGTAGTCTGGCTTCCGGTGGCCAGCACCTGGTTTCCGGCTTCTTCCTTAACCGACCAGGTACCCGCCGCAGCTGTCCAGCCCGTGTGATTGCCGTCTTCAAAATGATCGCTGAAAAGAGAAGGGCTGGAATTGGCAATGACCACGCCGCTCACATTTTCATTTTTCACTGCCGCCTTCAGATCACTCAGGCTTGTTGCCAGCTTGCCCTTCACATAAACATCCGTGAACGTCACTCCGTTCACCATTCCGCCCCGGACGACATTCCCCTGGATCGGAGACTCGCCTCCCGTTTCGCGGACATTGATGTTTTTGAGCAGGACATTGCTTACATCGCCGGCTGTGCTGGTGGAAATCCGGAGCCAGTAATTCCCGAACTGGTTGATGCCGACCCGCTCGATATCAATATTTTCAAATGTAACGTCCTTGGCCCAGCCTTCCACCGGAAGCGGGTTTTCCGTATAAGCATGATCTACCAGCAGCGCCCGGGCACTCTGATACACATATGAATTGCGGATGGTGACGCCGACCTGCGGCGTGCATATGCCCATCCCCAGCTTGAAGGCCGCACAGCGGGTCCAGGCCAGACAGTCGTCAAAGACCACGTTGCTCAGGCTCTCAATGGCTCCCGGCCAGTCTTTGGACATCCCCTTCTGCGGCCACGTTTTGGTGGAAAACGTATCGTCGTCCGAGATGGCAATGGCATGCTTCACCAGCACGTTCTGGCTCTCGTTGATATCAATGGCGTCATCCTCAAGTACATGCAAGTCCTGGAAGCCCTTGTAATTCGTAATCTTCACATTGTCGGAACGGACCACGAGGAACGCCCAGAACCCGCCATCCCGCAAGGTCAAGCCGTCAAACGTAAAATGGCTGGTTGCGATGGGAACGACCAGATTATTGATAAAGCCTTCCCCTTTTTTGTGGGTTGGCGGCGGATTGGTCATTTTCCGCTTCCGCATCTCGATCCCTTTCCCGTCGATGGTTCCGCGTCCGCGCATGGTGATATTCTCGGAGTTCACGGCCGTACGGATAAAATAGGTTCCGTCCGAGATAGAATCCTTCCGGAAGTCATTCCGGTAATCCTCCCCCCTGCCTGTGCCGACAATGACGGCGCCTCCCGCCAGGTAGAAGGTGACATTGCTTTTCAAGGTCAGGTTGCTGCTCTTGTAGACGCCGGCCGGGATATACACGATGCCGCCTCCGGCTTGATTGGCAGCGTCAATGGCCTGCTGAATTGCATTCGACGTGATGGTCTCCCCGGAGCTGTCCGCGTTGTACGGCGCAGCGGTTACATTGTAAATTCCGGGACCTGAAGAGGCGGGAATATCCGTTTCGAGCGGGTCGGCGGCGATGACAAGCCGTTTTCTCCGTTTTTCCGGGTCAGGTTCATCCGCCTTTTCATTGGGGGCTTGATTGATATCCACGATCACATAGGTTGAGGCAGAAAGGGTAAAGGTCAGTTTGTTTCCGTTGACTGTCCCCTGGATATTCTTGGCGAGCGGACTGATCGAATAATTGGTGATCGGCTGGTTCGCCGTAACCTCAAGGGTGACGGTTCCTGAAAATGAAAACTGCGCGTAATCATAGTCAGGCAAATATTTGATTACGGGGACTTCATTTGTATCCGCTTTCAACGAAAAAACGGCGGATGCTTCATAAATGCCGGGCTTCGGATAGTTCTGAATGACCGCCGGCCCCTGTGCATTCTGCGGAGAAGCCGGGGATTCGGCTGCGCCTACAGAATCTGTTGCCGTTAGCGAGTAGCTTGGATCGGCTTCGTCCGCCCCCGCTGTCTGCGGAATAAACCCGGTAAGCATGACGGCGAACGCTAATAAAAGAACCATTGCTTTTTTAATACGCATATTGGCCTCCTCAAAATAAATAATCTAACCCTTACGCACGAGCACACCCGGTAGAACCTGACCCTTCCGGTACATCAGCTCCTTTCCTTCCTGCTTCTCCTTTTGGACTCCGGGGATAGTAATCGCTTTCATTTCCCTTTGCACGGAGTTATTCATTTACTATAATGCTTGTCCAAAAAGAAAAGAGCGGGGTAAGCCCACTCTCCAGGGATAAAAATATACTGTTCTGGAATTCTGCGGATCGTTCGGGACGCAAAGTAACCGGCGGCGCCCCCCGTTACTTATCTGCTGTACAGTACACGCCCTCCAAAAGCCCCGGGAAGCGCCTGCCCATCAGCTCGTACCCATCGGCTCCGGGATGCAGACCGTCCGTAAGGAAGGCCTCTTCCTCCGCCCCGAGCCAATCCAGCCCGTCCCGGCAGTATAGATAGCGGTCGCCCCGCTCCCGCAGCAGCTTCACTGTCTCGCGAATGGCTTCGCGCATCATCGGCAGAGTGAAGCCCAGCGGATTGAGCTCTGTTTCACGGATGGTGCCATAGATCGGAGTAATGACAAGCAGCGGAGTTTCCTTATGTCCGTCGCGGATGGTCTCCAGCAGTCCGATCAGCAGCGGCTTGAACATACGAGGGCTTAAGGTGGCTGCGCCGTAGATGTTCACCCCCGCACAAATGGAGATGAAATCAGCCGGCAGATCGCGGATCATCCGCCCGATCATCGGCTCCATATGGCAGTTGCCGGAGAAGCCGAGGCTGGTCAGATTGAAGCCGCAGGCCTCGGCTGCAATGGCAGGCCAGGTACGCGAAGGGCTGGATGCCGCGACGCATTGCGTAATGGAGCTGCCGTAGGTGACCCAGCGGGGCCGGTCGTCCGGCAGCGGCACACCGAATGCTCCGGCACTAATCCGCAGAGCGGTGACAGTCATGCCCGTATTCTGCGGGAGCCAGATTTCTAAATCCTTGGTCCCGCCGGGCAATCCGCCGAAATGCGCTTCCGTCGCGCCGGCCGGCAGATGGAGCGTCCAGAGGAGCGCTCCTCCAGCCACGCAATCCATCGCGGCATCCTCTGCAAGCGGCGCGAACGAAACCGCAACCTCCGCGGAATCCGTGCGCAGCCGCAGGCGGATACCGGCGCAGATTTCCGCTTTCCCCTCGATCCCCCCGGGCGGATACAGCCCGTAATCCGGGTAAGGAATCCGCCAAGGCTTAATTCCGCCTTCAAGGTGCTCCAGCGAAACGGCGCCGTGAAACCATGCGTCCGTTAGAGAAAGCAGCCTCACGGCGTGTTCCCTTCCTTCTCCTTCTCTGCGGGTACCCGATCTTCACCCAGCCACACATCCTGCTCCAGCAGCCGCCGCTGAAGCTCAGCAACGGATATCCCCCGTGAGCCGGTGCTGCCTTGCAGCGCAAGCACAGCCGCCGTGCCGGCGGCCTGGCCCATAGAGAAGCAGTTTGGCATAACCCGCAGGGAGCCCTGAACCGCCCGGTCCGAGGATACGGAGCGTCCGGCCACCCACAGATTGTCGATGCCGACCGGCAGCATGATCCGGTAAGGCACGCCATGCGAAACTCCCGGAGGCAGGTGATTAAAGGTCATATCGCTTTTGCTGTTGGCGAGATGGATGTCAATATAATAGGCATTGCGGGCAATGTCGTCGGGAAAGGAACGGGCTGTAATGAAATCATCCACTGTCAGGATATAATCCCCTTCAATGCGGCGGGTCTCCCGGATACCGAGCTGCTCTCCGCTCGCCACCATATGGGCGTTCTCAAAGCCCGGCACATACCGGCGGAAGAACTGCAGCTGGCGCTCCGCCGTGCGGCGCCCTTCTATCGCCCCGCGCGTCAGATCCTCGGCAAGGGTTCCGTCGATACCAAACACATGGCCGAAGTTGACCCCTACGAGATAGTCGCTCACCCAGGCAAGGCCGGAAATTGACTTGCGGCCCTCCGGCAGCGCTCCTTCGGCGATCGCCAGCTCCACTGTTGTGTGCAGCTGGCCCGTATCTCCGCTCTCCTCCAGGAAACGGCTGAACTTCGGGCGGTCAACATTTGCCAGCAGGTAGCACATGCTGCCGGGCTGAAGCTCGCCCTCCTCTCCGCCCTTCTGGAAAGGAACGCCTGCCAGCGCGGCGATGTCTCCATCTCCGGTACAATCAATAATATACCGGCAGGAGATGAAGGAGCGTCCGGTTTTGTTGACGACAATGACGCCCTCAACCGTCTTGCGGTCCGGGGACAGCACCACATCGTAGACAAAAGTATGGTATAGCGGCGTCACGCCGCTTTCCAGAACGGCATCGTCATAGACCCGTTTCAGTACCTCCGGATCAATCGGTACCCAATCCAGCATATCCTGATATTCCTTGCGGAAAGCAGGGTCGCAAGCCTCCTTCATCTGCTCCATCAGCTGAAGACCAAGGCCGCGGACAATCGGCTTCTGTTTATCCGTAAAGGGGCAGAAGGCGGGGACGAGCGCAACCGTGCCCATGCCGCCGAGGAAGCCCCTCTGCTCCACCAACATGGTTGTGGCTCCCCCCCGCGCAGCGGCTATAGCTGCTGCAATGCCGGAAGCCCCCCCGCCGATGACCAGTACATCCACCTCGCGGGTAACCGGAATGATGGCGGAAGGCAGCGTTATATGTCTGTAATCCATAGAAACCTCCTCCAAATCTATATAAGCTTGCCGTTTAATCCGGCTAATTACTTGACCGCGCCTTCCAGACAAAGGCGCAGCAGATCGTCCACATGCGCTGTAGCCAGGCATTCCACCGTATCTGCGGCGCCGTAGTAGATTTTGACTTCCCCGGAATCCTCCAGAATCATGCCTCCGGGAAAAATAACGTCATTGCGGAAGCCGCCTGCGGTCTCATAATCGGCCTCCGGGGCAAGCAGCGGCGCCGCTGCCCGGCCGATAATCCGGCTGGGATCCTCAAGGTCCAGCAGCATAATGCCGGTGGTATAGCGCTTCTTCCAGCTGTCCTCCCAGCCGTTTTTGCCGCGGCTGCGGTCCAGGTCCACGGCGTGGAATAAGGTCAGCCAGCCTTTGTCCGTCTTGACGGGCGGGGCACCCGGGCCTACCTTGTCATTGGCATAGGCCACATCCTCCACCGCCAGCAGCAGCCTGGAGTTCCCCCAATATTTCAGGTCGGGGGAGTCGCTCATCCACATGTCGAAGCGGTCCCTGCCGCCCCGGCTGTACACAGGCATGGGACGCTCCAGACGCACATAACGGCCTCCGATTGTCTCCGGGAACAGGACCATATTACGGTTGTCCGGCAGCGACAGGCTCAGCACCTCGAAGGAGCTGAAATCCTCCGTTACGGCAATGCCGCCGCGCAGTCCGTGCTTCGTATCGACCGCAAAGCACATGTAGCATTGCTCGCCGATTACCGTCAGCCGCGGGTCATACACGCGGATAACCTCCTCGTCATGCCAGGACCAGCAGGGCTGCGGCTGAACCTCCCACTTGATTCCGTCTTCACTGAAGGCCAGCCCGAGATTGGTTGTATGGTGAGGGGCAACAATCCCCTTGCGTTCATCGCCATAGTCATTGCGGAAAACCATCACATACTTGCCTTTAAATTTAGCGACCCCGGCGTTGAAGACCATCGCGGGACCGTAAGGCACATTGCCCGGCGACAGAATCGGGTTCGCAGGATGCCGGGTGATTACCGGACTGGAGAATAAAGGTCCAACTGTAAAATCGCTCATATCATAATGCTCCTTGTATATGGAATTGAATCTAACCTTTGACTGAGCCCGCTGTTACTTGGATAAACGTCTTGTTGGCCAAAATATAAGCGAGCAGCATCGGCAGGATCGACAGGCACGCCCCCGCCATCATCAGATGGATCTGCATGGCTGCGGAAGAGCCGTAGCGGAGGTTGGCCAGACCGACGGTCAGCGTCTGCAGCTGCGGATTGGTCATTGTGAACACCAGCGGCAGGATATATTCGTTCCACGCATGGCGGAAGGCGAACAGCCCAGCCACGCCGAGTCCCGGCGTCAAGAGCGGCAAAATAATGCGGAAGAACGTACGGATAAAGCCGGAGCCGTCCACCATAGCTGCTTCGTCCAGCTCCCTGGGAATAGCCTTGAAAAAGCCCTGCAGCATGAAAAACGTGCTGGAATGGGCGCTGATCAGAATCAGGATGACACCCCATAGCGAGGTGTTCAGATGCAGCGCGACCATCAGGTCAAACTGCGGGCGCAGCACGATGGCGCCGACGGAAATGAACATCATTGAAGCCTGGACCGTCACGTATAGGGATTTGCCGGGAAAATCGCGCCGGTCGACCACATAAGCCGCCATAGCCGCGACCAGCAGGGTGCCTGCCGTAACCATAATGCTGACAAAAGCGCTGTTCCAGGTATAGCGCGCGAAGTTGGCCTGTTTCCAGGCTTCCGCGTAGTTGGAGAATTGCAGCTTGGCCGGCAGCAGACTGCCACCGGTCATCATTTCGGCGCCGGTCTTGAGGGAGCCGGATAGCGTCATAAAAAGGGGGAACAGGGTCAGTACCGCCGTCGCCAATAAAAACAGCCACATGAGCGTACGGGCCACAATCCTGCCTGCATGGCCCGGAACCGGGCGGGCCGTGATGTTCCCGCGCCTGTCCGGCTGTTGGGATAACACTTGCTCGTTCATTGCTGGACCTCCCATGCGTTTAATATACCTTGCTCATTTTACGGCTCAGGAAGAAGTACAGGCCGGTGATGCCGCCGACGATAATGGCGCTTGCGAAGCCCACAGCACTGCCGTATCCAAGCTGCTGCACAACTGGCGATCCCGTGGATACCGGGAACAGAAGCTTGTATAGATAGAGGTACATGACCTCGGTTTTGCCAATCGGTCCGCCTTCCGTGATGACCATGATGCTCTCATAGCCCTTCAAGGAAGCGATAATCGCCAGCATAATGACCATCTGGGCTACCGGAGCCAGCATGGGAAGCGTGATATTCCAGAACCGCCTTCCGGCGTTCGCGCCGTCGATGGCCGCGCTCTCGTACAGATCCTGCGGAATACTCTGCAGTCCGGCCAGGAACAGCAGCATATAGTTGCCGACCGCCCCCCATACAGCGACCAGAATGACGGTGAGCATCGCATGCTTCGGCCCGAGCCAGTCAATCGGCTGGGAGACCAGATGCAGCTTCATCAAAAGTGTGTTAACCATCCCGTTATAGGAATTGAAGATGTTATAAAAAACAACCGATATGACTGCGGTACTGATGACCGTCGGCATGAAATAGATCCCCCGCAGCAGATTTCCGCCGCGCAGCCGGCCGTTCAGGATGACTGCCAGCAGCAGGGACAAGGGCAGCGTCAGCAGCAGCTTCCCGCCGGCAAAGATAAAGGTGTTACCTACCGACTCCCAGAACAATTCATCGCGCAGCAGACGGCTGAAGTTGTCCAGGCCAACGAACAGCGCCTCGCCGTAGCCGGCATAATCATAGAACATATAGCGCAGCATCCAGATCAGGGGATAGATGCCCAGGGTTGCCGTTAAAATGATGCTTGGGATCAAAAAAAGGGTATTCTCCCCCAGACGTTTCCACTTAAATTCCATCTTTCGTTCCTCCTTCGGGGAAAGAAAAGGGGCGGCCGCCAGGAAATGCGCGGCAGTCCCATCTTTGCCTGTTATTCTCCCTGAGGTTTGCTTGGGTCAAAGGCGGCATCCGGTGTTACGGTTACTTCGCCTTTCTCCACAGCCTTGGACAATGCGTCATTGTATCTGGTGTTCAAATCCGTCGTGATGGCTTGTGCATCCCCGCCGCTAAGCATGTACTTGAAGAATGCGTCGGCATAATTAGTGCCCTCCGGAGTAACGGTCGGCGAAGCCGGCCAGAGCGAGTCGTGTTCACCGACCAGGAAGCCTTCCATACCCTTGATGTCCGGGTTTTGGGCTTGCTCCACAATATGCGGCACTACGGCGATGCCGAAGCCTTTTTCATGGTAGGTCTTCAGAACATCGTCGCCGTACATATACTCCATGAACTTCCAGGCTGCATCCTGATGAGCCGATTTGGCGCTGATGCCGAGCCAGGTACCGGCGGATACAATTTCGGAGGTTCCTTTGATCTGACCGTCCAGCGTAGGGGCCAGTGCGCCCGCCCAGTTGATTTCCGTCGG
>RCUO01001203.1_pt1 | contig 9984 bp, 11 predicted proteins | sample 2166161 | NCBI WGS metagenome assembly RCUO01 (sample SAMN09932617, study PRJNA488358) | compost metagenome | feature: garden; material: soil; isolation source: compost soil in cyclohexanecarbonitrile-enriched culture | place: Germany: Experimental Botanical Garden Goettingen | collected 2016-01-27 | reverse complement strand
CCATGTCTTCCTCTCGCCCTTCGCCCTACATTTCTTTCAGGAACTCAAGACCCTTACGGGAGACTCTCAGTGGTGCTTTCCGAACAAGCAGAATGTTGGGCATGTGGACGTGAAAGTGGTGAGCAAACAAGTCGGCGATCGCCAGGCCCGCTTCAAAAACCGCAAGGCCCTCTCACGACGGCGTCACGACGACACGCTGGTGCTTGCCGACGGCCAGAACGGCGACTGGACGCCGCATGACCTGCGCCGCACCGGCGCGACCATGATGCAGGCTTTGGGGGTCAGCCTGGACGTCATCGACCGCTGCCAAAACCATGTGCTGGCCGGCTCCCGGGTGAGGCGTCATTACCTGCATCACGACTATGCCGAAGAGAAGAGGCGCGCCTGGAATCTGTTGGGCGACCGACTGAGTGCCGTGCTGTCCTCGACCTACGAGCATTCTCCGGCCGAATCGATGATGTCTTTTCCTGCGTATACCGCGACTGGATCCCTACCGCCTTCTTAAGTCGCCGTCTTTAGTGTGGAGTCCTCATAGTTGCCTAAACATCGCCAAGCACGTTCTTCAGCTTGATTTCGGCTTCATCACCGGCAGAGATCGGCCAAAAGCTGCCCTTCATGAACGGCAGCAATGGCCAAAAGGGGGCAATCGTTTACGGTGAAACGTTGCTCCAGACGGGTATAACACTCTATTCGATAACCCGCCCGATCAGATCGTTGCCTTGGCTGATGTGCCGTGAAGATATTGCCTCGCAATAGCTTTCATCTGCTCGGAGGACATGGCTGCGCCATGTCCTCCGTGAATGCACTGCACCTCCAGATCGATCAAACGTTGCATCGTCTGACGGTAAAGAGTCTGGTTCGAGCAGGGCAGGTTATCGACCAAACCACCGATATAAATGACGTCACCACTGAAAAGCACACCTGCCGATTCGTCGAACAGGCCAATCGAACCACGAGAGTGACCGGGTAAATGAAGTACCCGTAGCTGTTTGTCTCCCAGATCGATGATGTCACCCTCCTCCACGGTCTGAGTCAATGGAGCCGGCCTGATGCAGTAGTTCTCCGGCGACCAGTTCAGGCACGGTGATTGCTCCACTGCGCCCGGCAAGCTGCGAAACACATGAGCCAAGGTGTCCTGATCAACCATGCAGGCAAAGTCTTCCGCCTCAGCCGGATGCCCAAGTCGTGTTTCGAACTCATGGAAACCGCCAACATGGTCAGCATGAATATGGGTCGCCACCGCAACAAGCCGCTTACCTTCTTCCAGATCCAGGGCCGGTCGTAACGGAACCAACCCCATGCCGAAATCAATCACCAGATCGGCATCGCGCCCTCGCACGTGAAAGAGGTTAGCGGCAAAGTAGCGGTGCACATGAGGCTCGCTCAAGCGCGTAATGCCATTGCCCAGATCCTGCCTTTCGTACCATTCATCCCTCATGGGCACCTCAATGCAGAAGCTGGCCAAGAAAGCGCTGGGTTCGTTCGTGGCTTGGCTGGGTAAATATTTGATCAGGCGAACCGCACTCGACAATTTGACCTGCGTCCATGAAGACAACCTTGTCAGCCACCTTGCGAGCAAAGCCCATTTCGTGGGTAACACAGACCATGGTCATCCCTTCTTCCGCCAGTTGAACCATGGTGTCGAGCACCTCTTTGATCATCTCCGGGTCCAACGCCGAGGTCGGTTCATCGAACAGCATCACCCGGGGGGTCATGCACAAGGCTCGTGCAATGGCGACTCGCTGCTGTTGGCCACCCGAGAGTTTGGCCGGATAACAGTGGGCTTTGTCCGGGATGCGTACCCGCTCCAGGTAATGCATGGCCAGTTCCTCTGCTTCTCGACGAGGCATCTTGCGTACCCAGCGTGGCGCCAAGGTGCAGTTCTCAAGAATGGTGAGGTTGGGAAATAGATTGAAGTGCTGAAACACCATGCCCACTTCGCTACGCACCCGATCGATGCGTTTGAGCTGGCCGGTAAGCTCCACACCGTCGACGACGATGCGTCCTTCCTGGTGTTCCTCCAGGCGATTGATGCAGCGAATCAGGCTGGACTTGCCAGAACCGGAGGGCCCGCAAATGACTACCCGTTCGCCCTGCTGGACATCCAGATCAACATTTTTCAGTACCTGGAACGCCCCGTACCATTTGCCAAGCCCCCGAATTTCCACCGCAGTTGGCTGAGTTTTGGCAAGCTCGACTGGCGTATCAATGGACAGTTTCATGGTGTCTCCTGTTTTGCCGAACAACCGCCCTTAGCGGTAGCCATTGGAAAGAACGCGCTCGACGCGCATCTGCATGCCCGTCAATACCGAGACCAGCAACATGTAGTAAACCAGCGCCGCGCTGTACCACTCCAGGAACTGAAAGCTCGTGGCAATCGCAAACTGGGTGGTGGTCATCAATTCATTCAAAGAGATGATGGTCGCCAGAGAAGTAGCCTTGAGCAGTGAGATGAACTCGTTAACCAAAGCGGGTAGCGCAATACGTAAGGCTTGCGGCAACACCACCAGCACGAACACTTGCCATCGATGCAGGCCCAATGCCGCTGCGCCTTCGCGCTGGCCGATGCTCACCGCAGCAAATGCACTGCGAAATATCTCGGTCAGATAGGCGATCTGTATCAGCGTCAGAGCAATGAATGCCGCCAGAAAAGGCGTGAACCAGCCGCCACGAAAACTGGGGAACAGTTGCGGTAGCCCATTCCAGATAAACAGCAAGACCAACAACGCCGGAGCACCACGGAACAACCACACATAACTGGCCATCGACCAGCGCACGCCGCGCCGCGACGAAGTTGCACAGGAGCCGGTGAACAGCGAAACGCCCATCGACAACGCCATCACGCCAACCGACAACACAAGGGTCAGCAGCGCCCCTTTAGCCAGCGGCCAGCCGAATACGGCGTCCAGGAATAACGAAGAATCAAACACCATGACGCTCACCCTTACTGCTGAGCCAATTGGACGTCTGTCGACTGGGTTGGCAGATTCCACTTGGCGAGCAGCGTTTTCAGTTCACCACTTTGCTGCAAGGCGCCCAGCGCATTGTTGAGTTGTTGCACGTCGGCAGTGTTCTTGCGCAGGTAAAGTCCAAACAGGTCAGCGTCGGGATAGGTATAGGTAATCTGTAGTTGTCCAGGTACCTGGGTACTGCGATAAGCCGCCGTTGTATCCTGGGTGATCGTCGCTGTTGCTCGCCCTACGAGAACCTGCTGGATGACTGCCGAAGCCGACGGGTACGTCTGCATGCTGATGGGCTTACGACCGCTTTCTACCAGCTGTTTATTGAGAGCCTTCACCGCGTCCTCGTAGGTGGTGCCCGCCTCGATGGCGATCACCTTGCCGCTCAGATCTTCCGGTTTGCGGGTTTGCTCATCCCGTGCCGACGTCACCATGACCTTGGACGACTTGAAATATCCAACACCGTCGTAGCGCTTCAAGCGTTCGCTGGTAAGGGTCATGCCGCTGGCAACGACATCACAACGTTCTGAGTCGAGAGACGGCAACAAACCTTTGAAATCGCCCACAACCAACTGGAGTTTTACGCCCCAGTGTTTGGCCAGCGCAGCCATGACATCCACCTCAAAACCAACCATCTGGGTGTCGCCGGGCTTGGCGTAGAACTCCATCGGTGGAAACTCGCCGGCCGTACAGACTTTTAATGTGTCGCCCTGAGCGAACGAAGGTTTCGTGCTGCTCAGATCAGCTGCAACGGCCAAGCTGCTGGCCATACCCAAACCCAGAAAAATTGCGGCTACTTGGTTCATGACATTTCTCTTGTTGTTTTGGTGGTTTAGAGGAGGAATGCGGTAACGCAGGGCAATGGTGCTGGCGACAAAGAGGGCAAACAAGCTAAACTTTTTATAGAGTTATTATTTAGAAAAACTGAAATATAGGCACAGCAATGGCGCTCCCACCTCTCCATAGTTTTCGGGTATTCGAATGTGTCGCACGACTGGGCAATATTGCCGCGGCGGCGGTGGAGTTACATGTCACCACGGGCGCAATCAGTCAGCAGCTTCGGGTTCTGCAAAGTGGGCTGGGCAAGGAGTTATTCGAGAAGCAAGGTCGACGACTCGTCCTGACCGACAATGGCCGTCTCTTGCAACATCGGGTAGCCAACGCGATTTGCGAAATCCAGGATGGGGTGCGACAGCTGTCCAGTGAACATCAGGGAGAACGGCAGAAAATCGAACTGACGCTTTCTATCCCCAGCGTGCATGGCGTAACTTGGCTTGCCACGCGGCTGTTCGCGTTCATGGATGACAATCCGCACATCAAGTTGAATGTCATCACCGCAAGTTACTTCAATACAGTCGATTGGCGACGCGCCGATCTGGCAGTGATTTACGGCGTCCCTCCCTGGCCTGGCTTCTGGTGGCGATTACTGCACGGGATCCGCATGACACCGGTATGTAGCCCCCAACTATTGCGCGGCCCCAAGGCCATTCGAAGCGTGTCCGACCTGGCTCATTATCGTTTGCTTCATGAAGACGATGGCGCGCAGTGGCGCCGCTGGCTGTCCGAGGCCCGATTTGGGCAATCGAGTGACTCGGATATTTACTTCGATGATTTCGGCATGGTTCTGCAAGCTGCTCGCGATGGGTACGGCGTGGCACTCAGCGATGAGGTTGTGTCCGCCCGCGATCTCGATGAAGGCCGACTGGTACAGCCTCTCGCCCTTGCCGTGCCGGCTTTGCAGAACTATTACTGCGTGTGCAGCGAAGGTAATCGCGATCGTGAGGAAGTGAGCAATTTCATCGAGTGGTTGATTGCGCAATCGCGACTACCTGTTACACCCCAGGTGTAAATAGCTTTTCGTAGGGAGCCGGCTCATACGACAGCGTGACGGCTTCGGCGTGGCGCTGAGCGATGAAGTCGTCTCCGCCCGCGATCTCGATGAAGAACGATTAGTGCGTCCGCTGCCGATCTCGGTGCCTGCGCTGCACAATTACTATGTTGCCTGTTCCGAAGGGACTCGAGAACGCCCGAAAATCCGGGCGTTCATCGACTGGTTACTCTCTAGGTCCGGGCAGCCCGATCAGTAACCGTAGACACGACCATCAGTGAACTGGATGTTGGTGAGAATGCTGATGTCCTTCTCCACCTTGTAAAGCTCGGAACTCTTGATCAGTTCCGGATCACTGAAGGCTTCACCCTTGGCGCGCCCGGCCTGGATCAGGACCATCTTGTCGCGGATCGCCTGCACATCGGCGTATGTCATGGCTGGCACCTTGGTTGGGTCCTCGTCAGCGTGAGCGCCATAGATGGCGGTATGCTCATTGATCACCTTCAGCGTGGCGTCGAGAGAAGCGACGTAATCCTTCAGGTTCCCCGCCAGCAGCCAGGACGGATAGACGTGGTCCCCGGCCAGCAGGATATTGTGCGTCTCATCAAAGAGCGCCACTTCGTCCTGCGTGTGACCAGGCACGCTGATCAGGCGCACCTTGAGGCCGCCAAGGTCGATAATCTCGTCAGGCTTTATCAGCCGCGCCACCTTGAAGGGCGGAACGACCATATGATCGATGTTGCCCAGGTAAACCGGCTCCGGAACACGGTAGAAGCCATCCTTCCCCCTGAACTGACGGGTGAATGGCGTATCCACCAAGTAGATGCTCTGAAAATTGTGCAGGCCGCCAAGGTGATCGAAGTGCAGGTGTGAAGGCAGCATCGAGAGCGGCTTGTCCGTGATCTTGCGCGCCACCGAAGTGATGTCTTCTTTCTGATTTGCGCCCGAATCAAACATCAGCGCCTGATCCGTCCCCGCCAACAAGTACGAATAGTTTTTCTGGTAGTAGTTGGGCTCGCCGATGGCGTAGAGGAAGTTCGTTAACTTGTGCACCACAAAGGCCGGGCTTTGCGCCTTGGAGGCTTCTTGTGCCTGAGTGGTGAATGGAGCAGAGAGGATGGTGAAGGAAACCAGGGTCAGGATTTTTACGAGCTTGCGCATGTAATGCGAACCTTTTCTCTTATTGTCAAAGGATGGCAGAGCTTTGTCTGCCGTGCCTATCTCACTGGCTGTCGGTTCGCATATCAATGGATGATTTTTAAAGTAGGACACTTCAGTTCAACTTAAGCGTGCTGCAAATAGTCAACAACCTATTAGCTCCCTGAAAGTAAAAGTCGAAAATCCAGGCTTTCCATTCGACTGATAGCTACCGAGTCTCCATCTCCAAACCATCCATCATATGAATAATGCATGTGCAAACATGTGATTTCCATAATCCCTGTGGATTGGAGAGTATTTGCCCATCGAAACCAGCCATCTCCAAAGGGGAATGCCATGTTCAGTAAGGCAGTAGCTCTCGCATCTATCCCAGTGGGTACGGCATTGCTGGCAGGCGCAGTCCTGCCCTTCCAGGCAGCCAGTAACGCCGCCGTTGGCCGAGCGCTAGGGCACCCGCTTTGGGGGGCCTTAACTTCGCTATTCGTCAGTGCCGTTGTAGTCGTGATTGCACTGTTAGTCCTGCGGGTATCCGCACCTGACTTCGGCAAGGCTTTGCAGGGGTCTTGGTGGCTATGGATCGGCGGCATTTTGGGTGCCGTGTATGTAGGCAGCGCAACGGCCATCACTCCCCAGCTAGGGGCTAGCGGATTTCTATTGCTCGTCGTAGCGGGACAAATTTTAGCTTCCGTTCTGGTTGACCATTTCGGGCTAATGGGACTCGCCAACAAACCGATCACTTTCACTCGACTGGCAGGGGTCGTGCTCATCTTCGGTGGTGTGTTGCTGGTTCAGGGCATCGGCACTCCAGAGGTTGAGAACAGCGCTACCCAAATCAGCAAGTAACCCGCCTTACCCGTTTTATGCAAACCCGCAACGCAACCGCAACTTTCTGACTCACGATAGGAGAAACAAAGATGAACTTCGTAAAACTTCAGTTCAGCGATGGCCGTTCCGATGTTGAAGGTATCGATAGCGTCAACGCTGTATTGCGCAGCGTAGGTGTGCGCGCCAGCACTGTCTCGATACCCGAAGAAGCCAAGCCGATTCTCAAAGCATCGCTGATTGACGCCATCAACGAAGAAGATCAAAACAAGCTGCTTTCGATATTCAGTCTCAACCGTGCTGAACTGCTGGAGCAAATCCACCTCGCAGGCCGTACTCCTGAGGTGCACCGTGGTGGTTACCTGGGTACCCGCGAGGGAGATACAGCGCCCTATCCAAAAGTTTACGACATGAAAGCCATGACCCCAGAGATGCGGACTTGGGCTCTGAATCGTTATGGTCGTCTTCATGTAAACACTTCGGACAATGGCGCGGGCATTGATGAGGTGATGACGGTGGTATCCGGTGGTGCTTTCACCTGGATGTTTGTACTGCCGGATGGCGTCCTTGCGCGCTTGACCGTGCATGAGATCAATCCTGAAGGGCCTGCGGTGCGCCTCAGCTATCCAGGCTTTGGCATGCACGCCGGCTACATGGATCCGCACCAGGGCGTAATTGTGGCTTATGCCCATGGGCCGGAAAGCTTCACTATTCGCTTCGATGAATCAAGCGTGCCGCATGCCGAGTTGCTCGATACCAATCCTTGGGTCGACTTCTCGGGTGAAGTGCCTCAACTGTTTTCCAAGATCAGCTAAGTCGTCGAGCTTGGCGCACGCATCGTGGAGAGCCCCCATCTAAAGATCGGAAATTTGGATGGGGACTCAAGTCAGTGATTCCGACAGGAGGATCGTTATGCGCAGTTTTTCAATTCAACGTATAGACCATGTTGTTTTACGGGTACAGGACATCGAGCACAGCCTGGCTTTCTACACATCTGTACTTGGATGTGATGTCAAAAAGCGCCGTGACGACCTTGGCATGATTCATCTGAGCGCAGGGACATCCATGATTGACCTGGTTGATGTGAACGGGCCGATCGGTCGTCAGGGTGGTCAGCCGCCGGGTAAGCAAAGACACAACGTCGATCACTTTTGCCTTCGGGTTGAGCCGTTTGATGAACAAGCCATTCTCCGCCACTTGGCTGATGCCGGTGTATCTGCTGAAAAGGCAGTGATGCGCTATGGAGCAGAGGGAACAGGCTTGTCGATTTATCTGAATGACCCTGATGATAATCAAATCGAGTTGAAAGGCCCTGCTCTGCAATCCTGATGAAATTCGTCAGGTAGACGGGCAAGTAACTATCGAGTTAGTCGTGATGGAGCACAGCTTGGCTGCTCTGGTTTGACGTCAGCCTGGCTGAGAGCACTTGAAGACTGCCTCGCGCAACCAGCGATGTGCGGCGTCACCCTCTTTCCTGGAATGCCAGGCCTGCTGATAGGCAAATCGGGGGATATCAATGGGCGGGTTGAATTGCCGTAGCGATTTGTGGTTTCGCATCGGGCCTACCGCGCGACTGGCAACCGTAAGAATCAAATCGGTACCAGCAAGCACTTCGACCGCAGCGCTCCAGTGTGGCAAAGCCAAGGCAATGTGACGCTTTAAGCCTCGGGCGGCCAACGCTTGCTCGATTTCGTCATTCGCGTCAGGGCGAAGCGCGAGCATTACATGTGGGCGAGATAGCCAATCGTTCAGTGAAAGACCGCCCTGCGCGGGCAACACTTTTTTATCAGCAAGACTGATGAACCCTTCGGAAAAGAGATCTTGAAGCGCAATGGCATCCGGAACCTCGGGAAAGATACCCAGTGCAAGGTCGAGTTCGCCATCCAAAAGCTGAGAAATCATCATTTCTCGACTTGCCTGGCTGATAGCCAAATCAATACCTGGAGCTTCTTGACGAACCTTCTGGGTAAGCCGAGGTAGAAGGATTCGCGCTGCATAGTCCGATAGCGACAATCTGAAACGGCCCTTTGCCGTTGATGGCTCAAATGACGGAGCGCCCAACAGCGAGTTCAAGTTGCCCAAAGCATCCTGAAGCGGCTGAGCCAGAGCTTGTGCCCTCGCCGTTAAAACCATGGACCCGTTTCGCCGTATGAGCAAAGGGTCATCGAAATGGGCTCTGAGCAAGCCGAGCGCGTGGCTGACTGCTGGCTGGCTTTTATGCAGCCGTACTGATGCTCGCGTGACGTGCTTCTCGGCCAATAACGCATGAAGCGTTACCAGCATGTTGAGGTCAATCCTGCGCAGTTCATCCATAGAATGAATACTCGAGTCGCAAAGTAGTGGTTTTCATCAATTTACCACATGAACTGTTACCCCCGCCGAGCGCTGATCGGCATGTTTAACGGAGAACTTTATGCTAGGCAAAACAGCCCTTTATCTTTTTCTACCCTTACTGACAGCCTTCATGGCAGGCACGCTGATTCCGGTACAAGCCGCTAGCGGCGCCACGCTGGGACGCATGCTTGGCCACCCTTTATGGGGAGCCGCTGTCGCGCTCAGCATCGGCGTCGTTGCGATATTGGTAGTTGTCATACTTATGCGCTTGCCCGTGCCTGACTTCCAAAGTGCAGTAAGCGGCCCGTGGTGGATGTGGATCGGTGGTGTGACAGGGGCCATTTACGTGGCTACTTCCTTAGCGCTACTTCCAAGAGTCGGAGCGAGCGGTTTCCTCCTGTGTGTAATAGCCGGTCAGATGATTGCAGCGATGCTACTCGACCACTTTGGCCTGCTCGGATTGACGGAAAAGCCAGCAAGTTTTGGGCGCTTTTTGGGTGTGGGAATCATGCTGCTTGGTCTCGTCGTAGCACAGTTCAACAGTCCTGGTGTTTCACAGACTGTGTCGAAGGACAAAGAAGTGCTGACAGAGCAAGCGTCGAATAGAAATACGTCGAATTAACAAGGATACAAGGGGTATCGCTTGAGTCGACTGGCGGCTGTACATCCAGCTAATCGAAGTGGCCTGCTCCTGGCGTCCGCTTTGGCCGTTTTCTGCCGGTGCTGACCGGCAGCTATGGGTCGGATAGCGACCTCGCACCCTGACTGATCCACCCTTGTCCTCCCTCAACGTGGAGGACAAGCCATGAACACTTTTGCTACACACAGCCATCAGCCTTGGAACAAGGGAAAGCTTGTCGGGCAGAAGCCCCGCTCCGAGTC
>RCUO01001200.1_pt1 | contig 10000 bp, 9 predicted proteins | sample 2166161 | NCBI WGS metagenome assembly RCUO01 (sample SAMN09932617, study PRJNA488358) | compost metagenome | feature: garden; material: soil; isolation source: compost soil in cyclohexanecarbonitrile-enriched culture | place: Germany: Experimental Botanical Garden Goettingen | collected 2016-01-27 | reverse complement strand
ACGAAGAGAGTAAGCGCTAGAAGCGGATCTTAACAGGGAAGGTGTGCCGGAGACTGAGAGCACCCTCATGAGACGATTAATGCCGAAGTTCACTTCCGAGTCGGCCCCTGAAGTAGTTTGTCACAGGTTGTGGCAGGTATGAGTAGGGAGGCCCGCGCCCCGCGTTACCGGGTGAAAGACAGAATTAATTCTTAGTCAGGGGAACATGAGATTCTATTCCTTTGTGCTAGTATTCGGGTTAATTCTAAATAAGGGTGGTACCACGGCTCCTCGTCCCTTGCGACGGGGGGCCTTTTTGCGTTCATAAATGTTAAATATTATTCAAGAGGGAGTGGAAGGTAAATGACGAATGTGGAATTGGATGAACTGAGAGCGCGCCTGGACGAGATCAACGGACAGCTGCTGGAGCTGATCTCGGAGCGTGCACAGGTTGTACAGGAAATTGGAGTGGTTAAAGAAAAGCAGGGCGTACCGAAGTTCGATCCGGAACGTGAAAAAGCGATGCTGGAGAAGCTTGTAGCGAGCAACAAAGGACCTTTCACCGCGGGAACAATCCGCAGCCTCTTCAAACAGATTTTCGCTGCTTCTCTGGATCTGCAATCCGCCGAGCATAAGAAAAGCCTGCTCGTCAGCCGGAAAACCCACAAAGCGGACACGGTTATCGTCCTGCCGGGAGATGTCGCAATTGGCGGCCTGTCCTCTGTAATGGTTGCCGGTCCCTGCTCTGTTGAAAGTGAACAGCAGACCCGCACCGTTGCCGCTGCCCTACAGAAAGCCGGAATCAAGGTTATGCGCGGCGGCGCCTTCAAGCCCCGGACCTCACCGTATGATTTCCAGGGGCTCGGCATGGACGGACTGCGTATCCTCCGTGAAGCTGCCGACGAATACGGCCTGCTGACAATCAGTGAAATTGTTGATCCGGCCCATCTGGAGCCGGCGCTGGATTATGTGGATATTATCCAGATCGGCGCACGGAACATGCAGAACTTCGAGCTGCTCAAAGCCGCCGGCGAGCTGAACAAGCCGGTGCTGCTGAAGCGCGGTCTGGCAGCAACAATGGAGGAATTCCTCCATGCAGCAGAATACATCATGTCACGCGGCAATATGCAGGTAATGCTGATCGAGCGCGGAATCCGCACGTACGAGAAATGGACGCGCAATACGCTGGACATCTCGGCAGTGCCGATTCTCAAGCAGGAGAGCCATCTGCCGGTACTGGTGGATGTTACCCACTCCACCGGACGCAAGGATATCCTGATCCCCTGTGCGAAGGCTGCGCTTGCTGCCGGTGCTGACGGTATCATGGTTGAAGTGCATCCTGACCCGGCTACTGCGCTCTCCGATGCAGCACAGCAGCTGAACATTGAGGAGTTCAATACCTTCTTCAGTGAGGTTAAGGCTTCCGGCCTGTTCCGTTAAGTTAAATAAACCGGATTTTTGAGTAAATAGAAGAAATGTAGAGAAATAAATAGAAACAAGCGCTTACAAGTGCAGGTGTGGCTTTTGTGGCTGTTAAGGCTGTCGGGTACAATGAATAGCATTGGCGTTGCACCGGACCGGAGCATCTTCGAGATGCTCCTATACCTTATCAGACACAGGAGGAAGCTGTATTTTGAAGCACACACAATTGAATAATGGTTGGTTCTCCAACACCCGCAGTGATATTCTGTCCGGTATGACGGTGGCAATTGCGCTGATTCCGGAAGCGATCGCTTTTTCCATTCTGGCCGGAGTCAGCCCGATGGTCGGCTTATACGCCTCTTTTTGCATTGCGGTGATTACCGCAATTGCCGGAGGCCGTCCGGGAATGATCTCGGCGGCGACCGGGGCGATGGCGCTGCTGGTCGGCAGCCTGGTGCTGAATCACGGCATCGAGTATCTGTTTGCAGCAACGATCCTCTGCGGAATCTTTCAGATTCTGATGGGCCTGCTGAAGCTCGGCAGATTTATCACCTTCCTGCCGCAGCCGGTTATGACCGGCTTCGTCAACGCGCTGGCTATTCTGATCTTTATGGCGCAGCTGGTACACTTTAAGGGACAGGGCTGGATCATGTATGCCCTGGTGGCCCTTACCCTGGTCATCATATACACGATTCCGCGCTTCACGAAGGCTGTACCCTCGGCACTTGTCGCCATTATTATCGTATCGGTGCTGAGCATGGTGCTTGACCTTGATGTGAACCGGGTCGGGGATATGGGCGAGATTACATCGGCTCTGCCGTTGTTCCATCTCCCGCAGCTGCCGCTTACGCTGGACATGCTGCTGACTATTCTGCCGTATTCCTTATCGCTTGCTGTAGTGGGGCTGCTGGAGTCGCTCATGACGGCAACACTGATCGACGATATTACAGGCACTCCGAGTGACAAGAACCGTGAAGCTAAAGGCCAGGGCCTGGCGAATATCGTTACCGGCTTCTTCGGCGGGATGGCAGGCTGTGCAATGATCGGCCAGTCCATGGTCAACATGAAATCCGGCGGGCGGACCCGCCTGTCCACCTTTGTATCCGGCGTGTTCCTGCTGATCCTGATTCTTGTACTCGGGGATGTGGTGAAGCAGATTCCGATGGGGGCGCTGGTAGGTGTCATGATCATGGTCTGTATCAGCACCTTTGAATGGAGCTCCTTAACCTCGCTGATCCGGGTTCCGCGTGCGGATGCCCTGGTTATGATTGTGACGGTAGTCACGGTGGTAGCAACAGATAATTTGTCAATCGGCGTTCTGTTCGGCGTGCTGCTCAGCGCAGTATCCTTTGCCTGGAAAATGGCTTCGATCAGCCTGAATACTCGTACCTCCGGGGAGGCCGTTACGTATACAGTGGCGGGGCAGCTGTTCTTTGGAACCACAAGCCATTTTGTCCATGAATTCAACTATGAGGGTGACCCTCAGCAGATTATCATCGACTTTGCCCATTCACATGTATGGGATCAGTCCGGCGCGGGTGCCATTGCTAAAGTAATCAGCAAATATAAGGCGCTCGGTAAAAAAGTAACCGTCACCGGATTAAATGAGCAAAGCACACAGCTCATTGACCGGATCGGGCTTGGCTTGTCCGGCGGACATGCTTAACGGAGTTAATATTAAATAGAAATTACAGCTTTCTCTGCGGAGAAGGCTGTTTTTTATGCGCGGTGATTGTGACAGCCGGAAATGCAACAACATTTTAATCGGCTGGCGTCTATAAAGTTACCTCTAAACGCAAGGAACTGACTATACTTTTAGGTATGAGTTCCCAGAAAAGCTGAGGTGCTAACCGATGAGAGTTATACTGACTACCAAACCGGCGGTACTGTTTGCCGCCTCACTGCTCCTGCTCACGGCAGGCTGCGGCTTCTCCGGCAGCGGCACTAACACGGAAGAAGCTCCTGTTGCTTCATCCGCAGCAACTGCTGCTTTAACCGCTCCAGCTGCTCCCCGTACACCGTCCGTTCCTGCTGCCGCACCATCTGCTTCGTCTGCACCGCCGTCCTCAGCCGGAAGCATAACAGCTTCCGGTCAGGCGGGCGTAATCATGCCGGACTGGCAGGTAGTGAAGCGGCTGCCGCAGGCTGAGGCATGGTCAGGCATTCCCGCAGACGCAGTGACAGTTTCAGTGGAGCGGCTGGAGGATTTCACCGCCGGAATTGCCATTACCTTTTATACGCTTCCGGGAGATGAGGATTATGTGTATGCTGACCTAGGTACAGCCACAGCCCATTACAGCCTTGGCTCAGTCGGTACCTACAATTACCGTAAGCCGGAGGATCTGTCGGCAGCTGGAGTGTCTGCTTTTAACAGCCGGATACTAAAAATTACCGGAGGACTGGGTGCCAATTTAGCACTTAGCAGTTACTACAAGATAGATGAAGCGGGAGTACCGGCGGGGATTTTGCTGGTGGACACCGGACATACCCGTGAAGCAGATATTGACCGTGACGGAACTGCTGAAGTGATATCAGCCCACGGTACGCCGATGACTGCCTATGTGTACCGCTGGCATGACGGGTACGCAGAGGAGGCGTATATAAATGATGCTCTGCAGGCGGATTCCGTGGTACTGAGAGAGGATCTGATCTTTGAAGCCTCTGATCTCGGCGAATCAGAGGTCACGGAATACCGGTTTACCCCGGAAGGCTTAACACGGCAGCACCCTTAGATAAAAAAGAGAGCCTTACCCGCCGGTCCTTAACCGGGGGAAGGCTCTTGATGATGCCGGACCTCACTGCACAGGCTCGTCAGCCAGCCTGTACTAGTATTGGTAGAGCATTGTAGGAATCTGCCAGCCTGCTCCAACAGACCAGAAGATAATATAATCTCCGCGCTGAATCCTGCCTTCTTCCACTCCGCGCTGAAAGGCGATAAACGGGCTGCTCGTGGCCGTATAGCCGAACTCACCGCCCACATAAACGAACCTTTCGTCGTTTTCCTCTGCTTCCAGGCCAAGCCCTTCACGGATCAGCTCCATATTTTTCAGTGAAAACTGGGACAGGCAGAACGCGGAAACATCTTCAGCAGCCAGGCCGTGGCGGTTCAGCAGCTCCTTGATGTCATGAATGGCTGCATCTACACATACCGAGCCGTCAAAAGGAATCCAGCGCAGCTTGAAATCCTCGGGCGTCAGGCCGTCACGATAGATGCCCGACAGCCCGCACGCCGGGAAAGTAATACCCTCCCAAATCGCGGAATCAGTATAATACAGCGAATCCATGAAGCCGGGAGCCTCAGGGGTCCGCTCCAGAATAACGGCAGCTGCGGCATCCCCGAAGTTGGCGTATGTAATCTCATCGTCTGTCCTGCAGTTAATGGAGCTGTAGTCGCTGCCGACAATCAGCGCATAGCGGACGCTGCGGTTAGCCTGCATGTACCGGCTGGCCTGCTCCACAGCGGTTACCATTCCGGCGCAGTTGGCATTGGAATCCAGCGTAACCGTGCGGTGCTTGCCGCCGAGCCGGTGATGCAGCAGCAGGGCATTCGTCGGATAGGTATATTCCGGTGTCTGCGAGGCGAATACGATCATATCGAGATCCTCACCCTGCAGTCCGGCATCCGCAAGCGCCTTGGCCGCAGCCTCATAACCCATGGTCAGCGCATTCTCATGACTGTTATTAATAATGTATCGTTGCTCACGGCCCATGACTTCCAGAAACCTCTTGATATCCTTGCCGAGGGCGGCAAAGTGCTCCAAGTAATAATCATTGTCTACCACGTGCTGCGGATGATAATAAGCGGCAGTGCGAATTCTGATATTGTCTCCGGTATGTTCCATGAGCGTCACCTACACTTCGATAATTTCGTAATTTTCGAGTTTGGTACTGCGGGCTACCCGGCTGAGCTGCATTTTGAGAATAGGGCTCTTGGTGATGGTAAAGACCACTTTCTTAAAGCCGGACTGCTGATACAAAAGATAGCACTGCTCCAGCATAGGCAGCACATCGGAAGTGGAGACATTCAGGCCAGTGCAATCCAGTACAATATCGTATTTGGCTGGATCGAACCTGCTCACAATCTCATTGTATTCCTGGATAAATCTTCCGGCATCCTCCTCTGACATGGTTCCTTCGACCTGAACGTTTAGAATGGATTCTGCGGTATTGTTTGCAAAGTTAAAGCTTCCCATCTTTCTAAACCTCTCCTTCTCCTCGGAAAATGTTAATAAAAGCAAATCTTTGTCTTAATAAGGATACGAATCCATTATAACGATTGTTGATGTTTTTAAAAGGGATATTTTTCATATTTAACCTATTCACTTTTTTATATTTATAAATAGGGATTGTTATCCCGGTCAAGGTAAGCAGGTAAGCGTATTTATAAGGAGCCGCAGCCGTTAAGCTTTCCAAAGCAGGCGACTATTGGTATGATTACAAGGTATGAGAACGTCTATAAATATCTGCAGCCATGGAGGAATTAACAATGAGTGACAACACAATATCCCGGATCATAGATCATACGCTTCTTAAAGCGGATGCCCGTAAGGATGATATTATCAAGCTGGCGGAAGAAGCCAAAACCTACAAATTTGCATCTGTCTGCGTTAACCCGGCATGGGTGGCAGCAGCCCATGAAGTGCTGAAGGACACCCCGGAAGTCAAGGTATGTACCGTTATCGGCTTCCCGCTGGGCGCTTCAACTCCGGAGACCAAAGCCTTTGAAACAACCAATGCCATTGCTAATGGTGCCGGAGAAGTGGACATGGTTATTAACATCGGTGCGTTAAAAGACGGGGACAACGAGCTGGTGCGCCGTGATATCGCGGCTGTGGTTGAGGCGGCACGCGGTAAAGCGCTGACCAAGGTTATTATCGAGACCTGCCTTTTGAGCGAAGAAGAAAAGGTACGCGCCTGCAAGCTTGCTGTAGAAGCCGGTGCAGACTTTGTGAAGACTTCGACCGGCTTCTCCACAGGCGGAGCAACGAAGGAAGATATCGCATTGATGCGTGCTACCGTAGGTCCTGACATCGGCGTTAAAGCTTCCGGCGGCGTACGCAGCAGCGAAGACGCGCTGATCATGATCGGTGCAGGAGCAACCCGGATCGGTACCAGCGGCGGCGTAGCCATTGCCAAAGGCGAGCAGAGCCAGAGCAGCTACTAACCGAATGATTTTATAGGCAGGACAAGCAGGAGAACATTGAATGATTGTGTTCTCCTGCTTTTTTGTATATTGCGGACGGTAACTTAGAGTTGAACAGGAGGAAGAATGATGGAGGAGAAGTTTGCTTTTCCGGAGCTGGAGACGGAGCGTTTATACATACGGGTGTTACAAGAAAGCGACAGCACAGCGGTATTCCGGCATTTTGCGGATGAAGAGGTTACGCGGTACATGGACATTCCCCCTTGCAAAGAACTCGCAGAGGCGTCAGAGATTATCCGGTTTCACACAGAGGATTCCGGCTGCCGCTGGGGGATTTTTGACAAAGCTACCGGACAGCTGGCGGGAACCTTGGGGTATCACTGCTGGGTAACCGGAGAACAGTCCAGGGCGGAAATCGGCTATGATCTGTCCAGCGGCTGGTGGGGCCGTGGGCTTATGACTGAGGCTATCTCTCCGGTTATCCGGTTTGGCTTCTGTGATATGGGACTGGAGCTGATAGAAGCAACCGCCGATCCGGCTAATGAACGCTCTGCCAGGCTGCTGGAGAGGCTCGGGTTTCAGCATAAGGAGGAGCTGGTGGACGGACTGGTGTATTATTTTTTGCCGAAGCCGGAGGCTGGAGAGTAGCAGGATTTTTACTGGCGGATTGCCTGGACGGAATGGGCCTGTGTAGCAGGGAGGTAAGCTGTAGGCAGGCAGTGGAGTGAGCGGGGGAGCTTGCAGGGAATTGTGTCGAACCGGCTAATGAGCGGCTGGCAGAAGGAGTGGATTCGAAATAAAATGTAAGCGTGTACTTTTGTGCGGGTTTAGGCTAATCTGGAGTGAAGAGCACCGTTAGAAGGGATTCTTTAATAAATATAATAAAACACACTGGATTAATGTGATTTTTTGCTTCCCAAATGACATCATTTGTGAGAGAATAGTTACAATTCTTAAATGAGAATGTTTTCCATTGATGATCACAGGGGAGGAAATACCAATGTCAGAAGACCGCAAGCTGTCGTTCGAAACTTTGGCTGTTCATGCCGGCCAGGAGATTGACCCTACCACATTATCGCGTGCTGTACCGCTGTATCAGACTACCTCTTATGGCTTCCGGGATGCCGAGCATGCTGCGAACCTGTTTGCGCTGAAGGAATTCGGCAATATTTATACGCGTCTGATGAATCCGACTACCGATGTATTCGAGCAGCGGATCGCGGCACTTGAAGGCGGGGCAGGGGCACTGGCGACAGCTTCCGGCCAGGCGGCTATTTCCTTCTCTATATTAAATATTGCCGGTGCAGGCGATGAGGTTGTATCCTCGGCAAGCCTGTACGGCGGGACGTATAATTTGTTCTCAACCACTCTGCCTAAGCTGGGAATTAAAGTGAATTTTGTAGATTCGGATAACCCGGAGAATTTCCGCGCCGCTATTACGGATAAGACAAAGGCGCTTTATGCTGAAACTATCGGCAATCCGCAGGGCAATGTACTGGATATTGAGGCTGTGGCAGCGATTGCCCATGAGCACGGTATTCCGCTGATTGTCGACAATACCTTCCCTAGCCCGTACCTGCTGCGTCCAATTGAGCACGGAGCGGATATCGTAGTCCATTCGGCTACCAAATTTATCGGCGGACACGGCACGTCCATCGGGGGGATTATCGTTGACGGGGGTAAGTTTGACTGGAAGGCAAGCGGTAAGTTCCCTGGCCTGACCGAGCCGGACCCGAGCTATCACGGTCTGGTCTACACGGAAGCGCTTGGACCGATTGCTTATATTATCAAAGCCCGTGTTCAGCTGCTGCGCGACCTGGGGGCAGCGATTTCGCCGTTCAACTCCTGGCTGCTGCTGCAGGGACTGGAAACGCTACATCTGCGGCTGGAACGCCATAGCCAGAATGCGCTCAAGGTGGCGCAGTTCCTGGAGAGCCATGAAGATGTAGAGTGGGTCAGCTATGCCGGCCTGCCGAGCCACCCTTCTTATAAGCTTGCGCAGAAATATCTGCCAAAAGGCCAAGGAGCCATCCTAACCTTCGGCATTAAGGGCGGGGCTGACGCCGGGGTTAAGCTGATCGAGAATGTGAAGCTGTTCTCCCATCTGGCTAATGTCGGCGATTCGAAGTCGCTGATTATTCATCCTGCGAGTACTACACACCAGCAGTTATCGGCTGAAGAGCAGGCGGCTGCAGGCGTTAAGCCTGAGCTTTTGCGCCTGTCCATCGGCACCGAATCCATCGATGATATCCTGCATGATCTGCAGCAGGCGATTGCCGCAAGCCAGCAATAAGCACAACAGCCAATATGCGATGACATGATCCTGCTCCTGTTCTACAGGGGCGGCGTCTGAAAGCAGATAAGGCGTGTAAGGTGTTAGAAGCATCTGCGTTTCTGCTGGTTCTAACGGCAGCCGTTGTTACAAGGAGATTTTCCGTTCTTCCTGCATAAGCCTCTACCGCATTTGACTCCGTTCAGCCCAAAAAGGCCGGACAGGAGGAGGATGCGGGCAGGGGCTTTTTGGGCTGTACGCGGTTGTGTGACAGCTGGTATCTACAGAGCGCTCAAAGCATCTGCGTCCTCCGTGCTTAAACTGTTTTACTGGATGTGTGGCGAAGAACTGTTATCGTTCTGATACCGCTTGCATATTTCAGGATATACTCCCGTATCTATAAGAGGTAGAAGCGCAACATGCCGGTAACCGCCTGTATGTACAGCAAGGCCGGCAGCAATCCAATGCCAATAAAGGTGGGTGCGGGGATGAAGGGTGAACAACAGCAGGATTACAATCGTGATATTGGGGAGCGCCCGTTCAAGTATAGTGCTGCTGACCGGGTGCTGGGAGTGGAGATGAGCCAGGCTGCATCTGTGGCTTCCGCTGCAGCGGAGTTTATCACCGGAGAAAAGCGGGGCAGAGGCGCGGAGCCTCCCGGCCGGGCTTATCTGAAGCGGACCGGAGACCGTCCTGCCTTCCTGGTGCTGCGTGAAGGAAGCGCAGACCGGTCTTTGCAGCGGGATGAATCCGGCTCATTCCCGGCCGGGCCCTGCCTGATCCGGAGTGAGGAATGGCTGCAGACCCCGGAGCTGGCCGGCTTATATGAATGCTGGCTGAACAGCGAAGATGCGCTGCAGGCTGAGCGTTCCCTGCAGCGCATCTATTACCGGCTGCGGGCCGCCTCCGCCGCCCTGCTGGAATCAGCCGACAGCATTTGGGCCGCTGTCACACTGCTGCACACGCCGGAGCTGGCGGCCCGGCCTGCCAAGCTGGCGGAGCTGCAGGATGTGCAGCTCGAAGCCCTGTTCGCCGCCGTGGCGGCGAACCAGCGGCTGGGCAGCGACAGCCGCATTGATCTGCTGGCGGCGTACCCCGCCAGCGTGGATGAATTCGCTTCGCAGCGCGAATTCATCGAGGACGTGGCCGAGCAGACCCTCGGCCACGCTTACGCGGCGGCGTGC
>RCUO01001199.1_pt1 | contig 10011 bp, 4 predicted proteins | sample 2166161 | NCBI WGS metagenome assembly RCUO01 (sample SAMN09932617, study PRJNA488358) | compost metagenome | feature: garden; material: soil; isolation source: compost soil in cyclohexanecarbonitrile-enriched culture | place: Germany: Experimental Botanical Garden Goettingen | collected 2016-01-27 | reverse complement strand
TCGTTGTAACAGAAGACTTCGTGGTCCGGATTCCTGACGCTATTCCGCTTGACGCCGCTGCACCCCTTTTGTGTGCCGGAATCACAACTTATTCACCGCTGCGCCATTGGGGAGCCGCTCCAGGCAAAAAAGTAGCTGTGGTAGGTCTCGGAGGACTTGGACACATGGCTGTGAAGATTGCTCATGCCATGGGGGCTGAGGTTACTGTTCTATCACAGTCGCTGAAGAAGAAGGAAGACGGTTTGCAATTAGGGGCGGATCATTATTATGCGACAAGCGATCCGGAGACATTCAAGCAGCTTGCCGGTTCGTTCGACCTGATCATAAATACGGTGAGCGCGCAGATTAATATCGATGCCTATCTTTCGCTCTTGGCGCTGGATGGTACATTAGTCAATGTAGGTGCGCCCGCTGATCCATTGGCAGTTAACGTATTCTCGCTGATTGGTCACCGCCGCTCGTTTGCCGGATCGATGATTGGTGGAATCCGTGAAACGCAGGAAATGCTTGATTTCTGCGCAGAACACAATATTGCATCTGAGATCGAGGTTATTTCTGCCGACCGGATCGATGAAGCCTGGGAGCGCGTACTCGCTTCAGATGTCCGTTACCGGTTCGTAATCGATATCAGCACGATGGGGAATGAATAAGGTGTCGCTCATCGAGAAAAGAGCGCTCATGAAGCTGTATCACGAGTTTTATAAGACGAAGTGTTAAGGGATAGCAAGAGACTTGTCAGATGGCAAGTCTCTTTAATTTCACCCCCTTTGATAGAATGCGCGTTATTTTTTTGCTGAGTCATACCATCCATGTTCACTGCATACATATGTATTTAGACTTTGAAGGTGGATTCACGAATGTCGTTCTAAGGGGATTGGAAGGATGATTAAAGCGATCGTTGGCTCGAATGAGTATCGAGAAACCGATAAGATCCGTGTAACCATCTGGAATGAATATGTAAGCGAGAAGACAAAGGCTGAGGTCGCTGCCGTCTATCCTCATGGTATTCATCATGCACTTGCCGAAGGTTTGGCCCCTTATGGCTTTCTTATCCGTACGGCAACCCTTGAGCAGCCGGAGCATGGGTTAACGGAACAGGCTCTCCAGCATACGGATGTTCTGATATGGTGGGGACATGTGGCCCATGATCAGGTAAAGGATGAGATTGTTGAGCGTGTGTACCAAAGGGTGCTTGAAGGAATGGGGCTCATCGTCCTGCACTCCGGGCATTTCTCCAAGCTGTTTCGCAAGTTGATGGGCACGACCTGTAACTTGAAGTGGCGGGAGGCGAAGGAAGAGGAGTATCTATGGGTTGTGAATCCCGCTCATCCCATTACTGCAGGGCTGGGGGAATCCATCCAACTGCCGGAGGAAGAGATGTACGGCGAGTTTTTTGATATTCCCGCACCGGATGAACTTATTTTTGTAGGCTGGTTCCAAGGAGGCGAAGTATTCCGAAGCGGCTGTACATTTTACCGGCGGCTAGGGAAAATTTTTTATTTTCAGCCTGGTCATGAGTCTTATCCTACCTATTATAATGAGCAGATTGTGCGCGTTATTGCCAATGCGGTCAAATGGGCGGCATTAGCGCATGGGGCAGCGCCTGTTTTTGGATTTACTCCCAAGCAACTTTAACAGTGATAGGGGGTGTCGTGTGATGCGTCATATTCCTTATTGCCCGCTGCCGCCTCCTACCCGAGAGAATACCTGGATACCGGTTGCATCCTTAGACGAAATGGCTTCTAAAGAATACGATGTACTCGTGGTCGGGACCGGTGCCGGTGGAGGGGCTGCCCTCTGGAGATTGTGCGAACAGTTGCAGAAGACGGAGAAACGGATCGGTGTTGTCGAACGGGGGAGCCTGCTGCTGCCCACAAATGCTTTCAACATTCCAACGGGAACAACAGCTGGCAGTCTATATAACAACCCGCAGATCGGCATTCGGTTGGGCGACGCGCTTCCTCAATTTCCGGGAACCCGTCTGGTCTATGCGCTCGGTGGCCGTACGTTGTTCTGGGGGGCGGTTTGTCCGCGTATTCCGGATTTCGAGCTTGCTTCATGGCCCGTTCCCATTCCAGAAATGCACAGGTACTATAGCATTGCCGAACGGATGATGAATGTTACGGATTTGTATTCACGATATTCCACTTTTACACAAAATCTGCTTGATCGTCTGCGGGCGAACGGGTACCCTGAGGCCGTCGATCAACCGGTCGGTATTGATCTCCAGCCTACGCAGTATGGAGAACTGCATACGAATGCCTATTTCAGTTCGATTAGTTCGTTGGCAAGAGCGATGCACATGCATCCCTACGATCTCGCGGTGAATGCACAAGCAATTCAGGTTCTAACGGATCAGAATCAGAGGACGCGGGGGTTACGGGTAATTACACCGGAGCGGAAAATCTACGAGCTTCGCTCCAAAACCGTAGTACTCGCAGCAAGTGCGTTGGAAACCCCGCGGATTCTGCTTAATTCGGGGATTCCCGGAAGAGCGATCGGACATTACCTCACCAACCACTCCATCCTCAGGGGAATCGGTCAAATCAGCAGTACGGATTTGCCGGAGATATTGGGTATGATCAATATTTTGGTTCCGCAGACATGGTACCGCCCCATCCAGCTTCAAATATTCGGCGCTTATTATTCCTATCAATTTCAAACGAAACCGAGAGTAAATAAGTGGGATGACAATGTTCTGATCACATTGGGTAAGGTGCAGTCCCGGTACGAGAATCGAATATGTCTGGACCCGCTCCGGCGGGACGCTTACGGCTTGCCTGAGATTCAAGTTCAATTCAGCTACAGTCCCGCGGATTGGGCAATCATAGAGGAATCCGCTGCAGCCCTTCGGAATGTAGCTTCGCAAATAGGCTTGAAGCTGGATCTATCCGCCGAAGGATCAGATGTCTGTTTGTTCCTGCCCGGGGCGGATAATCACGAATCGGGAACTTGCCGGATGGGAAGAGACCCCCGGACCTCCGTCACAAATCCGGTAGGCTCCGTACATGGAATAACCGGATTATATATTACGGATAACAGCGTTTTGCCCAGTATGGGGGCGGTTAATCCGACGCTGTCCACCGTGGCTTTAGCGATTCGGACGGCGGATTATATAGCAAGCGAATGCAGACTTGGACAGTGAAAGAACGCTGATGGAAGTTCGGCGGCTTGGCATTATCCCCTCACGGTCAACAACGTAAAAAAGACATCTGCGAAGATGGATTTAATCGTTGCAAACCGGAGGGGATTTTTCATGGGGAAAACAGGGCGCATCAACGACATTTCCGGATTGATGCAGGCAGAAGCAGAGAATTGCACAAATCATTTTTTGGTGGATTTAAGCTTGTATGTGATTATTGCACACAGATTTGTTACAAATACACAATGTGTACATTTTACTAAAAATGTTCACAAGGCTATTTTTTGTTTTTTGCAAGTAAAACAGAAAATTGCACTTAACGGTTTGACCAACATCCCCTATAATCCAATAGCAAAGCGAGGCCATACCACTTTGGTAAACGTTTGCAAAGTATAGGAGGTGATGGAACGGTCGTCTGCTTAATAAGTAGATGAAGTATGATCCTCATGATTGAAAGCGCTGTATATCTTTGTACCTTTTTGGAGCTTCGCACAATCACAATCATGTAATGAAAAGGAGAATTTCAATGGGATTGTGGAACACGATTAAATCATCCTTGAGAAGGCCGATGCTTACGGTGCTGTCTGTGAGTGTAATTATTGGCGGCTTGGCTGCAACTCCTTACGCCCAGGCTGCAGCCGGCGAAGAGTATGGGCAGGCTAACATGGTAGCGCACTACCCTTTAAACAGTACGTATAAAGAACAAAACAAACTTAATCTATCCCAAGTCTTGTCCAGCAGCTCGCCTTCCTGGAATGCGGCTTATGTCTCATTGGTCAATCCGGGAAACGCCAACAACGGACATATCGCGGGCACCAATCCGGGAGAAGCAATAACGGGCGATAAAATTGCCTTCTCGCTGGATATCAAATTGAACGGAAAGCAAACGAGATCGACAAGCGGAACGAACACCCTCTTCTCATATGGTGCGGATAACAACAATAATCTTACACTTAGACCGTATTATAGTGCGGGAAAGACAGCGGTTGTTCTGAAGCGGAATGGGGCGGATGCCGTAGTGGCGTCCTTTACGTCGCCTGCAGCCGATATGTGGCATAATTATACGATTTCACTGGACGGCACAGCCGGTACAGGGAAGCTGATTGTATGGGTCGACGGAGTAAAGGCGGCGGAGGCTGCGTCAGGCGGTATTGGGGCGGATGAAATCGGCAATGGACAATTCCGGCTCAACCGGACGATTGCTACTTACTCCAATCTTGACTCGCACTACCGCGATGTTCGTGTGTTTAAAGATACGCTGGATCAAAATGCTGCGGAATTCTTTGCGGGTGAAATTCGCGGATTTACCTGGAACGACCTGCTCGCTTTGAAGCCGCTGACCGATGGCATGGAGGTTCGCGGGAATCTTTCACTATTCTCTGATCCCAATATTACCTGGACTTCAAGCGATTCTAACGTTATCAATCCAACTTCAGGTTCAGTCAATCGTCCGGCTAAAGGCACGAGCATTAAGCTAGTGACCCTGACGATGAATTGGTTCGGTTACAGTCAGGAATACACGGTGAAGGTGCCTCCGGTGGATGCAGGAGATTATCTCATTGCTGATTTCAATTTTGATGATGCGGCCAGCGGGCTTGCAGGCGGCGGAGCGAAGGCCGCTGTTCAAGGTACCGCCAGCTTCATGGATTCTTTGGAAGGGAACGGGAAAGCGATCAATCCCAGCAGCGGATTCTGGCTTAATGTAACCAAAGCAGACGGAACGCCGCTTCTCGCCGGGCTCAACGAACTCACGATTTCGTATGACAGCAAGACGAGCGGAGGCAGCGGCTGGGTTTTCTTCGCCGCTCCAAGTACCGCAGCGCAGACTTATCTGAGCGAACGCTATCTGGGCATCATTGACACGACAACTTCCGTAACTGTGGAGCGCTATAATAACAGCGGCGCTCGTCCCCAGAGTGCGCAATCCGCCAGCGGCACGGAGTGGAAGCATGTGGACGTAGTCATTTCAGGCACGGACAGCAAGCTATATATCGATGGCGAGTTGAAATCGACGGCAGCGAGCAGCAAAGCTCTAACTGACATTCTTGGCGAGTCGGGCGGGATTCTTCAGGTCGGGAAAGGCAACTGGGGATCGGGTGAGTATTATGCCGGATTGATTGATAACCTCCAGATTTTTAGTAAAGCGCTTACTCCTGAAGATTTGACTCAATTCAAGGTCACGAATATTCCGCCGGTCATTTCACCTGCTGCCGGGCAAATCTACGGTCCGGTTACCATTACACATCCGGCGGGCAACAAGTATATCTATTATACGACCGACGGGACAGTACCAACCTTGAATAGCACACCGTATACGGGGCCATTTAAAGTGATACATGGCGCGACGGTCAAGGCGGCAGCGATAGCTGCTAATGGCAGCAGCAGTGCTGTTGCAAGCGTTGATTATTACGGCAGCGAGTGGTCGGCTACGGCAAATGAATTCCGGCTGGACGGCCAACAAACAGTCAGCAATGTGAAGGTGTCCTGGCCGGTGGTTTCGGGGGCGGACTACTATGAAGTGTATCGCGGTGATGTACTCATCAACCGGACATACGGCGATACCGTAGATGAGTATGGCCTTGAAGTTGATAAGGACTACTTATATACCGTTAAGTCGATCAGAGCCGGAGAGCAAATCGGGCTTGCCCAGACCAATACGGTGCATACATTCTCCTATGATCCATCAGCCATCACGAAGACAAAGAATAATTATACCGGCGCCGATAGTCTGGGAGAGGGCAATACCTATGGGATAAAGGTCGGCGGCACCTGGTACCACTATATTTACAAGGCGGTGAAGAATACAGAAACGGGAGTTATAACCACAAGCATATACGAGTTGACCGGAGGGGATGGACATACTTATGGCAATGACCGGCTGCTCGGGTCATTTGAGGATATGCGGGTTGAGAGCGCAGGTTACACACTGAACCCAAGTAACGGGAAAATCGTCTTCACAGCGCATGAAGAAGGCAGCAGCGGTTATTCACGGGCGGCATTATTCCTTGGCTCCGTCACTCCCGGCGGGAATGATTTTGCGGCAACCTTTAGAGGCCGTCCGTTTGATAAGGACTCGCATGACATGTCCCTGTTCGTGGACGATGATAACACCGCTTATATCCTATTCGCTACCCGCAATAACAGTGATATAGGGATTCTCCGATTAGACGAGAATTGGGAACAGCCCGAAGTGATTGTGAATACGGTTTTCGTGGATAAGCATAAGGAATCGCCGACCGTAATTAAATACGAAGGACGTTACTATTTCTTTGGATCTACGGCCAACGGCTGGTATCCGAGCCAGGCGGAGTATGCTTCGGCAGAGTCCCTTGACGGACAATGGACTCCGCTCAGGCCGATCGGTAACGGTTCTACTTTTGCGACTCAAGCCAACGGTGTGGCCAAATGGATTGGAACCAACGGACGGATGACTTTCGCAGAGAACGGCTATCACTGGGGAGAACAGTATGCTGCGAATTATAAGGACCCGATGGGCACGTACGCCAGGCTGTTCCCGATGGTGTTCCATAACGGGATTGCGACAGCCGACTGGTTCCATCAGTTGGATTTGGACCCGGTCTACGGAATGATTCCGGTACAGTCGGGACAAAACCTCTCGCTAGGGAAGAAGGCTGTCGATTCCCAGGGACTGGATGCAACAGCGGTGACGGACGGAGCGGATTTGGCATCCTCCCCGCGGGTTCAGCACAGCTCATGGGGCTATAACATCGTCATTGATCTGGAGCGATCCGCGCAGCTGTCCGAAATCAACTTGACCACAAGGGAAGTTAACGGTTCAGACACCGTATACCGTTACACTTTGGAAGGCAGCATGGATAATGCGAACTGGACGGTGCTTGTTGACGGGTCGGCCAATAATGTCGCCGGATTTGTCACAAACCCAATCTCGGATGAAGGGCACTATCGCTATGTCCGGTTAACCGTCAATAATGTGATCAACGTGATCAACGGGCAAGGAGCGACTTGGGCAGACGGAATTATTGAGCTATCGGTTCTTGGAACTCCATATGTCGATAAGTCCATCCTTGAGGCAAAATACAATGATAATAAAGAAACGGCCCGTGGAACGTATACGAACGGAACCTGGGCAACCATTACAGAGGCTCTCCATAGAGCGGAAACGGTATTAGGCAACGATTCCGCAACGCAATGGGAGGTAGATCGTGCGGCTCTGCAAATTGACGAAGCGTTGACGTGGGCTCAAACTGTTCATCCGGAAAATGTGGTGGATTACTCCACTGCCGGCGTACCTGTCGGGGAAACCTGGTTCGATACGGAGGGTAATCCCATACAAGCACATGGCGGCGGGTTCCTGCAGCAGACGGCGGAAGATGGCAAGCCCATCTACTATTGGGTCGGGGAGAATAAGATTCACAACCGGGCCGCTTTCTATGCGGTGTCGCTATACTCCTCCCGCGATTTGGTCAACTGGACGAACGAGGGAAACATTCTCGACCAATTTGCGCCAACTGTGGAGGGCGCGGAGTATGGGCTCCTGGATGCGAAATGGGAGCGGCCGAAACTCATTTATAACGAACAGACCAAGAAATACGTCCTCTACGGACACTGGGAAACCGCGAGCAGCTATGCAAGCAGTCAGATCGCCGTGGCGGTCGCGGATCGTCCGGAAGGGCCTTATACTTTCCTGGGTCACTGGCGTCCGGGCGGCACCTTGCACAACTGGCGCAGCGACAATGGCATTTACCTCGATTCTGAATACTACAAGACAAGCGGTATTAAAGTCGCCGTTCCGGCGAGCGTGCAGAGCGATCCTGCCCAAATGGGTTACGTCTCGCGTGACTTAACCGTCTTCACCGATGATGACGGATCGGCTTATCTGGTATCAGCAGAAGGACACTCCATGCGGGTTCACCGGCTGAATGCCGATAATACGGATATGGACTTAACGACCTATACATTCAGCGACGCTGCTGTTAAAGCGGATGATTTCGAATCGTACAGCTTCTATGATGACGTCGGAAGGGAAGCGCCGGCGATTGTACGCGGAGATGACGGCTATTATATGGTATCCTCCGGGCAATCGGGCTGGCTGCCTAACCAGGGAACCATCAGCTTTAACGCTGATCTTACTAATCCTGAGGGCTGGACTCCTGTTAAAGAAAACGGTCTGATTATCGAAAAATATGCCTTTGGGAACAACAGCACCTACTACAGCCAACCGACCAACATCATGAAGCTGACCAATGAGGATGGGACAAAAACCTATATTTATATGGGCGACAGATGGCGGTCGAGCCAACTTTCCGATTCACGTTACGTATGGCTGCCGATTACATTCAATCCGGGAGAGCATACCGCCTCCATATCATTTACAACGGGTTGGAAGTTAAACGCTGCAACCGGAGACGTACAGCTTCCGAGAGTTAATCTTGTTTCTGAGGGCAAGAGTGCAACGATTACCAATAATGCGGCAGTCACTGGGATTGAAAAAGCCAACGACGGCTATGCCTTTAATCTTCGGACATCGGGCGACTCCACCTCTTTCTTCGGCGGTCTGGCTGCTCCGTATGAATATACGATTGATTTGGGAGATATCTATGATTTGTCCCGAATTGATGTAGCTTATAGGCTGTACAACGGTTCGGAAATGTACCATCGATATCAAATTTATGGTTCGACGGATAATCAGAACTGGACGGAACTGGTCAACAATGATACGAATACGTGGGCCGGTTTCAACTCGGATAAGTTAAGCGGAAGCTACCGGTATGTGAAGCTCAAAGTGAATGAGGTAAGGCGCGTCAGCAACAATTCTCTCAGCAACAGTTGGGGAAGCGGACTGGTTGAGGTTCAAGTATACTCGGTCTCGCCTGATCAGACACCGCCTACTACAACCGATGATGCTCCGGCCGAATGGGTCAACAAGGATGTCGCGGTGACGCTGCATGCAGAAGATACCGAATCCGTTGTGAAGGCAACCTATTTCACTGTTAACGGCGGGCCTGAACAAACAGGACGAACCATTTCCTTGACTGAAGAGGGCACGCATGAAATTACCTATTGGAGTGTAGACGCTGTGGGCAATACGGAAGAACCGCATTCTGTGCAGGTGAGGATTGACAAAACGGCGCCCGTAACGACAGTTGAATTGAATTCTGCGAGTCCGGCTGGGATCGAGATTCAAGGCCTGGCGGATAAAAGCTATCTGGACGCTCAAAACGTGACTGTAACTTATGCGGTATACGACTCTTTATCAGATGTAGAGGTCTCATCTATTGTTGCTGCGTTGGATGGCCAACCCATCGAGAACGGAACCATTATAGATCTTTATAAGCTGACTCTGGGACAGCATGTTCTTGTGGTGAACGCGGCGGACCGGGCGGGGAACCTGGCTTCGACAACCGTAATATTCGAGATCACTACAAACATTTCGTCGCTGGAACAGCTTGTCGAGCGGTTTCAGACCGACGGTTCCATCGACAACCAAGGAATAGCCAACAGTCTTCTCAAGAAGCTGCAGAATAACAACCTGCGGAGCTTCATTAACGAAGTACAAGCGCAAGGCGGCAAGCATATTACGACTGAAGCGACATCATATCTGTTAAGAGACGCCGAATACTTGTTGGATTAACCAGCCATTACTTCTCAAGGATTGGTATGGCTCTATGAACCGGGAAAGCGGATCTGCTTTTCCGGTTTTCTGTGTACTCTCAAATGGAGATACGGGACCCGAAAGTTCAATCTAGATACAAAAATAAGAAATGTTCACTCTCGTTTTTTTGCTTTTTTGCAATTTTGGCGGAAGACTTCACTATTCAATTTAACATGCCCGATTTATATTGAGCACATGGAACGGAGGTGAAGGTTTCCGGTCCAATCAAGTTTGT
>RCUO01001198.1_pt1 | contig 10020 bp, 8 predicted proteins | sample 2166161 | NCBI WGS metagenome assembly RCUO01 (sample SAMN09932617, study PRJNA488358) | compost metagenome | feature: garden; material: soil; isolation source: compost soil in cyclohexanecarbonitrile-enriched culture | place: Germany: Experimental Botanical Garden Goettingen | collected 2016-01-27 | reverse complement strand
CCGCCGGCAAAAGTTGAGTACATTGAAAAGCAGCCGACGCTGGAGGAAATATTCCTCGCAATCATCGGCAAAAAGGAGGGAAAGTAAATGGAAATGATTAAGAAGCACTTTTTCAGTGACATGAGTGTAATGCTCGGACGCTCTATGCGCCATATTCTCCGCAGTATGGATACCATCATCACGGTAACTATCATGCCAATTGCATTTATGCTGTTGTTTGTTTACGTGTTCGGTGGGGCCATCCAGGCGGGTACGGATAACTATGTGAATTATTTATTGCCCGGGATCATACTGATCGCTATTGCAAGTGGTGTAACTTATACGGCTTACCGCCTGTTTAACGATGTGCAAAAAGGGATTTTTCAGAGATTCCATTCTATGCCGATTGCACGTTCTACCATGCTGTGGGGACATGTGCTGACCTCCCTGATATCCAATGCGATTTCAGTTAGCGTCATCATTCTTGTTGCATTGATTATGGGGTTTCGTTCATCGGCAGGAGTGCTCTCATGGCTGGCGGTTGCCGGCATCCTCATATTGTTTACGCTGGCTCTAACTTGGGTCGCGGCAATTGCTGGACTATCCGCAAAATCGGTGGACGGCGCGACTGCTTTTTCCTATCCGATTATTTTCCTTCCTTTCATCAGCTCGGCCTTTGTGCCTACCGAATCGATGCCGCCAGTCGTTCGCGCCTTTGCTGAAAACCAGCCCGTTACATCTATAGTAGAGGCGGTTCGCTCCCTCCTGATGGGGCAGCCTGTCGGCAATGATATTTGGGGAGCCATCATATGGTGCATAGCCATTCTAGTAGTTGCTTATTTAATAGCGATGCGGGTATACAAACATAAAGTTGTTTAATTGCCAGATAACGTTACAGGATTTAGAAGCGACTTGTCTGCGGATGGGTTGCTTTTTTTCATCTCTCTACGTATCACTAAGCTGTATCCCTTTTTCTTTCACAAACTTCTCCAGAACCTTGAAATCCTCAGTAACCTTTTTAAAAGGTAAGGCTTCCAGTACCTGATCCCGGTAATCCTTTTTGGCGGCAATGGACAGGCGGGAATCAAGTATGCTGAGCACACCAAGGTCAGTTTCACTGCGGATCAGGCGCCCGGTTCCTTGTCTCAACCGAAGCAGCATGTCCGGTACAAAAACCTCTTTCAAGGGATTCTTTGCCATCGAAGTCTTATATTCATAGACAGGATCGGCAGGAACAGGGAAAGGCAGACGGAAAATGATTAACTGCGACAAATCGGAACCTTCGATATTCACACCTTCCCAGAATACACCGGTACTAAGTAGAACGCCTTTACTGCCCCGAAAGTCAGCGATCACCCCGTCCTGGGACGAGCCTTCCCTTTGAACATGTAATGCCCATGCAAGCTTCTCAGAGTTTAACTTCTTATGAATATACTTCATATCCTCTTTAGCTGAAAAAAGAACTAATGTCCGCCCGTCTGTTAAATTACAGAGCCTCATCATTTCCTTGTATGCCGCTTCAAGATAATCTTCCCGCCGCTGATGGTTATAGTAGGGGATGTCCTTGGCAATATACAGCATGGTGTGGTTGTCATAATCAAACGGTGAAGCTTGGCGCTCCATATAATCTCCCCTGTAACCGAGGGACTCAGTGAGATAAGCGTATTGTTCCTCCAGCGTTTCTCCGCTTTGACACATGGTTGCTGACGTTAAAATAACTGAGGTTTTCCCGTTAAATAAGGTATATTTCAGAAACTGGCTTATCCCTTTAGGGCAGATACTAAGGGTACTCTCCCGCTGGGTATTACTTGCCCAGATCAGATAGTTATCCTCTACTCCGGCGAGTACATCAAAGAGGTCGATAAGTCCGTTCATGGCTTCAAAAATATTGTCAATCTCCCGTTCATGCCGTGAAGTTAAGACGGAAAGGCTGAGATTAAAATCTTTTAAAACCTGTGCCGCTCGTCTTAAGGGGATTCCTGTGATCTGCGATATTTTTATACGGTCATTGTCCTGCTTGGCTGTTTGCAGTAAGTCTGCCTCTACTTGTTTAAAAATATGGCCAACGCATCTTTTTATAAATTTAAATTGCGGCATAAGCTCCGTATCGGCAGATTGCTTGAAGAGAATCTGTAAGGCGTCATCCAGAATACGGCAGGTTCCCCGGTAAGTAAATTCGAGCGTTCTTGCATCTCTAACCTTTGCTTCCAGATTATGCGCTTCATCAATTACGATCAGAGCCGGCCGTTCGGTGATTAACCCCTTCGTTCCTTCCTTTTTCTTGATTAAATCACGGATGAGCAGATCCTGGTTTACGATAATAAAATCCATGTCGCTCGCGTTGGCATTAATTTTAGCTCTCATCTCATAAAACGTACATGTACTTTTATAATGGCAACGTTCAAATTTGCAATCATTCACACAAACGTTAGACCATACAGCATCACTAACCCCGCCCTTAATATCTGCCCGCTCATCAATTTCATAATTCACAATCTGTTGAGCAAGCGCAGACAGAGGAGTGTTTGAATCATCCGCTTGGAACAGATCTGCTGCCCTATACCGGCAAGCATACTGCCCCATGCCTTTTCCAACTACCGAACGTACCCTTGTAAATCCGAGACGACTTCCGATGAATCTCAGATCTTTATGTATTTGTTCTGAAAGTTGTATGGAGGATGTCGCAATAATAACCGGTTGCCTTGAGATTTGGTTAATAAGCAGGCTGGGAATGAGGTAGGCAAAGGACTTGCCGATGCCGACTCCAGCTTCAATCATCGCGTTACGACCATTTATATAGGCATCAGCGATATCTAGAGACATATCCTGCTGGCCGATCCGCTCTTTAAGTCCAATCCTGGGGAATTTATCATACATTCGAAAGATAGCATTGACTAAAGAGGGCTCGATGTCCTTCTTTAGCTCCTGCTTCTGTAATTTATAGAGATCACTTAACCAGCTAATGACGACCGCCCCTTTTCAAAATCAATGATCTTCCTAATTATAGTTTTTTTGGTTTTTTGGTGAGGTTGTAATTATCTTCGATGCCACTCTAACAGTCAAGTCCAGAATATAATATGATGATTAAAACAAAGTGAATTACTGTGTTTTTGAAGCAGGAAAATATACACATATCTTGAATACAAACTACAAAGAAGGAGGATGAAAATGTCATACAAAGAAAATGAATTGCGTTCGTCATTAACCTTAGCAGTTCCAATCATTTTAAACAGGCATTATCATTCTATGACTATGAAAAACATCGAATTCTCCTGGTTTGTAGAGGCGCATAAGGAATTGTTAGATTCATCATTCAGTACGATATTAATGAGTATGGTAGAAGCCTTGTTTTTTGATTCTTTTGGTTACGATCAATACTTAAACCTGCTAGAAAAAGAGGGGGCTGAGCAAGGGGTTTATACTGCAGAAATATTCGGTGATCATTTTGATATTTTACTTGATATGAGCAAGGATTTAAATTTAACCGCTCAGAATATTATGTTTAAGATCATTGAAGAGTTTGTAGATGATTCCGCGATCCGATTGTTTTTTTATAATCGTTTAATGGAATGCAACTGGACCCGTTTTACTGGCTTTGCACAAGGTTATTTGTCTAATAAAAATCAACAGATTGACAATTTACATGAACAAAAAATTGCTGTTATGGGACAAATGGCAGCAGGAATGGCGCATGAAATAAGAAATCCGCTAGCTTCGATTAAAGGTTTTGCTCAGCTTGTAAATATCAGGCTAAATGAGCCGGAGATCAAAGCGGATGAATTGCGTGCATATCTGGATATCACCATCAAAGAGATTGATGCTCTGAATGGATTAGTAACGGACTTTCTAATACTGGCTCGAAAAGGTGACAGTACGAAAAATAACGGCGTAGTATTTAACGTTATGGAGGTTATACATAGAGTTAATAACATTGTGAATCAACTCATACTTAGTGATGATATTATACTTTCAGTAGAGTGCTCTTTAGAAAAAGTACTAACGTTTGGAAGCGCCTCTCAGCTAGAGCAGGTAATTCTTAATATTTTGAAAAATAGTATCGATTCCTTCACAGCTTTTAGAGGCAGAATAGATATTTCTGTTACCACAGCTGCTGAGACAAACGAAATTATTCTACTCTTTAAAGACAACGGAGAAGGAATTCCACAGGATAAATTAAAACGGATATTTGACCCTTTCTTTACTACCAAGCAAAAAGGGACAGGGATTGGATTATCGATTTGTAAACAATTAATTGAAATGTATGGGGGGCATATTAAGGTAGATTCAGAGGTTCAGGTTGGAACTAGCGTGAGGGTTATTTTGCCTTGGGTTTATGATTATCATATTTGAGATGCTGCTGCATCTAAGGAATGAAGGAGCGACTTGCCAATAGGGAAGTTGCTTTTTTCTGTTATAGTTCTACAAAAAAATAGGATGTGCGTAAGATCACAAAGCAATTATTGGATACGTTTATACTCAATATATCAATTAAATTTGAAATATAAATTACATAAGCAATTGGAGGCTACTGGCATGGATCAATTTACTTTTACAGATATGAAAAAAATAAAGAGAAAAAATTTAGGTAATGTCGTACCTTTAGAGCTTTTCAGAACGATCAGACTGATTGGTTTATATCAAGCGTTACCCATGAATGGTAAGGGTACAACGTTGACTATAGGAAGAAAAATTGGGGAAGAATTTGGTGTTACCTCGGTTAATGAACTATTCGAGTTATTCGAAGAATTGAAGATAGGGATTCCTATAATAACCCATGAAGATGACAAGGGGATGACGATTGCAGTACACGATTGTTTCTGCGAAGGGTTACCTATTATGGAAGGGAAAATGGTTTGTGACCTGGAGGGGGCCATTATCGAAGGAGCACTTACTAAAATTCGTGGAAAGCGGGTTTCCGTCCGGGAAATAAAATGTAATGTTAATGGGGATGAATATTGCGAATATATCGTCAAATATTAAATTCATATATAAAAGCGAGTAAGCGACCTTTCGATTTTAAAAGGTCGTTTTTTTATGAAGAAGTTGTGATGGAATTAACATTCATTTAACATGGCTCTTATGCTGAAATGATATAACAGTTACAAATAGGTGAAAAGGTGGCTGTTAGATGAAACTTAGCAAAGAGGAAAAATCATGGATTTTATATGACTGTGGGAATTCAGCCTATTCGATGGCGGTTACAACTGCATTATTGCCTATTGTATTTGGCATGTTTTCAAATGTTAACAGCAGCATGGATTTAGGGTACTTTAACTCCATTGCTAGTATTCTTGTGGCTATCCTTAGTCCGATTTTAGGCACGATCGCAGATTACAAGGATAAGAAAAAGCGCTTTTTCTTATTTTTCTCTTTGATCGGTGTGCTGGCTACGGCTTCGTTGGCATTCGTTGCACCTGCGAGCGGGCAGTGGCAGTTATTGATTGTGTTTTACATCCTGTCTGTCATAGGTTTTGCCGGAGCCAATATTTTTTATGACTCTTTTCTTGTGGATATAACCACTGATGAAAGGATGGATAAGGTATCCACAAAAGGTTTTGCTTATGGATATATCGCCAGTGTCATTCCATTTGGCATCAGCCTGCTATTGATTCTGTTTATGGGGATGGAGAAGTCGATCGGTTATCAGATTGGGTTTATCATTACTGCCCTTTGGTGGGGGCTGTTGACCATACCCATGATCAGAGATGTGAAGCAGAGATATTATATTGAGCCTGAACCAAGACCTGTAATCAACAGTTTTAAAAGACTGGGAGACACCTTTAGGAATGTTAGACAGCATAAAGTTGTATTTGTTTTCTTAATTGCGTACTTTCTTTATATTGATGGGGTAGATACGATTATTAAAATGGTGGTGCCCTATGCCACATCGGTTCTGGGTGCGGATGCTTTTGACACCTTTACCTTACTGGGGATATTATTAGTTATCCAGATCATCGCTTTTCCTTGTGCAATCCTGTATGGTAATCTCGCCAAAAAATACTCCGCCAGGACTTTGATAATCGTGGGAATTGTTACATATATCATTTCCTGCATCGCGGCTTTTTTTATCACTTCAGTGTGGCATATATTTATTTTAGGTGCGCTAATTGGTTCCGCTCAGGGAGGCATTCAGGCGCTCAGCAGGTCTTATTATGCGAAGATCATTCCAAAGGAGAATTCCAATGAATTCTTTGGTTTTTACAATATTTTTGGCAAGTTCGCGGCCATTGTTGGTCCTGCTGTAATGTCTTTAACAACAACCTTAACAGGTAATGCTAAATTTAGTATTTTAGCGATTATCCCACTTTTTATTATTGGATTATTCGTATTTATAACTTTACCTAAAGAGCAGCCTGAACATGACGAACCTAAGGGGCTTATTCTATGAAGTCAATTAAAGCACAAACGGCTATGGCCAAGCATTTGATCGTCATCTCTTACGATGCCTTTTCAGAAGACCACTGGGCATTGGCCAGCCGGCTTCCAAACTTAGCGGAATTAATTAAAAACGGAGCCCATAGCCATAAATTGAAAAGTGTGTATCCCACGCTCACATATGTAGTGCACACCACCATAGCAACCGGTGTATATCCGGATAAGCATGGCATCCATCACAACAATCCGTTTCAGCCCTTTATTAAGGAAGAGGAGCAGAATTGGTTCTGGTTTAGAAATGCGATCAAGGTGCCAACGATTTACGATGTTGCGCGCGAGCATAAGATGAGCACAGCCGGAATCCTATGGCCAGTATCGGGTAAATCCTCCATCCAATACAATATACCTGAAATCAGAGCCATCAAAAACGAAAATCAGGCACTGAAGATATTAAAAAGCGGAAGCCCCTTATACTGTGTGGATATGGAGCTGAAATATGGCCGGATCCGCCAAGGGATTGAGCAGCCCTATCTGGATGACTTCACGACCAAATGTGCTATAGACACGATTAAGCGCAAAAAACCTAATCTTCTAATGATGCATCTGATCGATCTGGATGATGCCAAACATGCTTATGGAACTGACAGTGACGAAGTGAAGCAGGTAATCACACGTATGGATAAAAGGTTAGGCGATATTATGCAGGCAGTGGATGAAGCGGGGATAAAGGATGATACGATTTTTTTAATTTTGGGAGACCATGGCCAGTTTAATGTTAGGTACAAAGTGCATTTGAACAACCTTTTGCAGGAAAAGGGCCTGATCTATGAAGAGAACGGCGAAATGAAGTGGAGAGCTTACTTTCAGTGTGGGGGTGGAGCGGCTTACTTGCATATCCGGCAGGGCGATGAAGAAGCTGAGCAAATAGCATTAGCTGTTATTGGAGATCATATGAGAGATGAATCCTCAGGTATAGAGAAATTGTATGCTAGAGATGAACTGGATTATTTTCATGTGGGCCAAACCACAAAGTATATGCTTGAGGCTAAGAGAGGTTATTGTTTCGACGAAAGTATGGATGAACCAACGATTGTTGATTTGGACAAACAAGGCGTTAAATTTGCCACGCATGGCTATTCTCCTGATAAAGACGGCTATAGATGCAACTTGGTTGTCTCCGGGGAAAAGATTAGAAATGGGCATCCTATAGGGGACATCGAAATGGTAGATATAGCCCCCACGATGGCAAAGATTTTAGGGATTGATTTTAATCCAGGTGACGGAAGACCTTTAGAGGAAATTTTTATGGACTAAATTAAGCAATGTGAAACGGAGAAATTCAATGATTGAAACGCGAAAACAGAAATCAAATAAACTCAAGATATTCTCAAAAGTATTCATGATTATTATTGGGGCGCTAATAGCTGCCTATGGTCTAGAATCGGTATTGATACCTAACAACGTCTCAGATGGAGGTGTCACAGGTCTAAGCATCGTTGGCTCTGAACTGTTTGGCTTACCGCTAGGGCTGCTAATTGGCATAATTAATATCCCTTTTGTGTGGCTAGGATATAAGCAAATTGGTAAAAGCTTTGCTCTTTATTCCGTTATCGGTATTGCTTCACTGGCTATTGGCACTAGTCTTATGCATCATGTACCGACGATTATAGAAGGTGATACCTTATTAATTACCGTTGTTGGCGGGATTATTATCGGTTTTGGTATGGGTTTAGCCTTACGTAATGGTGGAGCATTAGATGGGATAGATATGTTAGCTGTCTTACTTTCACGAAAATTACCTTTTGGGACCAGTGATTTAATCTTATTTCTAAATATGTTTGTCTTTATTGTTGTTTCAACAGTATTTGGCCTACAAGGAGCTATTCTATCAGCGCTTGCTTATTTTATTGCTTCTAAGGTCATTCATATTATTGAAGAAGGTTTGAGTGGCTCTAAAACGTTTAAAATCATCACTATTCAACCGGAAATCATGGTCGAGACTATTCGTGATCGATTGGGTCGTGGAGCAACTTATACAGATGCTTATGGCGGCTACTCAAATGAACAATTCAAAGAAATCACTTGTGTCATTAACCGTCTGGAAGAAAGTAAAATAAAAGATATTATTCGTGAAATTGACCCTAATGCCTTTGTAGTAGTCTACGATGTTGCAGAAGTTAAGGGCGGCAGTTTCAAAAAGAAAAATATTCACTAATGACTATAAATCGCGTTGGAGAGAAGCTAATTATGCTCTTGCCAGCGCGTTTTTTGTTTTCTTTGAAGGAGAGGAAAGGCTTGGTATAGATTTAATATAATTAAAGTTGGAATACCTACTCTAACAACATGCTTATACAATAGAATTAATAAGGTTGGAGAGGGGACATGGATATGGATGATGTTCATAAAGACAAGATTTTAATCAAAAATGAAAAGCTTATTAGCATGGTCATTGAACGGGCTAAGAGAGATTTTTCTGATGATATTGCAATTATAGGGCTTACAGGTTCTTTTAGTACTGGGGATTTTCATGAAAAAAGCGATCTTGATCTAATCATAATTAATAACACAGAGCAAGGCTGGGGGATATCTTCGTGTTTTATTTTGGATGATATTGGATACGATCTATATTGTACGCCATGGGAAACAAGGATAGAAGATCAAGCCAATCTCGAGAGTCCAATGATTTCATGTCTGGTGGATTTACAGGTGTTATACTGTGCAAAACCCGAATATTTGGAAAAGCTAAATTTATATAAACAGAGAGCACTCGATGCTCTGGCAATGCCTATAGGGAGAGAATGTATCAGTAGAGCGAAAAAGTGTATAGACATAGCAAAACAGGAATATGCGAATACGTTACTTTCTGAACATATAGGAGCAGTAAGGTATGCTTCAAGCGAAGTTTTATACAATTTGTTAAATGCGCTAACTCATTTGAACAATACTTATTTCAAACGGGGAATGAAAAGATATTTGGAGGAAATAGCTACGTACCGTTATGTTCCTGATGATTTTGAAAAGACATATATGGCTGTGATAGAGGCGAAGACTATCGATGAAATCAGAAGTGCAGCATATAAGGCACTTAAAAACATCAATGATTTATATAATAAAATGTATAAGGATTTTGTAGTGCAGCCAGTCCCAAGCTATGATAATCTTGGCGGAACTTATGAGGAATTATGGTGCAACTACCGCAATAAGATTATAGCAAGTGTAGAATCGGGTGATAGATCGTATGCGTATCTAGCAGCAATGGGCATACAAGGTTTTCTTGATGAAATGACAGAATGGAAGGGAACCAAAAAGTTTGATATCATGCAGTATTTTGATTCTGACCATCTTCAAGTCTTTAAAAATGAGTTTCTGAAGGTCATGGATGAATATCTGGAGGAATACAACAAGGTAGGCAGGAAAGTCGAACGATACAATACTTTCGAGCAATTATATAACGAATATATGAAGGTATAGAAAATAGCCCACTACCAATCTTTGGATTGAAGTGGGCTATTTTTTATTTGACAAGAAAACTTGGCGTATTATAATAATGATGACAAGAAAACTTGTCATCATCTTTTCACTTTGAAAGGAGAAATTTTTATGAAAAAGGAAGAAATATTAGAAAAAAGCAGAAATGAAAAAGGAGACGAAGGAAAAGAATTTGTA
>RCUO01001197.1_pt1 | contig 10030 bp, 10 predicted proteins | sample 2166161 | NCBI WGS metagenome assembly RCUO01 (sample SAMN09932617, study PRJNA488358) | compost metagenome | feature: garden; material: soil; isolation source: compost soil in cyclohexanecarbonitrile-enriched culture | place: Germany: Experimental Botanical Garden Goettingen | collected 2016-01-27 | reverse complement strand
ACCCCAAAGTACAGTAACGATAAGTGCAGCAATGCTGAATAACACTTTACGAACCACTAGAAACGGAGTAACTCTTCTGCTTACCTTTTGCCCCAAGAGTCCTCTCCATATGCCCGCTATGATCAGCAAGAGGATAGAAAGCGCAAGCAGCCAAAAATTTCTTGTTAGTAAGAATAACCCTTCTGCCACCATCGCACTAATAAATACTACATGTAACTTCTCACGCTTCTTTAATAGTAAAAAAGAGATGCCTAATTCTGCTAACAAAAAGATAATGGTCATGATCGAGATTACCGTTTCTTTGCCAATGAATACCGTAGCACATAGTGCTAGGATCAAAAGCAGCACTGCTGACAATCGTCTATATAAGATTTCTAACATGACGCCCTCCCATTTTAACTAACGATTATTTTGACATTACATTTGTAATGCCTTATGGTTTTAGCATATTGAAAAGACTCATGAAAAACAATGAAACGAACATCAGAATGTACAAACGGAGGGGAAATGTCATCTCAAATCATGAATTATACAGTCCAAATACCTCTCAGCATCGTTCCAATAAAGAAACTAACCGTTTGACAAGAGAAGCCATCTGTACGGCATTAGTCTTCTTGATCCAGGAACAGCCTTTTGACAAAATCACCATCACCGATATTGTGAAGCGCGCAGGGGTTTCTCGAACAGCCTATTACAACAACTATTCCTCCAAGCAAGAGATCCTGGTGGATTTGGTCGATTCGCTTATTTTTGAAATTAATCAAAAACTCTTACCTTACACCAATGAATTAACAGGCAAAGCTAAAGAACCTCAAAAATTTATCAAAGTGCTTTTTGAAGTTATTTTGCAGCAGCGGAACATCTACAAAGCACTTCAGAGTGCAAAGTTTGATCATGTAATTCTGGATTGCTTGAATGAAATGATGCTTTCTACTGCTCATGACAAAAGCGACGAGAATATGTACCGAATATACTTTAAAGCGGGGGCCCTCTATAATGTTCTCCTTAAATGGATACAATCAGACTTTGCAAAATCCATAGACGAAATGACCAAAATTTGTCTTGAGGTATACCATACTCCAATGTCCCAGGAATAAGGTTTAAAAATCGTGTTTATAAATGAAAAAACAAAGAAACCACGGAACCAAGTTCGGCTCCGCAGTTTAATTATCAACCCTACTATTGAATTTGAATTTGTTTCATGTACTCTTTGAATGCCTCGGCGATTTCTTTGTATTTTGTATGATGCAGATAATGTGAACCTTCCATTGGGATCATTTTGCCCTGTGCGGATTGTTTGACTTGCTCCTCATGCAGCGGAATCCACTGTTTATTGTGCTCGTTATTCGATTGAACGAAGAGAAGCAACGGCAAGTCATTTGGCATTGTGATTTTTTCTCCATTTTTGAAATTGGAACCGAGGTGGCTCAGTTCATTCATCAACGTTGGATTGGTCGCGACTTGATTCGAAATCAAACGCATCTGTTCTTTGGTATGCTCATCGAATGCAAGCGATTCATACGGATCTCCGCTCACTTTTTGGACCAATCTCATTAGACCTGATTTTTGAAGAAATTTCATGGCGTTCAAAGGTAATTTGACATCCATTCCGGGTTGATTGGGAACGCTGCTATCGATGCCGACAAAAGCAAGAACTTCATCCGGATATGTGTTCACATAGGTCGCTCCGTAAAGTCCCGCGATGGAATGTCCCATTAGAATGTAACGGTCTACACCCAGTTGCTGCAAAGCTTCGTGAACCTCACTTACTATATTTTCCGTAGTTCTTTCCTTCTCGGTTTCATCGCTCAAACCATAACCGAAAGGCTCGACCACTACGACTTTATAATTAGGGGTAATTTCATCGATCAGTAATTTGAAATCAAGAGCAGGCGTCGGGGTTCCTTGTCCCGGTAGGAGTACAACGGTTTGTTCTCCGCTGCCTTGAATAAGCACATTCATCTTTTTCCCATCCACATTGACATACTGGCCATACGATTCGATTTTCTTTTTCTCTACCCCGTCGCTGATTGCATCAACGATAAAAACGATGCCCATGAACAACACGAGCGCCCCTACAATACCTCCGATTATTTTTAACCATAGGTTCCGTTTCTTGTGGCTCTTAGTCCCAGTTGTTTTTATTTCCACCTTATTTGCCACGTTCATCTCTTCCCTTCCTTGTCCCTGTATCTGAAGTGCCGCCTTGACGACATATTCAAAGTGTAATCAATCAAGATGTACTCTTCGTGACGACAATATGAACGGAATATGAACAAGCCAAATAAGAGGTTTTAGATCAACATCAAATCGGAAATGAAATAATGTTCTTGTCCTTTACTCAAAAAGCAGCGCCTCTCATTTAGAGGATCGCTGCTTTTTATTGTTTACTTCATTTAATTATGTGTAGGTTCTCACTATTATATTATTTTTCAGCACAAATCATGAACATCGGTGTTGACCGGTTTAAGACTTGCTGTTTCTCATCCAGTACTTTGGCGTTCAAATTCTCTTCAGTAAAAATAGTGGTGAATGCTTCTTCCTTGAGAGTCCGTATATCCCATTCGGGACGCCACTCTCTGGTCAGTGGCAATACAAGACTCAGACGGTCTGTCTCCTCTATGTCCTTATGATGCGGGAGCTCACCAAAGCCCTTATCTACATAGACTTTCTGATCCTCTACTCGCTTTTGCTGCATCTCTTCGTCCCAGAGATGGCGATTCCAGTTGGCATCAAAAACCAGTAGCCGTCCCCTAGGCTTAAGTACTCTTTTCCACTCTTTGTAAGCTGACTGCGGATCGGTAAGGCTCCAGGTAACATTGCGGCACACGATCAGATCGAAATTCTCCGCAGCAAAGTCAAGCTTGTGCGAATCCATCTTGCGGAAAGTAACGGTTACACCTTCCCGAATGGAGTGGGCACGTGCTTCTTCCAGCATATTGTCGGTACAATCGATCGCAGTAACCAGATGCCCGGCACTCGAAAGAATCACAGAGAAGAAGCCAGGAAACCCATTTATCATTCACTCCTTCTTGGCAAGTATCATGAACCGGTTTACATTCTGGTAACCGTATTTCATATAATCTAGCGGCATCGCACGGGCAGGGATAAAGTTTCGGTGAACATCTATGCTGCGGAACCCGGCCTGTTTCAGCGCTGTCTCGTCAGCTTCAGGCCGTAATACATTAACATATGGCAACTCGCTTAGCAGGCTTTTATCTTGACTGCTTCGCTGGCGGATTCTTTGTTCTGTGAGCAGAATCAGTGTCCAGGACAAGGCATACCAAAGTCTATGGAATACAGTCTTGCTCTCTTTATACAAATAGTTGCCGTCAAAAATAATCAGAGTCCCGCCCGGTTTTAGAATCCGGTACCATTCAGCATAAGCCCTCTGTGGATCAGGAAGCGTCCATACTACATCCCTGCAGACCACTGCATCAAAGCTATTCTCTAGCTCCATATGCAAATCGGCAGCATCAGCGACATAAGCTGGAACTTTATATCCATAACTCTCAAAATTTCGTGAAGCTCTATCGATCATTCCCTGAGAGGTATCCACCGCTGTAGGCAGATGACCCATCTGTGATAAGAGTATGGAGAAAAAGCCAGGCCCTGTTCCCACATCCAGCACCTTTTGCTGGGGAGTTGTTCCCAACCCTTTAATAAGCAGTTGTTTCCAGAGGTTTATGGTTTTTTTGCTGCGGAATTGAGTCTGTATGACTTTGTCATAACTCTCCGAGCTTGATGTCCAGTATTTCGAAATCTCTTTTAACATCATTTTTCTCCTATGTCGAGTAGATTCCAGAAGACCGGCATAAAGGTGGAGTACCCCGGTTTAAATCCAGTCACTCTATTATTTACTGCCAAGATATCGTCAGGGAAATAAATAGCTGCAAACATAGCCTCCTGATACAATTTGGAAAAAATGGAGTCATATGCGGTCTGACGTTCCTGAATATCGGTTGTTCCTACTGCTGTGTCAATTTGAGATTCTAGTGCAGGATCAGACCATACCACAGCAGATGCATCAGCTGTTTTATGAAATAAGGAGAGCAAGAATGCATGCGGATTATAGGCATCGTCATAAGTCCGGTACATAATTAGATCATAGGCTTTGCTTGTCCATAAGGCATCGTAATAGGCATTCGGCTCAAGAACCTGAAGATTCACTCTAATGCCAATCTCCTTTAACTCAGACTGAACCAGTTCACTGATGGACTTCCATTCGGGATACTCAGCCTGCTGCAGCACGAAATTAAGCTCAAGCTGCGCTCCGTCCTTCTGTACCATTCCATCTCCGTCCGAATCCGTGTAACCGGCAGCTGCTAGCAGTTGCTTCGCTTCCAGCAAATCAAAGCCGTACCAAGTATTATTGGACTCCGTCACATAAGGAACTGTCAGCGGGAACAGGCCTTGAGCTTCACTGCCGATACCGTCCATAAGATCTTCGACAATGCTTTTTTTATTAATTGCCAAATTGATAGCTTTGCGCACATTCAGATCTTGAAGTGCGGGCGTTTTGTAGTTAAAGATCATGAAATGAGAGTTTGTTCCTTGTGCTTTTTGCAAGGTCAGTGAAGAATCCGCTTCAATCACTGGCACGCTTTCGACCGGAATCTTTCCCATTTGTCCCCCGGCAATGTCAACATCTCCCGCTTGCAGCGCTAGTACTCTGGACTGTGGATCAGGGATTACCTTTAAAATAATTTTCGACAGCTTCGGCATTTCTCCCCAATAATTCGGATTTCTGACGAGTACGGCTTCCTGATCTGTTTTGTAGCTCTCTGCCATCCATGCGCCAGTTCCAATCGCTTTGATGAATTTACCCGTAATATCTCCTGCGGGTTCCACAGCGGAAGGGCTGATAATTCGGACCGGTCTTGCAAAGGATAACTCGGTTAAGAAGGGATAATACGCTTTGTTGAATGTCATTGTGATCGTATGTTCGTCCACAACAACAAGGGATTGCATCGCAGTCGCCACATTTAACGAATTGGCTGGATCCTTAATCCAGCGTTCGAAGGAGAATTTAACCGCATCAGCATTAAACTCCGTACCGTCAGAGAATTTGACGTCATGGCGAAGATGGAACGTATATACTTTCCCATCTTCTGAAATATCCCAAGACTCCGCAAGCGACGGCAGTATTTCGCCTTTTTCACTATACTCCACTAATCCCTCATATATCATCGCGTGCACATTCATCGAACCATCATAGGCACCGGCATCCAATCGGTCTATACCGGCATCGGACGATATAGCAACAGTGACTGTCTTGTCCTGAGCTTCAGATCCTTGTGCAGCTTCATTATTGGCGGTATTATTGGCTCTAGCCGTAGAATTGCTGTTATTACTGTTGCTGCAACCTGATATCAACACAACTATTACAAGAAGCATAAAGAATAACGATTTTGATAATAGGTTTTTTGTCTTAGGGTTCGTTCTCATTCTTGGTACATCCTTTCTCTACTTAACATCATAGGAATGGCTGGGTTGCCACTCTGTGCCCAGTCTCTTCTTCCTTAAGCGGGGGTCCTGCACGGGTACCGAAGAGAGTAATGTTCTTGTATAAGGGTGGTCTGCTTGCTGCAACATAGTTGCACCTGATTGCTTCTCTACTATTTCCCCTTGACACATCACTGCCACACTGTCGCAAAAACGATTTACAACTGACAAGTCATGTGTAATGAATACATAGGATAATCCCAGCTCATGCTTCAACTCCTGCAGCAGATCCATCATTTGCTTTCGCAGGGTGACATCGAGACTTGAGAAAGGTTCATCGCAGATAATCAGCTCCGGCCGCAAGGCGATTGCGCGCGCAATTCCGACCCTTTGCTGCTGTCCGCCGCTGAGTTCATGCGGATAGCGGTGAATATGCCGCCGTTCAAGTCCCACAAGCTCAAGTGTGTCTGCTACCGTAACCCTGCGGGCTCCAGCCTTCCTCTCTCCATAGTTTCGAAGAGGCTCCCCGATAATCTGCTCTACCGTAAACAACGGATTAAATGAAGCCAGACTGTTCTGAAACACCATCTGCATCTTCCTGCGGATCATGCGCATTTCGCTGAAGCTCCAGTCCGTATAATCCTCGTTCCGGTACATAACTCTTCCGGAGGATGGTTTCTCCAGTCCCAGAAGAAGTCTGGCCAAAGTGCTCTTACCACAGCCACTTTCCCCCACTAATCCAAGGGTTTCGCCGCTCTCCAGACTGAGAGACAGGTTGTTGACGGCATGAACACTTCTGGCATTACGTGTGAACCACCCCCTTTCCATCCCATATTTCTTGTTCAGGCTTACCGCTTCCAATAACTTCAAGATCACCACGTCCCTGAAAAATGTAATATTACCGTTGTTATCTGCACTCCATTAAGTATTGAGTATAGGGATGCACGGGATTAGAAAAGAGTTCAAACACATTGCCTGATTCCACGATCTTCCCGGACTTCATCACATATACATAATCTGCAAGCTCCGCAACAACGCCTAGATCATGGGTAATTAATAGGATGCCGACATTGTTCGTCCATCTGATTCGGTCCAGCTCTTTAAGAATCTGGGCTTGAATGGTTACATCCAATGCCGTTGTAGGCTCATCTGCAATTAATAATTTTGCACCGGATACCAGTGCGATGGCAATCATTACTCTTTGACACATACCACCGCTAATTTGAAAAGGATATTTATTGAAAAGCAATTCAGGATCGCTGAGCCCTGCTTGCTCCATCTGCTTCATGGCAAGTAATCTTGCTTCTTTTCCCGACACCCGCTTATGCAGTTTAATCGTCTCCGTGATCTGCCTGCCAATAGTAAGTACCGGATTCAGCGCGTTCATAGGATCTTGAAAGATTACGGCCATTTCTGTTCCCCGAAGTTTCCGTAACTGACGGCTGGAGCACTCACGAAGATTGTTACCCTTAAGCCAGATTTCTCCACTCTCAACTAAGCCTGGAGAATCTAATAATCCTAATATGGACATTGCCGTAACACTTTTACCGCTGCCGCTCTCGCCTACAAGTGCGACAATCTGCCGGGATTTCACCTCGATACTGACATCATCAACTGCCGTAACTTTATAACTGCCTGTGTGAAAGCAGGTGCGTAAATGACTGACCTTCAGCAGTGGAGACTCTGCCATCATATTCTGGCCCCCCACTTTACTACAGAATTGAAAGCACGCTCTGGTTGTCGCAAGCCTTCTCCCAACAGATTAAAGCCCAGAACCGCCAGCATGATCATCATTCCCGGAAATAGCATCAACCGCGGCTCCGTTTGAATATAGGCACGGCTGTCGTTCAGCATTACTCCCCATTCCGGTGTAGGCGGCTGAGCTCCCAAACCCAGAAAGGACAAACCCGCAATGGAGAGCATAATCGTACCCACTTCCATAGAAGCAAGAACCAGAATAGGCCGGGCTGCGTTCAGCAGAATATGCCTGAAAATAATTTGTAAATGAGAAGTGCCTGACGCTTTGGCCGCTGTAATATATTCACTTTCCTTGATTTGAAGGACCATACTGCGTATCACTCTGGCATACCCCGTCCACCAGACAGCAGCAAATGCGATTAGCAGATTCTTCATACTGGGACCTAGCATGGCTGTAATCGCAAGGGATAGGATTAAGCTGGGAAAGGCAAGCAATATATCTATGATCCGCATAATCAAATGATCGATCTTGCCGCCAGCGTAACCAGCCAGTAAACCAACAGGGATGCTAATCGCAAAAACAACGATCAACACCATAAACGAATAATTCAGGGAGGTTCGGGTCCCATAGATTAATCGGGATAAGACACAGCGTCCCAGATGATCCGTACCGAGCGGGTATTGCCAGGAAGGCATAGCCAGTTTGTGTTCCATGTGAATCTGCAGCGGATCGGAAGGTGAAAGCCATGGGGCAAAGAGTCCAACGGATATGAACAAAAGTACTATGCCCGCTCCTAACCTTGCTCCCTTATTCTTAAATAAGCTAATACGAAATATGACAATCCGCTCCTTCTAAATCGTCACCGCAGCCTGATTCGCGGATCCAGCAGCAGATGTAATAAATCCACTGTCAAGTTAATCAGGACAACGACAACAGCCATCCATAATACGTAACCCTGAATGACAATATAGTCTTTCGCAAAAATCGCCTCAACGGCATACTTACCAATTCCCGGCCAAGAAAATATAGTTTCAACAATAACGGAACCGCCTAATAGCCCCGCTATGTTAACTCCAAGGAGGGTAAGACTCGGAAGAAGCGCATTACGAAGTGCATGCCGAATGATTATTCTCCATTCCTGCAGCCCCTTAGCTCTAGCTGCTGTGATGTACCGCTTGCCCAAAACGTCTAGAAGACTGGAACGAATCAAGCGGATGTAGACTCCTGCCATACCAAATCCTAGTGTGAGGGCAGGTAGAATGACACTGGATACCCCATCCATTCCCATCACAGGAAATAGCTTAAACTTCACCGCACCATAATAAATCAGAAGCAGACTTAGCCAGTATCCTGGCATTGAAACACTGAGCATTGCACATACTCTTCCCAGTCGATCAAGCATTCTACCTGGATATAATGCAGACCCCACTCCTATCGGCAGGGCAATAAGAATAGCGGACAATACGGAACAGGCACTGAGCAGTATAGTTGCCGGAAAACGACTCATCAGCTCTGTGAACACTGGACGACCGCTGCTGTAAGATAAGCCAAAATCGAGATGGGATACCCGGTTCAACCAGTGAAAATATTGCTTATGTACAGGACCATCCAGACCAAGTGTATGTCTGGTCGCCTCAATAGCTTCCTGCGTAGGTTTGATGCCGTCAGCACGCAGCATGATCTCCGCTGGATCACCTGGTGTTAAATGCATCAGCGCAAAGGTAATGCAAGAGATGCCGAGCAGCACGGGGATGAGCTGCAATAAGCGTTGCAACAAGTATCGATTGATGGCATTCAACTCCAAGATCTTAATCGTAATAATTACGATTATAGCATAATCTTTTTAAATTAATAGTCTTAATTTGATTTATTTCATGTAGGACATAAAAAAATCAACCCATATTAAATGAGTTGATCTTTAAACATTTGGCCTCTGCACAGTCGCAACTTTTTTTTTGCAATAATATTGTCAAATCCTTAATAATCATGTCATTATAAGTAGGTTCATATTAAAAATAACAATAAAGGAAGTGTGTATTTGAGTCGGTTCAATCTAGTCCTCATCTATGTTTTATCCATCATGATAGCTTTTCTTTTAGGAATTTACGTGGCTCCTAGCGTTGAAACACGCTTGAATGGGCAGAATGTGGCAAGTAATCCCGTTATCGAAGAAATACCACCTAGTACCGCAGATAAAGCTGCTATTGCTGCTGAATCCAACACTACTGGGTCCAATTCTATTGAATCAGATCCTACTGAATCAGATCCTACTGAATCTTCACCTTCCCCGGAAGCCGTTGTCTTGGAAGATATGCCTTCGGACGATGATACCGGACCCGCCGGTGATGAAGCTGAAGATCTGCCAGCAGCAGATACCCCATCCGGGCAAGGGATTGGTGCGCCATTAGAATTCAAGTATAGTACGAACTCTGCCGATGCTGTTAAGTTGACCTGGGAAGCTGACAACTTAACCGGTAAAAGGATCAATTATTACACAGCCCACATCAGCACGTTTAATCCAGTAGGCGATCCTTCCAATGATCAGCTGAACGGTAAGAGCAGCTTTTCGCTTAAATATGTGGGGCCGGTTGAGCCCAATGATACTTTATTTATTTTCAGTGATTTTACATATCAGAATACAATACATACGATTATTATTGACCAGCTCACACTTCAATATGATGATGGTACTATCGAGACCTTCGACTATGGTTACGAAACTACCGATGATAGCGGCCTATAATCCATATGATTTGCAGCCCTGGTGCGAACCAGAGCTTTTTGCGAGGCACAACGAACTAATGGTAATGTAAAAAACGAAGAGCGGCCTGGAATCCGGCGCTCTTAGTTTTTTACTGTTATAGTTACTGCCTTTCAGTTTAGCGG
>RCUO01001193.1_pt1 | contig 10054 bp, 12 predicted proteins | sample 2166161 | NCBI WGS metagenome assembly RCUO01 (sample SAMN09932617, study PRJNA488358) | compost metagenome | feature: garden; material: soil; isolation source: compost soil in cyclohexanecarbonitrile-enriched culture | place: Germany: Experimental Botanical Garden Goettingen | collected 2016-01-27 | reverse complement strand
AAACCCGAAAAAAAGCCACATAGAGCATAATACTCACATGTGACTATTAATTTTTATCGGCTGCCCTATCCCCTTTTCTATTCCGGCAGCTAAATATTTAGTAAGCGGATTAAGCTTGGCAGCATCAGGGCTGTTGATTAACCGATATTTGTAACTGAAAGTGATCCATATTGGAGATTGACCATACGAATCTATGCGAATGATCCATTCGACCGGTAGCTCGCCTAAAGTAGCAAGCGAGCAAAGCGGACAAAAGAGAGATGGGCATGACGAGAAAATGCTTATCCTGCCCCATCAAATAGCCATTTGAGCAACACAAAGACGATAAGTGTAGGGAACAACTGCCCGTAGACTTCATTTTCGGTCATATCCAATAGGGTTGGAATGTTTACGTGTTGCTTGACCCAACGAAAGAACACTTCTATTTGTCAGCGGACTTTATAAATCAAGGCGATTTGTTCAGCGGTAACGCCCATTAATTCGGTGGCAAAGCGAATCGCTCTCCCTTCAAAATCACGAAATATGACGACACGATGACGCTGCTTTGAACGACACTGGGGGGGTCCCAACTGGCAGGTGATATCCTGAATAATCGGAGAATGTGCTGCAGCTTGCCGTCGCAACGCAAACGGTTTTTCGAAGTGAACATTGTCGCGAGGCCGAACAACAAAGGATTGCCCATCTTGTTTGTAACGATCCAGTCGTTCTAGTTTGTTTAACCGCAGCTCGGTCTCCGTGGTAAGGAGCCCAGGGCAAACGGGTTTTTCCACCCGTCATGGTAGTCGAATCAATCAGCAGCAACTTCTTGGGAAAAGCGAGCTTTCGTCTCGTTTCCCGATTACATTTGCGGACAAGGAGTTGAAGCAGCTCTTTACATACAGTAAACGGCACATCGGCTGCTTTGCCGGAAAAACAGGAATAATGAACAGGAGACAAGCCACTACAGGCAGCATGATCCGCGGCAAAACGATACCCTGACCACTCTTCACTGGCTGCAGTAACCCAATATTGAAGTAAATGATACACCGTGAATTTTCGTGCCTTGTCGACATAGCCAACCGTCTGGACGATGGATTCGACTTCCTCGGACGTTAGAACTGTTTGTAGGATTGGGAGAATCATGTTAGACTTTTTCATGGAGTCGTCATCTTCCGGTCGTTTGTAGGGGTACAAACATTTTACCGGGTTGACGGCTCTTTTTCTACCATTTGATGGTTAATCAACAGGCCTGTTTGAGTACATATCAATTGCCTGTTACTTATATTCCCAAAGCAAATAATCCAGTTATACATAACTTTGTGCAAAGCGTTCTACCGGAAGACAGCCATGACGCTTTTTATGAGAATAGGTCAGGAAAATGTATCTAATATTTCTCTTCAAGATTTAGACCACCACTTTAAGATTGCAGGTATCGAGAGGAAACTTTAAACGCATTCTCTGACTTGCCGCAGAAACCAATTGATGACACAGGAAACTTCAAGGCAACTCGTTTCAGAAGAACCGATAACGGTATATGTCAGATGGTTATTTTCGCCGAGGGTTAATTTTTGATTTCTGCAATAAATTCACAGATGAAAACAGAGACATAAATTTGATACATAAATTGACAACCGATAGCGCTCTTTCAACATTGTTAAATCTGGCGATTGAAGGACTATTAAGGCTGCACTTGAACAAAAAATTCACAATCGGTGAAAATCCTACATAAGCCATCAACCAATACCGCATTAACGCTGACTCTGTAGTTGGATTTCTGGAAGCAAATTGTGTAATTAAGGAAGGATATACCCTCTATACCAAAGATGTTTACAGAGCATATCGGCAAAGGTGTGAAGACTGTGGTTTAAGACCAGTAAGTACAATCAAATTCAGTCAGCGGTTATCGCTTAAGAAAGGACGGTAAATTGTGAATAATGATGGAGAACTGTCCCATTCATATTAAATGACCAGCAGCAATATTTTATAGACAATGCCAAAAAATGCAACTTGATCTTAAAGCCGCGCCAATTAGGATTTACTACAGCTTCCCTCGCCTACTGTTTGTGGATGGCTATCAATAACCCCAATACAAACTATTTGATAGTCTCATATAAAGGTGACAGTGCAAAGGACTTATTTGCGAAACTGAAGCGCATGAACGATCATTTGCCTCGAGCCAAATATGATATATTCCCTTCGGTTGTACGTGATAATCGGGATGAGCTAGTTTTAAGTAACGGTAGTACAATCCGCAGCACGACAACAGGTAATAAAGACCTGGGGCGCGATATGAACCTGAATTACTATCAGAAGCAGCCTTCTATGACGATCTAAACGGTATTCTTCTTTCGCTTGCACCAGCCCATTAATGCCTTCGAGAAGACCGTTTGTCATTTTGCTATGAAATCAACGCAGGATCCCTTCTTCATGCTGCTTAATGGTTTTGGCCAAGCTTACCAAAGGTTGGAGCTGGGAACGGGTTGCCCAGCCGATCCACTCCCGGAGAAACACATCCGAAAAATGTGGGGCGTTGACCAAAACTCCTGTAGTGCCAGCTTTAATCGGTAGGCACGCCCGGTTAACAGATTGGTATCCTTCAGGCGGTACAGCGTTTCTTTTTTACTCCGCTTTCAGATTAACTTCGTTTTTCAGCCAGATGTATTTGGTTTTCTTCAGCTGGCCGCTCTTTTTTATTCCTGGATGCGCACCTCATCGACTGCTTCACCTACCAGCTTCATGACATGAAACTTATCAAACGTGATCTCTGCTTTCGGGAAATACTCCTGAATGCCGCTAATGAAGGCGGGCGACATGTCGCAGCAAACCTCTTGAATCGCATCGGCGGTAAGTTTTTTTTCAGCAAGATGGCGTTTAAACCGATCGAGCGTATCTTTGCCTTTGCCTTCCGTAGCAAAGAGAACGATCCTGCGGTCTACATCACGAACAAGGTAATGTAACGGTAGCCGCGTTGGAGGAGGTTTCATCAATGGCGATGCGCTTCACGCTTGAAATATCCAACTCTGACATTGCACTGTCCACGTAGTGGTGGAAGATTCTCCACATCCGGGTATCATGCTCTCGCAATTCGCGTGCTGCCGGATTAACTGGCATTTCGGCCATCAAATGCATCGCCCATGCCTCGAATAACAGGGTAAAATGCGAAAGCGGCCGGGCCCACTTGGCATACACCTGCGTTACCTTGTTGCAGGAGGTGCACTTTACCCGCGGCATTCTGGCGTGCATGAAGGTTTTCCAATCCCAGAAATCCAGGTGCCGCCAGTGTTTGATGGCGCAGTCGTAAGCCTTACACTCGGCGCCGCACTGAGGACATGAAAAGACTGTACCCCGTTCAAAATCCAAATGCAGGTGCCAGGCTTGATCCTGGTCGTCAAACTCAATATGTGTGAGCTCCCACGGTTTTTCCAACTGTAAAGCCACCCTGAACATGTCCATGATCAGGTTTGTATAACTGAGCAGTATTGACTATTTTTCTATGATTCAGACTTTAAGCCACAAAGTATAGCGACGAAGCTTATATTTTGACGTTGGTGAATTTTCTACGAAGTTATGGAACACATAAAAGAGCCGTCCAAGGACTAATACTGGACAGTTCTCCTACTTTCCTACAAATTTAACAATAACGTCATAGTAAATAATACCCAATACTGATAAACTACTTTTTGTCTATTAATGTAATTGGGGGAGATTGCATGAACAAAAAAATTCTCATCGTCACTTTCTTATTTTTATTGTTAGTCGGATGCTCACAACAATCTAGCACAGTAAAAGATAAACAGACATCGAAAGACGATCGATCTCGATCTATGCTGATGAGCTTGACAGACATATACCTAATGGATGTAAGTATTGACGGAGAAGTAAAGGAAGAGAGTTCCCAGAAAAGTGCAGACAGCATTAAATTGTATTTGAATAATTACGAAGGTCCTGATAAATCTGACTTTTTAGAAATTGTCGAAGCGATTGAGGTTGGTAACCCTAAGTCTGTGAAAGAAAAATACGAAGAACTCGGAGGCGATGCATCTTTAATAAAAATTCCAGAGGCGTCAGTTCCCTTGCCAACTTCGCCCGTAACAACTGATGACAACAGTGACTTTCCTTCAGAAACAGAACAGCCTTCCTCATTGGTCAATGTAGTCTCAGAATTAAATCATGAAGAGGTCTCGCAAAAGATCAAGGATTTCGCAAAAGAGAATTGGGAAACTGATTATGACATGCAGGTTTACACAATAAAGAAACAAGAGGACGCATATCAAGATCTGCTCGCAATAAAAATCGATGATAATGTTAAAGATACCGTACTAAGAGAATCATTCGAAAAGTGGGAGTATGAGTTTGATATGGTGCTGTATAACTATAACAAACAAATGGATGCATATAAGGAAATGCAAGCACTGAATCTGGATTCAGACGAGAAGAAGGATATTCTAAATGCCGCTTTAGATAAATGGGGTGCTGAATACGATATGGTAATATATGAGTACAATAAGCAACTCGAAGCCCTTGGGGTGTTGACTCAGTGAATTATAATATCCCCGCCAGATGTGGCGGGGATTACTTATGTCCTCACATTTACAATCTCGTTGATCCATATACACTCTGGCTCTCATCTTAGGAACGGTCTTCGAACGGGTCAACGATATTACTGGTGATCGTGGTCCCGAGCTCTTGGATTCCGCCAGAACCTTCATGATCAGTTCCCTTCCCTGATTGCTTCGACTACCTCTGGCTTCCCGCGTCTCTCCTGTTATATAACGCTCCCGCGCCAACTCGTGAAGCCCGTCCAGAATCGCATCCTGCTTCCTTTCGCCCCTTAACTCCAGCTCTGACATGTTAGCGTGCCCCTGTGATGAGCAATGGAATAATTTATGATAAGCCGCAGCTTCCTGGCCGTATCGCTAACATATGTACTACCTCAGAAATAAGAATATTTTTTTGTACTATATATGAATATGTGTTCTCAATTCAAAGGTTAACTTATTCCATTTATGAAGATATCAATAGATTTTTCTCTTCTTCATCATATATATACATATTTAGTTATTATTGTTTAGACATTACATTTTAAACTGTGTAAACTATATACAAAACATACATAAAAAGGAGTTGCTTGTATGAAACAGAGATTCAGTATTATCATAGCTTTAACTCTATTGTTTGCTTTGATCATTCCGTTTTCGTCAGCTAGTGCTTATACTGGAGGCGTACTAAACGGTAGAGAACTCCCTTATGGAACCGGCTATAACACTGACGGAAAAACCACTTTTGTCACAGACAATAACGAATCCACCACCTTCACCCTGGAGCCGGGAAAACAACTATGGTATGAGTTTAAAAGTCCTGTGAAATTAATTGCCTACCAATTAAAGGCCATTAGTGGAGATACTTCAAAAATCGGTATGAGTTATTCGCGTTATAGTGGCGGAGGATATGGATATTTTGGTGTTCTTAATACAGACGGAACTAAAACATTCGGGAATAGTTATAACGATGTTCATTGGTTTAGACTATACAACGCTGGAAGTACTGCTGTAGTAATATCTGAGTTTGATATATTTATCGACGGAGACTATAGCGAGCTCGCACCGCCTCTGGATTTAAAGGGAGAAGGTTCTGATTCAAAAGTAAAACTGGATTGGACATTAAATGGACAAGCTCAATCCTATAACGTTTACCGTTCAGTAACAGAAGGCGGTCCCTACTCAAAGATTGGAAGTGTAACAAGTAGCACTTATGAAGATATTTCAGTTACAAATGGAACAAAGTATTATTATGTCGTAACCTCAGTTAATCAAAGTGGCGAGACCGGTTATTCCAATGAAATATCCATTACTCCAACCAAGGCAGCAGTCGATCCCCAACCTGAACCAAGTGGAGATCGCGCAATCCTAACTATAACCATGACAACCGGTATAGAAAAGGAATACGATCTCCCTATAGATGAAGTCCAAGCATTCCTTGATTGGTATGATGCCAGAGATGCCGGGTCCGGTCCTGCCAAATACGCTATAAACAAGCATAATAACAATAAAGGGCCGTTCATCAAAAGAACTGAATATGTAATCTTCGATAAGATACTCACCTTTGAAGTAAGTGAATATACAGCTGAATAAACAAAGTAGACCCCATCAAGCCTATGGCTATATGGGGTCATTTTTAACTTCACTTCTAAAAAAGAACTAGACGGTTCAATAACCATCCAGCTTCATATCCCCTTAATTATTGAAGGCTTGGAGTGTCGCATCGACCATTAGGCCATTCCAGGACTGAGATCACTCAGCGTGACCGAATCACTCTTAACGCTTTGGGATGAACTTTCTCTTCGCTCAATGTACCCCAGCTTCTTCAATCTCTCCAGTTAGGCATACTCCGTCGATGTTGAGGCTAAAGCCCATTCCCTCATATTCCATTTATGAAATATTAAATAGAATTTTCTTTTCCACATCATTAATATACATATTTAGTTATTATTGTTTGGACATTACAATAATGTACTTATATTATTACTCTTATAAATATAAACAAAGGAGAAATCAAAATGAAAAAACTGTTTTATGCTCCATTAGTAGTATTTTTCTTGCTTCTTTTCGCATTCAATTCTAACGTCTTTGCTTATACGGATGGGCTTTTACAAGATCAATCCATTTATTATGGTAAAGATATTTCAAATAGTGAAGGAAGTACTGGGAAATGGACAGATAATGATGAAGCCACATCTTTGCCACTAACTGTATCAAGCATGGCTTGGTATACTTTCCAAGGAACGACAACTATTGATTCTTTTAAAATAAAATCAAATAGCTCTCTATTAGTCACATTCTATAATGAAAACAACGAAGTGATCAGTACTTACACTCATAATTCAAGTATTACATCTGTTGAAAATTTACCTGCACCAGTCGCAAACGTTCATACTGTTGCATTTAAAAATACAGCATCAACAGGTATGACAATTTATGAATTAGACGTTTATAACAATAACATTGTGCCAAATATCCCATCAGCTCCAACACAACTTACAGCTTTATCAAATGCATCGTCAGTTGATTTAACATGGCAGACCGGCCCTGCTTCAAGTACATATACAGTAAAACGTTCCACATCACCAGGAGGTCCATATGATACTATCAAGTCTGGTATAAAACTACTAAGCTATTCGGATTCAACTGTTACCCCTGGAAAAAAATATTATTATGTAGTCTCTGGTGTGAATGTTACAGGTGAAAGCATAAACTCAAATGAAGCAAGTGTGTTTATGTATTATCCGGGTCTATTGCGGGGAAAAGCCATTCATCTTGGGACATCGTTAGGAGATACGTCGGCAGCAGATGTCGTAAAATGGACAGATGGTATTGATGCAACGTCATCTCCACTCGCTGCTTATTTAAATGGTTGGTATGAATTTAATGACTCGGTAACTGTGAAAGCATTGGAGCTAAAGACTAATGGAAGTTTAGATATTACATTCTATGATTCGTCAAAAAATCAAATTGGTTCTTATAAATATTCTTTTACGACTGGTGACTTAGGAAAACTAATAATTCTTGATGCTCCGATTGAAAATGTAAAGTATATTTCATTCAATAACAAAACCATTGGAATGACCGTGTATGAATTTGATGTTCTTAGCACAATTGATTTTGATCAAAATCCGTCTGAGCCAAACCCTGAACCAGAGCCTCAACCAGAACCGTCGGGAGATCGGGCCATCCTCACAATTACAATGATTACTGGTTTAGAAAAAGAATATGATTTATCAATTGAAGAAATCGATGCTTTCTTAGATTGGTATGACGCCAAAGAAAACGGAACTGGGTCAGCAAAATTCGGATTCGATAAACACAACAATAACAAAGGACCATTCAGCAAACGAACTGATTATGTAATCTTCGATAAAATACTCACCTTTGAAGTAAGCGAATATACAGCGGAATAATCAAAGTAGACCCCATCAAGCCATCAACCGGCTGTGTGGGGACTACTTTTTTTACTTTTATTCTAAAGAACCATTCAGCCTTAAGTTCCTTGAGCACCTGACAGATTGGTGACTGGCACCGGCCGCCAAGCATCCCTGTACCAACATCGTCGACGATTAACTGTGATGATTGGACGAGTGATTGAATGTTTAGCGGCAGTTTCGAGCTGTATCGCATAGCGTATTATCCCCTTCATTAGCTTAGTATAGGAGAACGCCCCTTTATTGAGCTGCCGCATCCGATCGTCCAATAATTTAAGTATTATTAATTAATTGAATGGGGGGACGATAAATTTTAGAGGTGAATATTAATGTCTAACAGATTAATTCCTGGAGAAGGACTTCGGCCTGGCGAACAACTCGATTCGGAAAACGGAAAGTACAGATTAATATTCCAGAATGATGGAAAATCAGCTTTTTCAAACTGTTATTACTGTGCACAACAGGTAAGAATATAGAACTAAACCCAGTCTGGTATGTTACGGAACTAGATATCTGTTGAATCCCTTGAGGTTGGATTTGTATAAAGTTATGAACTGCAAAGAGTTGAGTTTATTATTTTTACTTTATAAATTCAACCGTGGCATAGTAAGCTTTGAAAATACGTACAATGCAAAAAGAGCCGTGCTGCTAACACGACTCTCCGAGCAATAGCCGCTCTTAAGGACGGTGGCTTAATCAGGAACTATCCACAAGAATAGGTCGCGATCCTGGGAAAGGGGCGGCCTATTTCTTTTTGTGGAAGGAAAGAATCAGGACCACCAGCGCCGCAAATGAAATCATTAGCGTTCAATGCTTGGAATACTTCCACAGGCATCAGCTTCCATATAAGAAATTTATCCAGACGCCCTTGTAAGCAACAGCCTGGATAGCTGAACAAAAAGCCAGCACTTTTTCGGTTCCCTTCCCCCTCATATTTTTTCGTAAATGGATATGATTATCCCCGAACTAGGCTGTTTCAAACTGCTTGGCATCCCCTTCAACATTTCTAATTTTTCCTGGAAGTATTTACTCATAAGAACGCACTCAAAATTACATATTTGCTCAATTTTGTTTAGACAATCCTTGATTCTATTTATTATGATGATTTGGAAAAACTTTATAAGGAGTCTGATATTTATGAGAATTGCATCAAAGAAGAAGCTAGGCATTCTCGCGGTTATTACGGCCTTACTTCTGGTAGTAATCTTCCGTTTTTCATCTTTATCCTATGCTTATCCAGGCGGACTTGCGGATGGGAAGACTGCAACTTTAAGCGCCAGCCTTTGGGGAGAGGGCGAAACCACTCTTTTAACTACAGATAACGATAAAGAAACGGGCGTTACACTCAATAATCAAAATCTAACCATTGATTTAGGTGATAGCTACACAATTAAGTCACGCATTTTGAATGCCTCTGGTTCATTAAGATGGAATATGTATGATAGCTCGAAAAATTACATAACCGGATTTAACACGACTTCATATCCAATGGACGGATCTTTATATGTCAGCACTATTCAAAATGTTAGGTACTTGGTCATCAGTGGAACAGGAAGTGTTAACGAGGTAGACGTTTTTACTAGCGCTGACCTCCCTCCAACTCCTTCAGTTGATCCTACACCTAGTCCAACTCCTCAAGCTGAAAGCCGGGCAATTCTTACTATCACCATGACAACCGGCTTAGAAAAGGAATTCGACCTGTCAATGGACGAAGTAAACAGCTTTATTTCCTGGTATGAAGCAAAAGAAGCCAGCACCGGCCCTGCTTCCTATGCTATCGATAAGCACGATAACAACAAAGGCCCTTTTATCAGTCGTAATGATTATGTGATTTTCAAGAACATTCTCTCGTTTGAAGTAAATGAGTACGCTGCTAAGGACTGAAGCAGACATTTATCTGGCATAGGATATGAGTTCATTCCCCCTTGTCATCGATCGAAGGAGCCTTGAGCAATCAAGGCTTCTTCATTTTCTCAGAAATCTGTAAGATAACCTCGTGGCACGACTCCCGATACATCAGACACAATATGTTTTTTCTAGCCCAACCCAAACCCATAATCCCGCTCAACCTTGCATACCCTCGTCTTGTATCGGAGATAC
>RCUO01001191.1_pt1 | contig 10062 bp, 5 predicted proteins | sample 2166161 | NCBI WGS metagenome assembly RCUO01 (sample SAMN09932617, study PRJNA488358) | compost metagenome | feature: garden; material: soil; isolation source: compost soil in cyclohexanecarbonitrile-enriched culture | place: Germany: Experimental Botanical Garden Goettingen | collected 2016-01-27 | reverse complement strand
CTTGCAAGGAGTCGTGGGTGGGGTTCATTTATTGCCGTTTTACCCCTCTTCGGGCGACCGGGGATTTGCCCCGATGGATTACACCAAGGTTGACTCAGCTTTTGGCGACTGGGCGGAAATTGAACAGATGAGCCAGAAGTTCTACATGATGTATGATTTCATGATCAATCACATTTCACAGCAGTCTCCATACTTTCAAGATTTCCTTGAGAAGAAGGATGAATCGGAATATAAGGATTTATTCATTCGTTACAAGGATTTCTGGCCTAACGGTGAACCAACTGAGGTTGATGTGGATTTAATTTATAAACGTAAACCGCGGGCGCCATACGTAGAGGTTACTTTTAAAGATGGGACGAAGGAAAAGGTTTGGTGTACGTTTGATGAGCAGCAGATCGATCTGGACGTGACTACGGAAACTACGAAGAAATTCGTAAAAGACAATCTGACCTTCCTTGCTGATAAAGGAGCATCGATTATCCGACTGGACGCTTTTGCCTATGCCAACAAAAAGATGGGTACCAACTGCTTTTTCGTAGAACCGGATATTTGGGAAATGTTGAATTTGTCTAAAGAAGTAGTAGCACCTTATGGCGTAACTGTTCTTCCGGAAATCCATGAGCATTACAGCATTCAATTGAAGATTGCAGACAAGGATTATTATGTCTATGATTTTGCCCTGCCAATGTTGGTATTACATGCTCTGTATAGTGGAAAAGTAAATCGGCTTGCGCATTGGCTGGAAATCTGTCCGAGAAAACAATTCACTACCCTGGATACGCATGACGGCATCGGCGTAGTGGATGTTAAGGACCTGATGACCGACGAAGAAGCTGAAATGACCAGAGAAAGCCTATATAGCCAAGGAGCGAATGTTAAGAAAAAATATAGCTCCGCCGCTTATAATAATCTGGATATTTATCAAATTAACTGCACTTATTATTCTGCACTTGGCAATGATGATCAGGCATATCTTTTGGCCAGAGCTATTCAGTGCTTCGCCCCTGGTATTCCACAGATTTATTATGTAGGTCTATTCGCTGGTGAGAATGATATTGAACTGCTCGAAAGCACAAAAGAAGGACGCAATATTAACCGCCATTATTATTCTAAAGATGAAATTGCTGCTGAGGTACAACGTCCTGTTGTTCAAAAGCTGTTCGCATTGTTAAAATTCAGAAATAGCTGTCCAGCTTTTGATGGTGAGATCAAGATTGAACAAGGTAGTGAGAATGAGCTGAACATCACTTGGAAAAATGAGAACAGTGTGGCGAAGCTTGAAGCGAATCTGTTGACCAAAGAATACACCATTCTTGCAGGTGAGAATGAAGCAAATATTGCGAAGGTATTTTAATATTTCACATGATATCGAAGGGTGTTCCAAAGGCTGGGTTAATGGCTGCTGGAACACCCTTCTTTTTGGGGGATAGGTGATTCATGTTATGAACTGTTTTTGGTCCGTCTGAATTCAATTGGTGTAAGGCTGAAGTTGCGTTTGAACATCCGGTGGAGATAAGAACTGCTGGTGAAGCCAGTTACTTCAGCAATATCCGATACCGATAAATCACTCTCTACAAGCAGGCGGCATACTTCCTTCATCCGTACCTCCATGATGACATCCACAATAGTGGTTAGGGTCTGCTGCTTATAAAGTCTGCTGACATAAATCGGAGACATATTAAGTTCATCCGCGATTTGGTTCAGACTTAGGCAAGGGTCCATGTAAGATTGCTGAATGGTTTGGTTGATTTGCCGGATTAGATCGCTTTGCTTGGAGCTGCGCTTATCCGCTTGGAATTCCTGAATATGATCGAAAAGCTGGTAAAAAGCCGCTTCAAATTCTTCTATCGTTTCATAATGTTCAAGCGAAGGCATCACCATCATCCCTTCGGTGGAGGTAGGACTAAGCTTCTTGATGTTATCGACGATTCGTTTAATCGTTAGCGTCACCCTTGAAACAGTAAGTTCCAGCACATGATAGGGATATTGCTCCATTTCACGTACCATTTCGGAGAAGTGACTGCGGGCTTCGTCTGTTCTGCCACTTGTGAGCGCATCGACCAGCTTTTTCTCGCTGTCAGCCGGATAGGAGTAAAGATTGTTCTGAAGCTCGCTAATGCGCTCAGCATTGATCAAGCTGCCATGACCATAAAACAGTCTATGTTTGGAAGCTTCTCTGGCCTGACTGTACAGCCGGTTTAGTACATCTGGATTATCACTGATGGGGCTGTACACTAACGACAGTCCGATTTTTAGATAATCACAGCAGGCCACGCGGATCTGCCGCAGCAGCACTTCAATCAGCTCGGTATCCAGATGTTCAGTGGAGGTCATGCTGCTAAGCAACATGACCACGCTATCGTCATTCATATCTACAGTTTCCACCTGATAAGTCTGTCCACAGATCTCTGAGGCAATATTCATGATGGCAAACTTGTACGGAAGGAGATAAGAGCCTCGTTCCTTTCGCAGAGCTTCGTACTCATCAATGCGTAGTAATACTAGCCGGTAGCCCTCGTTTAAATTAAAAGAAATACCCAGCTGTTGAACATCATTTTGCCGGCTGTTATGAGGAGATTTAATACCAAGCACCAGATTGCGTAATGAATTCTGCCTGATCGTGAACATGCTGTTGCGTTTATCTGCCTCAAGGGTGTTCATTCGGCTTACGATCGAATCAATCGGCAGATAAAGCCGTTTGGACAGTACTCTAGAAATAACAAGACCGAACAATAAAATAATTAAAGAAATCAGAAGCGTAGTATTGCGGATATGATTGGTCTGTTCAGTAATCACCTCATAAGGAGTAATGCGCACATATTGCCAGCCAAGCGAATCGGGCGAAGTATAGGACACCAGTGATTTATTCCCTCTAAAAGGGGCAGTGAAATAGCCGGCAGAGCGTGCTTTTACTTGATGCTCCAGCCAACTGTTTTCATCCCCGGAGAGCTTCTCCAGTGTCAGCTTATTCCCCGACAGAAAACGGCCTTGGTCATCCAAAATGTAGGTACTGCCACTACCGGGTGTATTGCCGTTAGCCAGTTCTTTATTGATCCAAGCCGCGGATATGTTAACAATAACTGCAGAGTTAATAGAGCGGTCCCAATTGATGGCATCATAGCAGAGGTAAGTATAGACTGAGATGGTTTTCTTCTCAGGTTCATTTATGGAATAGGTTCGCGGAATCGGCGTGAATGTTTTGTAATCCTGATAATGATTCAGCATCTGAATAATTTCAGTGTCCACCAGTTCGCGGGTGGTGAATACGCCATTCTGGCCCTGTGCTGCCGAAATATAAACCGTGTCATTATTCGGATTATATACATAGATGGATTCAATATAAGGCATGGAATTTAAGTAGTTTCCGAGATCGGACATCGCCGCGGTTACCTCATAAATAGAGGGCTTGTTGTAGAACAACAGATGAGAAATCGTGCTGGTTCGATACAGTTGAAATGAAAGCGTTTGCGCTACTTCAGCCATGTTGACCACTTTTTTGCCAGTCTGGGTCAGATCCCTTAGATCGGAGCGAAAGGTTTGCGTCTTCTCGACGCCGATGTAGTACGTATAGTAAACAAAAGTAGAGATAAGAAGGGTTAACGATATGCACAGGGTTATGGTAGTGAGCAGCTTGCCATACAGTAGTCTTTTTCTCCGTAGATCATTATTCTTCATACCGTCCCCCCTGATCATCATATGACTTACTCGGACAAGACTCTGGATGAATTCATATTATGAAGTTCCTTTATTATAAGTCCCCAAGAGTGAACGGAACAGTGGAGCAACCTTATAATCCTGCATTTTTCCAATCTGAAGGGAGTGAACAAATTAAATATTCATGTACAAAACAGCCTTTTCTACAAGGATTATACGGGGTTAGCGAAGCTTGAGAAGCTCTGTGGGTCTCCGAAGACTTTTACATAAACATCCTGATTGTTCAGTTCCTGTTTCGCCAGTTTGTGCAGTAAGGCTTGTAAGCTTCACTTCTGTGTTCAGAAGAATCCCCCTATAGTGGAATTATGCAGTTTCTATATTAAGGGGAGTGAGAGATCTTGAGCCAAACCTCATCCAAAGGAATTTCAAACGTCGAACTTGGCATCCAGGCTGATGGTAGAGCACGCTTACGAACGACAAGAAAGAAGAAAGGATTGTTGTATGAGCTGGTGCACAATCGGGTAATGTTTCTGATGCTGCTGCCCACCTTGGTCTTTTTTCTGGTGAATTCCTATTTTCCAATGGTAGGCATTTATTATGCGTTCACTCAATTCGACTTCAACAGCAGTATGTTCAATTCCAAGTTTGTCGGGTTGCAGAATTTCGAGTTCCTCTGGAGATCCGGTACGCTGGTGAAGCTCACGATGAACACGATAGGATACAATATTGCTTTTATTGTACTAGGGAATGTGCTGGCAATTGTCTGTGCGATCCTGCTGAGTGAGCTCAATGGAAAATGGTTTAAAAAGATTAGCCAATCAGTAATGTTTTTGCCTTACTTCGTATCTTTTGTAATTCTCAGCGTAATTGTCTACAACTTGTTTAATTATGACAGCGGTTTCTTAAATACAATGCTTACCCAATTTGGCCTTGATCCGGTCGACGTTTACAGTAAACCTTGGGCATGGATCTTTCTGATCATTATCTTTTATCTATGGAAAAATCTTGGCTACAGCATGGTGATTTATCTGGCGGCGATTACGGGGATTAGTGACGAATATTATGAAGCGGCCAAAATTGATGGCGCTAATATTTTCCAGCGGATTTGGTATATAACGGTGCCGATGCTGAAATCAACCTTTGTGGTGCTGCTGCTCTTTGCGCTCGGGAGTATTATGAAGGGCCAATTCGATCTTTTCTATCAATTAATAGGCAATAACGGGCTGCTCTACAATACGACGGATATCCTTGATACCTATGTATACCGTTCGCTTAAAGTAACCTTTGATGTGGGCATGGCAACGGCTGCCGGGGTTTATCAATCCTTGTTCGGCTTCGTCCTCATTATGACGGTCAACTATATAATCCGCAAAATAAACGATGACTACGCCCTGTTCTAGGAGGATAAGGAATGAAAATTCAAAAGGATAAATATACGCGAATGCTTCATTGGATTGCCTATGTGGTCATTATTGGCCTGTCGATCGCTTGCCTGCTGCCCTTTTTGCTAATTATCTCTGCGTCTTTGACCAGCAATGAGTCCATTATTCGCGATGGCTATCATCTGATTCCGGCACAGTTCTCACTGGAGGGCTACAAGACGGTATTCATCTTCCCGGATGAGGTGCTGCGGGCATATGCGGTCACAGTCAGCACAACTGCGATTGGAACGGTAATGGGACTTTTTTTCATGACTATGGCCGGTTATGTACTGGCGCGTAAAGATTTTAAATATCGAAATAGCTTTTCCTTCTATATATACTTTACGACTTTGTTTGGGGGAGGACTTGTCCCGTGGTACATCATGATTACGAAATACCTCGGTCTGCTGGATTCCTATGCGGTACTGGTGCTTCCAGGTCTGATGACGCCATTTTTGATCATTTTAATGAAAAACTTCATCAAATCTGCAGTTCCTGAGGAATTATTCGATTCTGGCAAAATAGACGGGGCTGGTGATTTCCGGATTTACTGGCAGATTGTACTCAAGCTTTCCATGCCGGGCATCGCTACAGTCGGTTTGTTTCTGGCTTTGTATTACTGGAATGACTGGTTCACCTCTTCACTGTTCATCAATGATACGCATAAATATCAGCTGCAGTTCTATCTGTACAATGTTATTAATTCAGCACAGTTTATCGCACAGATGGGGGCGGGAACCGGGGTGTCACTGGCTACGGAGGTCCCTGCTGAGTCTACCAAAATGGCGATGGCAATTGTCGTGACGGGACCTATTCTTTTTCTGTACCCGTTCGTTCAGCGTTATTTTGTCAAAGGCCTAACCATCGGCGCTGTGAAAGGTTAGAACCGCAACCTGCCCACTACCGGGTTAAGGTACAGTCGGCTAACATAGAAGCATAGTGAAAAGGGAGGATTCAGATGAATAAACAACGGGGCAAACGCATGTCTATTCTGCTTACGTCAGTATTGGGCTTGACGCTGCTGGCAGGCTGCGGGGGGAATTCTAATTCTGCAAACGGAGACAATGCGGCGGTAAAAGAGAGCAATAGCGGAGGAAACACAGCACAAAGTACGAACGCAGTTACTGAGGAGAAGACCGGACTGGACACTTCCAAAAAGGTCGAGCTGCAATTCTATATGCTAGGCGATGCGCCGAAGGACCTCTCAAGCATTGAAGCGGAAATTAACAAAATGGCTGAAGAGGATCTGAATGCAACCGTTAAATTCAATTATACAACCTGGACAGATTGGGATCAGAAATATAAGCTGCTGCTGTCGTCGGGCCAATCGATCGATTTGATCTTCACCGCGGACTGGACACAATATCAGGCTTATGCGAAAAAGGGAGCTTTTTTGGCTATAGATGATCTGCTGCCAAAAGCTGCCCCAGAACTCCAGCAATTCGTACCACAGGAAATGTGGGATGCCGTGAAGATTGATGGCAAGATTTACACCGTTCCTGCGACTTATAAGGAGTATGTAACGAATGGCTTCGTATGGCGTGAGGATCTGCGCAAGAAATACAATCTGCCTCAGCCGACAGATCTGGCTAGCTATGAAGCATACATGGAAGGAATCAAGAAAAATGAACCGCAGATGTCGCCGGCTTCTTTTAACAGTGATGTAAGAGGTAACATTCATGATGTATATTCAACACTTACCGCACAGGTCGGAAGTCCGCTGCCTTACGGTATTGGTATTAAGTACGATGATCCTTCAAAAGCTTATCTCTATTGGGGCTCGGAGGAACATAAAGAAGAGCTGCTGACGATGAGACGCTGGCAGGAAAACGGATTGATTTCCAAAAACGTCCTGAACTTGAAGGATACCATCCAGGCTCCGATTATCGCGGGCAAGGCAGCAAGCATCTTCGGAGATAATCCGACTCGCTTCAACGATACGTTGATGAAGGTGAAAGCAGCACATCCGGATTGGGATCTAGGTTACTATCCTTATGGCAATACCATTGGTTATGCAACACCTGTTCATCCTATTCATAATGGTTTCGCCATTCCGAAGAGCAGCAAGAACCCTGAACGTGCGCTGGCCTTCTATGAAAAGATGGTCATGGATAAACGTTACAACCAACTCACACAATACGGTGTGGAAGGAAAGAACTATAAAATTGATGCGAACGGCTACTATGAACTTATTGGTGATGCTTCAACAAACGGTTTTACACGCGAGGGAATGAATGGCTGGGCTTGGCGGAATCCGGAGTTCATGTTGTTTGATAAATCCTATGACGGCGTGAAGGAAATCTTCGCTGAGCTCGACAAAATTCAGAAACCGGATATTTTCACAGGTTTTGCTGAGGATTATACCTCCTATCAGGCGGAAAAAGCAGCACTAGAGCAGGTGGAAAAGCAATACCTGTATCCATTGCAAGCTGGATTAGTAGAGGATGTTGATGCGGGTTTAGCCACCTTTATGGAAAAGGCTAAGCAAGCAGGCCTTGAGAAAATCCAGACCGAATATATCAAGCAATGGGACGCTTATGTGCAGGAGAAGGGTTTGAAATAATAAAAGTAGCAAGGGATGTTCCTTAAGCCTAATGGCAGGGAGCATCCCTTTTTTTGTGTTCTTTAACGTACTCAGATTTACGAGAAACGTTGACGGAATTCCCGTGGAGTGGTTCCTTCTATTCGAATAAAGCTGGAGCTGAAGTAAGGGGCCTGATTGAAGCCGACTTCCTCGGCTATACGGGCAATCGTGTAGCTGGTCTGCATCAGCAAAAGTTTACTTTGCTGAATTCGATAATGCAGCAGATATTCCATCGGCGCACAGCCGTATTCCTTCTTCATGCAACGAGCGATATATACAGGGTGAAAGCTTAGACTTTCCCCGAGCTGCTGCGCAGTGATATGCTCACGAAAATGGCTGCGTAAATAGGAGGCCGCTTGCTCTGCGCATATTTTGGAGGGCGAGGGGCGCTCATGGCTGAGGGAGGCGGATAACTGCTGAATAACCTCCTGAAACAACAGCTGCTGCTGAAATGGAGTATCGCTTAAATGGGAATTAGGCACAAGCTGATTCAGCTGTGAGAGCAGCTCTTCTATCTTGGACGGCTGCAGCAGAGTCGTATACTGAGGCAGGCGTAAGCTAAACGGTCGGATATCAAATTCGTCAGATTGCAGGGAGTTCTCTATTTTGACGTTGTCCCTCTCAAGCGCAGCAGCCGTATCCTCGGTCATATTCCATTCACCCACCGTTTGAAAATGCAGCCAATAATAAGAGGTGGATTCCTTGCAGCTGTCCGTACTGAAATGATGGCTGTCTGGACGAAGCAAGAGCGCCTGACCCGCTTTTACTTGAAAAGGGAGGCCGCCTTCACTCATATATAAACAGCCTTGTTTAACTACAAGCAAATCGAACACCCGGGTATTATGGCGGCTCATATGATAATGGCCGGGGGAGAAAGTATGGAATCCGCTTACAATGTAGTACAGCAACGGAGGAACGGTGAAGTTCAAGATGTTCATGTCAGAAGCTCCTTTTAGTGAGGTTGGAATAATGTAATAATTGGTTTGAAATCTGTACCATCATCCAAAGTATATCATCTATAATTTAGTCTGACCTAATGAATAAAGATGTTATTTTTTAGGCTAAGTCTGTAGGCATGGTTTACGAGGAGGGTTTGTATAGTGAAAAAAGAAAGACAGGGTTTTGGACTCTGGGTATTGGCTTGGCCTATATTTATAGAGGTATTTCTACAGACTCTGCTGGGTACGGTAGATACATTAATGGTCAGCCGTATCTCTGATGATGCAGTCGCCGTAGTCGGCATTTCCAATCAATTGTTCGGTGCATTGACCACACTTTTTACAACATTTGCGGGTGGAGCGGGGATTCTGATCGCACAGAGAATGGGCTCCAAACGTTTTGGTGAAGCGCGCACGATTGCTATTATGGGAGTATCGGTTAGCCTCGTGTTGGGGATTGTCGTGAGTATTGTGTTGTTTTTCTATGCGGGCCCTATTGGTGGGGTTCTAAATATAGCACCTGAGCTATTGTCACTTTCCAATGTCTATATCTCCTACGTCGGCGGTGGACTTTTTATGGTCGGGATGATCGCTTCCCTCGGTACCGCTATCCGGAACACAGGGAATACCAAAGGGCCGATGTACACAGGGATTATAATCAATGTCATCCATATAATTCTGAACTATATTTTTATATTTGGTGTATTCGGTCTGCCACAGCTAGGCCTTGCGGGCATCGCGATCTCCAGTATTGTCAGTAGACTGGTCGGAGTGATTATTCTCTACTCCTTATTCCGGCGTTCTTTCGAGATCAAGGTTAGACTTAGAGATTTCCGTATATTCAATGGCAAGCTGTTCAAGCAAATTCTGAAGATTGCCTGGCCTCTCGGGATCAATTCTTCCTGTTGGGTATTCTCCCAGCTTATTGTATATTCCTTTCTGGCTGCACTTGGAGCCGAAGCGTTAGCAGCACGCACGTATCTTAACACCCTGGAGTCCTTTTGCTTCACGCTTGGTTATGCTTTTGCGCTGGCGGGGCAGATACAGATTGCTCATTTATTCGGAGCAGGCAAACTGAAAGAAGCTTACCGCAGTGCATATCGTACACTCTTCATTGGTTTGAGTATTGTGTCAGCTAACATGTTGTTATTATTCTTGTTCGGAAAACAGCTGCTCGGTTATTTCACATCTGATCCGAAAATTATTGCGATCGGGGTTTCTTTGTTAGCTCTAAATCTATTGCTCCAGCCCTCCAAAATGCTGAATATGGCCCTCGGCAACGCGCTGAATGCCATCGGGGATACGCGTTATACGATGTATACTTCCATCGTGTCTATGTCCCTCATCGGCGTGGGCTGCTCCTATTGGTTAGGAATCAGCGTCGGCTGGGGACTCATAGGTATCTATTGTTGTATGATAGCCGACGAATTGGTGAGAGGCTTGCTTGTTTTGGCGCGCTGGAGGG
>RCUO01001190.1_pt1 | contig 10074 bp, 9 predicted proteins | sample 2166161 | NCBI WGS metagenome assembly RCUO01 (sample SAMN09932617, study PRJNA488358) | compost metagenome | feature: garden; material: soil; isolation source: compost soil in cyclohexanecarbonitrile-enriched culture | place: Germany: Experimental Botanical Garden Goettingen | collected 2016-01-27 | reverse complement strand
TGCCTGCAGAATGGCATAACCTTCACTTACCAGATAATCCTGCTCAGCCTGATTGTGGTTATCGTCAGACGGTTCCGTAATGGTGCCCCAGAACGGCAGCTCAGGCTCCATGTAGATTCCAAGCAGGTCTGCTGCCGTAAAGGCCGCTTCCGGCGGACAGCAGGTGTGGAACCGGTAATGATTGATTCCATAAGATTTGGAAATCCCAAGAATTCTCACCCATTCCTCCACATCAGTCGGCGCATAGCCGGTCAGCGGAAAGATCAGGCCGTCATGCTTGCCGCGCAGAAAGGTCTTCTGTCCGTTAATTGCAAACTTATCGCCGTCCGCCTTGAACTCCCGTAAGCCGAAGATCAGCTCATTACGGTCCTCTGGAGCGCTATCCCCGCTGTTCAATGTAAGATTCACCTTGTAGAGATTCGGCGCAAACTCACTCCAGAGCAGCGCATCTGCTCCCAGGCTATATTCAATGCTGAATGGTCCCGGTTCAACGGTGTAGGACTGGCTGGCGGCCGAATGACCGGCTCCCTCAGCCCCATTAAAGCTTGCAGCAGAAATATTCAGCTCAGTCTCAGCGCTTCCATCAAGTATGGCTGTAATCCGGACTGAACGGTTAGCTACATCAGGAGTAAGCCGGATATCACTTAAGTAAGATTCCCCGAAAAATTGCAGCTCCAGCCGCCCGGTAATGCCATTCCAGTTGGTCTGGGTATCCTCTGAGGTTAAATGCCCGCCTTTGGTGGGATATCCTGTGTTGCTGACGCAGACAGTCACGGTATGACTGCCCGCCGCCAGCTTGCCCAAATCATAGATATGGGCGGTGTTCAGGCTATCCCGGCTGCCGATTTCCGCACCGTCCAGATAAAGCGTTGTCATCCGGGTCCGCTCCAAATACAGCCTGCAGCTTTTGCCGGCCAGCTCTTCCGGTATTTCAATTTCCCTGGAGAACCAGGCTTGCCCCTCGAACAGATATTCATCCGTCAAGGCACTGATCAGAGTCTTCTCATTCTTCGGCCCTTTACGCGCATATGACGTCGTTCCCGGTAAATCAATGGTATCGGAGAACGGCAATACCAGCCCTTGTTTGTCTGCATCCAGCTGCAGCTTCCACTTGCCTTCAAGATTGATCATAGTATGCAAGAATCCCACTCCTAATCATATATAGTCCTGGGTATCATTATAGCCTGTCACTGTGTCGTTATCAATTTATATAATAATAACAATAACAACACTAACAAAGATACAATCTTAGCATTACAGCCAAAAGCCGTACGGTTGCCCGCACGGCTTACATCTCTATTTGCTCTGATCTGACCCGAACACCAGGCCTGCCGACTGCTTCGCCTGCTCCACAACCTGCATAACCCTGCGGCTGTGCTCCAGCATCCGGTTCGCTGATTCCCTGTCATTACCCTGGATCATCGCTTCAAACGCCATAAATTCATCGTACATCCGGTGCTCATGGTTTTTCCTGTTTACCTTGACCGGCTGCTGCCTGTTCGCAGCATATTCAAAACCGTCCACACTGTTCGCCGAGCCCGAAAGGTGAATATACCCGTCTGTTCCCTGAATGTTCACAGCATTACGTGCAGTGCTGTCCTTGGCTCCGATGCAGACACATTTGAATCCGCCGTAGTCCAGCAGCAGGACACCTGAAGTATCTATTCCGCGGTCCATGTTGGCGGAGTATTGCACCTTTTGCGGACTGCCGAAGCAGCCGACCACGAAGTGTATATTGTAAATATTAATATCCATCAGCGCTCCGCCGGACATCCCGGGGTCAAAGGCCGGCAGCACCTCTCCAGCCCGGAAGGCATCGTATCTTGAGGAATACTGCGAGTAATTGCATTCTACTATTTTGACCGGACCCAGCTTGGGCAGATATTCCTTCATTAGCAGGTAACTGCCCAGATATTGGTTGGAGATCGCTTCAAGCAGAATCAGCCCGCTGCGCACGGCAAGCTTCTCAAGCTCCAGAAACTCCTCGAGATTGGAGGTAAACGGCTTTTCACAGATCACATGCTTGCCATTCAGCAGCGCTTCTTTGGCATAGGTGTAATGGAGGTGGTTCGGCAGACCAATGTAGACAGTGTCCACGTCGTCATCCGCCAGCATACCGTTATAGCTGTGATAGATGCGTGAGATACCGTGTTTCTTTTGCAGCGTTAATAATTTGTTCTCATGCTCCGGCTTTGAGCAAATGGCCTCCAGCCTGATCCCGGGTACATCCTGCACGAAACTGAGCAGATCCAGAACGATATTCCCCGCTCCTGCAATTCCAAGCTTCATCTCAGCTGCACCCCTCAATCCCTTGCTCAAGCAATTCCATGACGGCGATGGTTTCATCGTCAGAGATCGATTTATCGGCACCGCCTACAATCGTCTCATAAATATCGTCATAGAGCCGGGCGTAATCCCCTTTTGCCGATACTACTTTTTCCTCGTGATAATGGCCTTCATCATCCTGATAGGTCAGCGTACCATAATGCTCAGGCGAATCTAACCCGAAATCGTCATGCCCTTTTGGCAGATAAAACAGCTTCAGATGCTCCTCCTGGCGGTCTATCGTCTGCTTGACGAACACCCCCTTCTTCCCGTATACAACAAAGCTCGGACGCGGCTTGAGGCGGAAAAAGCTCGATTTGACCGATACCTTAAGCGAATCGTAGTAGAAATCCAGATCGAAATAATCATTCATTCTGCCGTTGCCGAGCAGCTGCCGTACATCATACTGCACCCGGTCCGGCGTCCCGAAGGTTGAAACGACCTGATCTACCGTGTGAACGCCATGCCCGTATAAGAAGCTGCTGTATTTGGAGAAACTGGTAACCGACTCCGGCGTCTGCGGGCGGTAGTAGTCGTAATTCATCTCTACCTCCAGAAGCTCACCAAGCTTGCCCGATTCCATAACCTGCTTCGTTGTCAGAAAATCGGAATCATACCGCCGGTTCTGGTAACACTGGATAATCAGCTTCTTGTCACGGGCATATTCAAAAATAGACCTCGCATCCTCTGCACTCATCATGAACGGCTTCTCGACCAGCACATGCTTGCCGTGATCCAGCGCCATTTTGGCATATTCGTAGTGCGTATCAAGATGTGTACATACAACCACTAATTGAATGTCCGGATCGTTCATCACTGCAGCCAGCTCATCTGTATACAGTACACCGGGAACCTTGTCCCACTCGGCTTTATGCGGATTGCGGGCATATATGGTTTTTACCTTCAGGTGATCCCGGTTCAGGGCAAAAGGCAGATGATAGCGGTTGGTGCTTTTTCCGTTGCCGATGTAGCCGATGGTTAGCATGTTGATTCCCCCTGGGTTCTTTTTCGTTTATTATAAAGGAACTTGTACAGGTGTGAAGCTTCTCCGGTCAAAACGGTACAAACGACCAAAACGGTGCATCCAGCCCCGTCCAGGATTGAACAAAATGTTTAATGAGGTGATCTTTGTTGAAGCTGCTGAAGCAATTATCAGACATGCCGGATTTTACACCTAACGAACAGAGCATTGCAGCCTACATCCTTTTGCACAAGGAAAATATGCTGCAGCTAAGCATTCAGGAGCTTGCAAAAGCTACCTATACCTCCCACTCGGCGATCACCCGCCTGACACACAAGCTCGGCTTGTCCGGGTTCAAGGCATTCAGCCTGAAGCTTGCCCGTGAATTCCAGCAGGAGAATCAGCTCCCGTCGACGGTCGATCCCAACTATCCCTTTGGCCATGAGGAATCACCGCTCCAGGTAGCCGGGGAAATCGCCGAATTAATGAAGGAGACCATCAGCAAAACCTTCGCGTATATGGATGATGCTGTACTGGCGCAGACAGCAGAAATGCTGGATCAGGCGAAGCGGATTTTCATTTATGCGCTGGGGGATTCGCAGATCCGGGCCAGAAGCCTGCAGAATAAGCTGATCAAAATCAATAAATACGTTGTGATTGCCACCGAGCTGTACGAATGGGCCTACCACACCGTTAATTTGACGGAGGAGGATTGTGCGGTTTTTCTGACCTATCACGGGAATTCGCCGATTTATTTAAAAGCAGCCAGGCATCTCGCCGGGCAGAAGGTTCCCATTATCACCATTACAGCCTCTGATCAAAGTGAGCTGGCGAAGCTCAGCACAGCCTGTATATATGTTCCCGGAGATGAAGTAAAGCATGCGAAGATCGGCACCTTTTCCTCGCAAATGGCCTTCGAATATGTATTAAATGTGATCTACTCCTGCATCTACAAGCGCTCCTATAGTCAGAACAAGGAATCTGCGGACAGGTCGCTGAAGGATAGCTATATAACCGGAATGATGGAGGAGTAGGTTGCGATGTGCGCTAACGGAGTGCAACTTTTGATGCTGAGCCTTTTATATTCAAAAAAGAAACCAAGGTCAATTCATGACCTTGGTTATTCCGGTAATCTGAGCATCCGGGCGGCTGTTATTCATGAATAGCGCACATGCCCCGATCAGCTCAATCAGCCACTCACAATGCCGGCAGCGGCACGCGGTACAGCTTATCATCCTCATCCGCGGGACTTCCCCGCCCGTCGGTATTATTGCTAATGAAATAGAGCATATCACCGTCGATCATCACGTCGCGGATCCGGCCGTATCCGGTTATGGCCTCACGTTCTTCGCCCGTTTCGAGGTCGAATGCAAGAACGGCAGTCCCTCTCAACGCTGCTGTATATAAAACGCCTTCTGCATAAGCCATCCCGGATGGAGCCCATGTATGGTCACTGCCTGATGTGAACAACGGAGTGACCATGCCTTCACGCGCTTCATCGCCCTCTATCACCGGCCAGCCATAATTCAGCCCGGCCTCTATCTCATTCACCTCGTCATGGCTGCTTTGGCCATGCTCACTTGCATACAGCACGCCGGCTCCGGTCCAGACAAGCCCCTGGGCATTCCTGTGCCCATAGCTGTAGACATAGGAACCCGCAAACGGATTATCCTCCGGCACCGAACCGTCGGTATTCAGCCGAAGGATTTTGCCGCCTAATGAACCGGTGTCCTGGGCACTATCTCTGTCACCGGCATCTCCTGCTGTAGCATACAGCTTGCCGTCCGGACCAAGGGCAAGCCTTCCCCCGTGATGTACCGAGCCGCTTGGAAGCTTATCGAGAAGCAGCTCCTCCTCCTTCCAGATTCCATTATCCTGTCTAAGCGTCACAATCCGGTTGAACTGACCTGAGCTGTCAGTATAGGTGTAATAGGCATACGCCAGTCCCGAGCCGGTAAAATCCGGATCAAGCACCAGCCCCAGCAGCCCTGCCTCTGAGGCAGCCGCGATTTCTTTAACCAGCTGCACCTCCTGCCGTTCAACGTGCCCGTTGTCTATTTTGACAATATTTCCGGGACGCTCGGTCAGATAGAAGATATCGCCGGCTTTGGCAATGGACCACGGCACTTCAAGATTTGCGGCCACAACCTCAGGCTCATTAACCGCTGCTCCCGCATTGTCCGATGTCTCAGGAGTGACAGGTGCTGCGGATTGTGCAGAGGTATGCTGATCAGCCGGGCTCTCCTGCCGGGCTTCTGACGAATGCTGCTGCTCGTCTGCCGCAGCCGAGCAGCCTGCTGTCAACAAGACTGCCAGCAGGGATACAGCGGTTCTCTTTTTCAATCGAATGCACCTCGGCTCTCTTGTTGTCGGACTTCCTGTCATCCGCCTTCTGTATATGTACATATAAACGGATACGTTCAGCCTTACTCAGCACTTGAGCAGAGACAGGCGCCATTACTGCTATTCCTGCAGCAGATCCCGCTGGCTTCTTGGAAGCTTACTGACTACAAGACTATACGAATGGTCGATCATATCATGGATTTCTGTAAGGGACAGGGAGCCGTCAACGATAACGGTATTCCAGTGCTTTTTGTTCATATGGTAGCCCGGCTTGACGGACTCAAGCTGCTCCCGCAGATTCCCGGCTATAACCGGATCACACTTCAGATTAATCCTGAATGTATCCCCCTCTCCTTCATAAATAAACGCGAACATTTTACCGCCCACCTTATAAACCTCCGGTTCCGGACCGAAGGGATACTCCTTGACCGCCCCTTGCTTGCCCTGGCAATAAGCCATAATACTCCTTTTCATCCAAACACCTCTTCTTCAGCTAGTTCGTATTAATCCTTATTATACGAACTAACGTTCTGAACAGCAATCGATAATAGAGGAAAAGATTCTGTCAATTATTATCTTTTTCCGAATAGGCTAGTACTAGTAAAGGAGGAGGACAATATTCATTCATTCGTCTCGTATATGCTGCTTGGCTTATCCCTTTCCGCACCCCTCGGACCGATAAATGCAGCCCAGCTGGATAAAGGCCTGCGCGGCGGATTCCTGCACGCCTGGATACTCGGGCTTGGCGCTATATGTGCAGACATCATTTATATGCTGCTCGTTTATTTCGGCATGATTCATCTGCTGGATGCGCCGTATGTCAAAGCGTTTCTGTGGCTGTTCGGCTTCTTCGTGCTTGTCTACACGGGATTCGACGGCATCCGGAGCTCAGGTGAGGTATCGACAGCCAGTCTAAGAGACAGCAGCGATACTTCGCTGTTCAGATCCTTTCTGTCCGGCTTCCTGATGTCCCTGTTCAATCCGCTCTCCATCCTGTTCTGGCTGGGTATTTACGGTTCTGTGCTGGCAAGAGCAGCCAGCGAGTTCCCAATGCAGCAGCTGCTGATATATAGCGGAGGAATTGTGCTGGGCATCCTGCTGTGGGATTTTTCGATGGCTGCCGCATCCAGCATGTTCCGCAGACTACTGACTCCGCGTGTGCTGCGGGCTATTTCCGTATTATCCGGCCTGTCGCTCATCGGTTTCGGCCTGTACTTCGGGGTACAGGCTGCCCGGCTGCTGTTCTTCCACTAGACCTTGCTTTTACGCAGCCTGATCCCTTTTATCCTGAATTCAGTGCCCGGGAGACTGTGATGTCCGGCTATTTCAACATCCAGATGTTCTGTATCCTTCTGCGCAGAGGAAACCGCATGCTTGCGCTTCACCCGCTGGACAATAAAGTCACTGAGCGCAATTACAGCTACAATCAGCAGGCTGATGTAGAAACCCGGACGGCTGACTTTATGGAACAGGGTTCCCGCAACCGCAGCAGCGATCAAGACAAGTCCGCTCCAGCGTTTCAGTCCGCTTAGCTTACCTCCTTTAAGCAGCCTTCCGGAAGACAGCAGAATCCATGACCAGTTATAGAGGATCATCAGCCCGGCAGCTGTTGTGATATATTCATATACCCTGTCAGGCAGCCACAGCGACATCATAATGGCACCGGTTAATCCGGCTGCAATCAGGCAAAGGGCAAGAAACGGATATTTATCCTTCCATTTCTTGGCGAATATCCGGGGGGCATCCCCTTCCTGCGACAGTGTAATCATCATTGAAGTAATCGCATACAGTGAAGCGGTCATTGTCGAGAAGCCGGCAATAATCAGCACGCCGTTGAACAGATGCGGCACAAAAGCCAGCCGGTCGCTGCTCAGCGCCAGCATAAACGGGCTTTCTTTAGGATTAAAGGCGCTAAGAGGAACCATAATGACGGCAAGACCAATAGACAGTACATATACCGCAGCAAGCGAGAGAAGCATTACCTTTCCAGCCTTGGGTGCTTCTTCGGGGTTCTCCAGCCTGTTCGCCATAATGCCAAGCACTTCTATTCCCCCATAAGCATAGAAGGCAAAAATAAAGGCCGACCACAGGCCGATGCCTCCAGCAGGAAGCCAGCCCTTAAAGCCGTTAGGCATGTCCGGCGTATACTTAGCGCCGCCAATCCAGCCGGCAAGAAACGCTGCAGCCAGCACAAGAAACATCAGGATCGCTGACACCTTGATCACAGCCAGCACATTTTCCACCCGGTCAAACCCCTTGTTTCCAAAAAAGACGATGACCAGGCTCAGCACGGCATAACCCGCTGCAAAGGTCCACATCGGCACTGCCGGAAACCAGAACCGCGAGAAAATCGACAGAGCGGTAAGCTGGCTGCCCATAATCAGCAGCTCGGAGAACCAGTATACCCACCCGCTGCCGAAGCCGGCCCAGCTCCCGAATGCTTTTTTGGCATAGGAGCGGAAGGAGCCCTGTTCGGGATGCTGTGCGGTCATCTGGGCCAGCGCATCAAAAACGACATATGTACCGGCAGCCGCCAGCAGATACATAAGCAGCACTGCCGGGCCTCCAATGGAAATGGCCAGTCCTGAGCCCAGAAAATAACCAGTACCGATTGTGCCGGCAACGCCCAATAAGCTTAACTGCCACCATTTCAGTTTCTTTTCCTGTGCATCACTATTACCTGAAGCCTGATTCATGAATACCGTCCTCATTCTCTTTAGAATTTGAGCGTTTCCTCAATCTTTAGAGTTCCCGTGAAGGTTCGAATTCATGAAAACAATTGTTATCCTGTAGGAGAAAAAGAAAACTCCCCACAACCGGCAAATAACACAAAAGCCGCGCTGAGCGCGGCTTTTAAATCTAAGGAAGGGTGGTCATTTTGACGGATACCGGTGTTCTCGGCTTGAGCGGCGGAATGTCAGCCGGATAACCGACTCCAAAGACCCCGATCACATCATAATCCTCCGGCACACCGAGAATACTCCGATTATGAGGAAGTGCACCTAACGAAGCCCAATAAGCACCTGCTCCGGCTTCATGTGCGGCCAGCAGAAAATTCTGGGCAAAACAAGAAACCGCCATTACGTTCTCATCACGCTCAAACGGGGTTGCCGCAGCCTTGGACAACAGTGCAAGAACAACCGGCGCACCGCCGAAGTCCGTCTTATGCTTCAGCTCCGCTCTTGTTTCGGCTCCAACCATCACAATTTCCCACGGCTCATTCATCCGGTGGTTGGGCGCATAGCTTGCAGTCTCTAACCAGGATAGAAGGTCCGCTTCTCCGATCGGATCTGGATTGAACTGCTTGACACTTCTCCGGGTTTTGATGATATCCACGATGCTCATTACTGAATCGCCCTCCTTGTTGTTTATACTAACCCTGCTGTTCTATGGCTTTGCTTAGATCATAATCCTTAAGCTCTATGTCCGGGTTCAGTCCCAGTGCCAGCTTCGCCAGCTGGCTTCCGATAAACGGCCCCATCGTTAATCCGGAGGCCCCCAGCCCGTTGGCAGCAAGCAGGCCTTCCCAGCCCGGTACTGCACCGATCACGGGAAGAAATCCGGGGGTAAACGGCCGGAAGCCCACCCGAACCTCTTGAACAGTGCTCTTTGCCAGTCCGGGTGCCAGCTCCAGCCCTTTGTTCAGAACCTCCTGAATCCCGCCGGCTGTCACACTGGCATCATAGCCTTCAATATCGTTCTCATGTGTTGCTCCGATGACGATTCTGCCTCCATCAAAGGACAGGAGGTATTGATCCGTAGGCGGGATAACTACAGGCCATGAGCCGGTGTCCGTATGCTCTGCTACCTTTACGTGCATGATCTGGCCCTTCTGATAGCTGACCTTAAGCTTAATACCGAGCGGCTGCAACAATGGAGCTGCCCACGCACCGGCACAGACGATTACAGTATCTGCGGCGAAAATCTCCCCGTCAACCACCGCTCCGGTAACGCAGTTTCCGGCAAATTGCAGCGCAGCATCCCCGTCTATCTGCCGGGCTCCGCTTCGCCGGGCTGACCGCAGCAGCGCATCGCGCAGCGCACGGCCGTCCACCCGCGCAGCACCGCTGACCTGCAGAGAATGATAGCCCTCAGCCAGCAGCGGAACCTGTTCAAGAGTCTCTTGCTCCGTCCGCCAGGTTAATTCGCCAATCTCCGGCGCATCCTCCAGCCGCTTTCTTGCCCGTTCCTCCTGCTGCTTAAGCTTGTCCGTGTCCCTATGGACACTAAGCGCACCAACCCGGGCATATCCGGTCTCGGTTTCACCCTCCAGCTTAAGCTCACTGATCAGTCCGGGGTAAAAGCGCGCCCCCGCCTTAGCCAGCCGGTACCATACCTGATTACGCCGCTGAGACAGCCAGGGGCAGATGATCCCGGCAGCGGCATCCGTAGCCTGCCCCTTGTCCTTGCGGTCGATAATCAGCACCTCTGCACCGAGCTTAGCC
>RCUO01001188.1_pt1 | contig 10092 bp, 9 predicted proteins | sample 2166161 | NCBI WGS metagenome assembly RCUO01 (sample SAMN09932617, study PRJNA488358) | compost metagenome | feature: garden; material: soil; isolation source: compost soil in cyclohexanecarbonitrile-enriched culture | place: Germany: Experimental Botanical Garden Goettingen | collected 2016-01-27 | reverse complement strand
GGCCAGTACAAACACAGCTGTCTGCTGCTCCAGATTGATGATGACCTGTGAGGAATAGTTGGGATTGCTCCCGCTATGGCGGATTACCTGCTCATCCTGCTCATTGCTCCAGCCGTACGAATAATATTGACCTTCCGCCTCCAACCCTGCTGTCTCTGGCCTTGCTTCATGTGATTGCCGGATTGCTTTTCTTAAATGATCCGGAATATTCCCGGTATCCAGTTGGGCATGAACCCAGCGCTCTAAATCTTTAACATTCGTTACCAGGTACCCGGCAGCTATATTACCATAGTATCTAGGGGCGTCGTACGCTATGCTTTTGCCAAAAAACACACGATAGCCCTTGCTGAGCTGCTCCGGTTCCTTTTCCTGCCCTGTTGCAAAATAACTGTCTGACATTCCTAAAGGCATTAGAATATTGTGCGTTACATAATCCTGATAACTCATGCCTGTAATTTGCTCAATAATCAGCGCCAAAATATCATAATTAACCGTCGCATACTGATATCCGGTGCCAGGGTATCTATCTAATTCAATGTCAGAAATCTTATGTACAGTGTTACTGAGCACCTCCGCCGTAGTGCCCTCAGGAATTAACCGGATGCTCCAGGCCGGAATTCCGCTGGTATGAGCCAGCAGCTGATTGATCGTTATACCCGTCTTTGCCCCCTTAAAAGCAGGCCCGAACCATGGCAGATAGTCTGTTACCGGATCTGAATACGACAGGCGTCCCTCCTGCTGCAGCAAAATAACAGCCAACGCCGTAAAGGCTTTCGTAGTCGAGCCCAGCTCAAAAAGGGTATCTTCAGTGACCTGCTTTTGCTGCTCAGCATCTGCGTAGCCGTATAGCTTAAACTCTGTTTTCCCCTGATTGCTTATTAAGGCCGCTACACCCGGTGTAGCTGTTTTGAGCATAACGCTTTCTGTCATTTCATCTACCGTCCCATACTTTCCTGCCGTGAACAGGCTCCCTAGCCCCTGCCAGCAGAACACCGTAAATATCACGATTATGAGAACCAGACTGCCTATTACCTTCCCTTTTCCCGTAAAAAATCTCCTCATTGCTTCTCTCTCCCCCTGGTCATTCGATCCCTGCAAGCTCCATATTCAGGTATTTCATTATATTGAGTTTGACGTTCTACCCTTTCCCTTCACTGCATCTTGTAACCATCTTCACATAAAAAAAGCCCCCGCCAAAGATCAGCAGAAGCTTTGCACTCTCATTATTTAACTTAAAATCTCCCGTACAGCCTACCTGTTCAAAATCACATTCACTTCCTCAGCCAGCTTATCCAGGCTCTCCTGAATGTTCAGGTTCTCCAGCCAGATTTCGTTAATCCGGCCGCCCATCAGGTCCTCGATCTCGTGGTATGCGCCAGTCATTGGACGCATTTTGCTGAATTCGAGCTGGTCAGAGGCTACCTGGTAGCCGGGGAATGCCGCTATTGTTTCTTTCATCAGGTCCGTGTCGAGTGAAGACAGGCGGGTCGGCAGGTAGCCGGTGTTAGCAGAGGCGTATGCAGCCTGCTCCGTATCGGACAGCCATTTCATGAATTCGAAGGCAGCCGCTTTTTCCTGATCCGATCCGGTATTAGCCAGATACGTGTTGGAGCCGCCTACAGGTACACCCCGTGTTCCATCTTCTCCTGTCGGGATCATCGATACGCCCAGCTCAAGCCCGTTCTTTTGCGCCATACCCGCGAACGTCTTGTAACCGCCGATACTGGCAAAGATCAGGGCTGTGCTTGGCTTAGCAATTGCGGCATAAAAGGCATCTGAGTCGGTAACGCCCAGCACCTTGACCAGTCCTTTGGACTCCAGCTCTTCAATGAAGGTAATCAGCTTAACCGCGCCTTCGCTGTTGATATTCGATTCCGTTTCTTCCGCATTAACAACCGTAGTTTCCGAGTAAGAATGCAGCAGCGCTTCCATCACCCAGAAATCGTAGTTGAACAGGTACATCGGCGGTTCGCCGGTAGCATCATGTGCTGCCTGCAGGTACGCTTCAAGCTCGGCAAAGGTAGCAGGGCCGTTCGCATTAAGTCCCGCTTTGGCCGCCAGCGTCTTATTCACATACATCACCGGCACACTTCTCATATGCGGGAAGGCGTACAGGTCCTCACCGACGTACAGGTTACCCAGATCTCCGATCTGAAAATCAGACCGGTCAAAGTCCGTAGCCTTAATATAAGGCTCCAAATCTACAATAATATCATTATCGGCAAAACCCTTGGTCATCGCCACTTCGTCCACGAACACATTCGGGAGCGTACCGGCAATGGCCGCGGCATTCACCTTCTGCTGCATCTCCCAGTAGTCGCCCTGATACTCGGCATTAACGTGGATGTTCAGCTCGGCACCTTTGGTTTCATTGAACTGGTCCACCAGCGCCTGGTTCACCTCTTCAACAGCCGAGGTCCAGAATTGCAGCTCTATTGTCTGATCCCCCTTCTCATACGGCGCCGCCGATACTTCAGCATCTGTCTGCGCACAACCAGCTAACCCCATTGTTACAGGAACTGTCATCATTAACGGCAGAACTTTCTTTTTCCACATACTCATTGTCCACTTCTCCTCCTAGAACCTTCTCTAATGTGTACTGCTGAAGCTATGGATCAGCACGGGAGCCTGCGGACGCTGCCGCTACTTCACTCCCATGTAAGTAAACGCCTTGATAATCTGCTTGCGCGCCACCACAAATACAATCAGAATCGGCACAATCAGCATCATATTACCGGCCATGACAATCTGCGGGCTTAAGCCCTCAATATCCTGCAGCCTCTGAATACCGAGCGGCAGTGTCCGGACAGCATCCGTCGTCGTCCACACCAGCGGAAAAAAGTAACTGTTCCACGTCCCGATAAACGTCAGCAGGGCAAGCGTAGACAGGGTCGGGATTGCGGCGGGCATCATGATGGTGTAGATGATTTTGAATTCTCCGGCATTATCGAGCCGCGCCGCTTCGAGCTGGGAGTCAGGAACCTGCATGAACGTCTGCCGCAGCATGAAGATGGCCGTACCGCTGGCGATAAAAGGGACAATCAGCGACACATAAGTATTCAGCAGTCCGGACTTCGCGAACATAACGAAGATCGGCAGAAAGATCAGCTGTCCGGGAATCATCATTGTCGCCAGCACAGTGCCGAACAGCCAATTTTTCCCCTTAAACTCATATCTCGCAAACGCATAAGCCGCCGGAACAACCACCAGCACCTGACCGATCAGCGTTCCCAGCGTAATAATCAGGGAGTTCCGCGTATAATGCAGGAAATCAATCCGGGTAAAAGCATCCTTAAAGTTCTGCCACTGCAGCGACTGGACCCAGAATTTCGGCGGCATCGCCAGGACTTCGCCCAGTGTTTTGAAGGCAGTCAGAATCATCCAGTAGAACGGTGTCAGGAAGATGACGATCAGCAGCACCGAGATTAGGATACGTAAGGCCAGCCCGGGCGCTCTTATCAATGTTTTCACAAGTCTGCTCCTTTACCGGTAATGGACCCGTCTATTGAGGGCCTTGAAGTAGAAAATCGTAATCAGCCCCACAATCGCCATCAGCACCACCGCCATCGCCGCCGCATAACCGACCCGGTAGTACTCAAAGCTCTGCTTGTAGATACTGAAGATCAGCGTGTTCGTGGCATTCGCCGGTCCGCCCTGGGTCATGATGTTGATCGTCTCGAACACCTGGAAGGAGCCGATGATGTTCATCAGGATCAGAAAGAACAGGGTCGGGGAGATCATTTTGAGCGTAATCTGGAAAAAGACCGACTGCTTCGATGCATTATCCAGCGCCGCCGCCTCATACAGATGAGCGGGAATCGAGCCAAGGGCCGAGGTGATAATCAGCGCATTGAAGCCGACCGACTTCCAGACCGACACGAGCACCAGTGAAAATAACGCCACCTGCTTATCCGTCAGCCAGCCCACCGGCCCGGCCCCGATCAGGGAGAGCAGATAGTTGAACAGCCCGGTATCGGTATTCATCAGCCACATCCAGATCAGCGAGACCGAGATCAGGGAGATGATATTCGGCGTGAAGCTCAGTGTCTGGATGAAGCGGTTGATGAACGTGTTTTTCTGCAAAAAGAGGGCTAACAGCATCGCCAGCACCATCACCAGTGTCACATCCATCACCATATAGAGCAGGGTGTTACTCAGGATACCGAGAAAATCGCGGCCCTTGAACAGCTCGATATAATTATCCAGTCCCGCGAACTTCATCGGCCCGCGCATATTCCAGGTGAAGAAGCTCAGGTATACGTTATAGAGAATCGGATAGATGTAAAAAATCGTCAGGATCATTACCGCCGGTGCAACCAGCAGATAAGGCAGCAGCTTCATGCTCTTACTACGGTTCTTCATGCTGTGTCCCCGATGGACGAAACAGTCACGCCTGCTCTGCTGGCGTCTGCCGGTATCCGCTGCTCCTGTGCGTCAAAAAAGAATAAATGCTCCTTGTTCACATACAGCTTAACCGGCTCCAGACTGCGCTCGGGACTGTCGAAGCATTTGACGGATACGCTCTGCCCGCTTGTAAGCATCGCTTTGTAAATCACCTCGGAGCCAAGCAGCTCGCGGCTGCCTAGAACAGCATCCAGCTCAAGCATCTGCTCACGTGCAAGCCCCGGCTCGGGCACAAACTTTGCTTTTTCCGGCCGGAATCCGAAGAATTTCGCCCCGTGCGGTGCTTCGCTAAGGATGCCGCCTGACCGGGCAAGCTCCAGAATGTTCATTGGCGGCGTGCCGATAAAATGGCTGGTGAACATATTGCGCGGCTCATTGTAGATCCCGTGCGGCGTATCCTCCTGCATAATCCGCCCGCCGTCCATCAGCACAATCTGTGTGCCCATGCTCATTGCTTCCACCTGATCATGTGTAACGTAGATGAAGGTCGCGCCCAGCTTCTTATGCAGCTCAATCAGCTCGATGCGCATCTGCTGGCGGAGCTTGGCATCGAGGTTCGACAGCGGCTCATCCATAAGGAAGACCGCCGGCTTCTTGACCATCGCCCGGGCCAGCGCGACCCGCTGCCGCTCACCGCCGGAGAGAAACTCCGGCTTTTTGTGCAGGTGCTTGGTTAAGCCTACCGTCTCCGCAATTTCGGTGATCAGGCGCTTCCGCTCGGCTTTGGGTACCTTGTTATTTTTCAATCCGTATTCGATATTCTTCTCCACCGTCATTGTGGGATACAGCGCATAATTCTGAAAGACCATCGCCAGATTCCGTTTGCCCGGCTCCACCTGGTTCATGCTTTTGCCGCCGATGGAGATCAGGCCTCCGGTCTGCTCCTCCAGCCCGGCAATCATCCGCAGCGTTGTCGACTTACCGCAGCCGGACGGCCCGACCAGCACGGTGAAGCTTCCGCTCTCAATCGTCAGATTCAGTCCTTCTATGATGCTTTTATCGCCGTAGGCTTTGCTTACGTTCTCCAGTACAATGCTGCTCATGGTTTCCTCCTTTGGCGGATGGTTGATCTGCGCCCAAACTATACAGATACCGTCTGCAGCGCCGCCACGCCCACATCCGGCCGGTTGGTCATAATCCGCGTTACGCCAAGCTGCTGCAGCCGCAGGATTTCCGCTTCATCATCCACGGTCCACGGATTCACCTCATACCCGTTGTTCTTGGCTGTTTCCATGAACGCAGCGTCCACGCCAAGGTAATACGGATGCAGCACATCTGCCCGGCAGCTGGCCGCATATACATCCATCCGGTAATAGCTCTCCATAAAAGCAATCGCGGTCCGCAGCTCCGGATACTCGCGCTTCAGCCGGGCCATTGCGTTATGGTTAATGGAAGAGATTAATGTCTGCTCCTGATAGCCGCTGGCTTTTACCAGCTCTGCCGTGCGGACATTTACTTCCCCGTACGGGTTCGCATAATCCTTAGTCTCAATGTTGATATACAGCTGATGCTCCTTGGCGAACTGCATGACTTCCTTCAGCTCAGGAATCCGGCTTCCCTCGGTGCTGTACTCCCCTTGGAAGGTGTAGGAGAAGTCATATTCCCGCAGCTCCGCCAGCGTCAGTTCGCTTACCCGGCCCTTGCCGTCCGATGTACGGTCGATCGTGTGGTCATGAATAACGGCCAGCTTGCCGTCCCGGGTCAGCTGCACGTCCAGCTCAATGCCATGTGCCCCCATCCTGCGGGCCAGCTCAAACGAAGCCATCGTGTTCTCCGGCGCATAGGCGCTTGCCCCTCTGTGGGCCAGGATCGTTGTTTTGTTCATCCTGTTAACCTCTCAGCCCGATGCAGACATCCGGCCGGTCCGTAATAATCGCATCCACTCCGGCCGCCAGCATCCAGCCGATATGCTCGGGCTCATTCACCGTCCAGGCGTTCACCTGTACCCCGGCAGCCCGCGCTTCATCCACAGCCTCACGGTTCACACCGAAGAACACCGGGTGCAGCGCGTCAGCCTTGGTCAGCCGGGCGTATTCAGCTCCCTGGTACAGTCCGGCAATGTACAGCAGCCCTGTTTTCATCTCAGGATACTCATTCTTCAGCCTCACCATCGAGTAATGATTGAAGGAGGAGAAAATCACCTGCTCCGTCAGCCCGTATTCCCGCACCAGCTCAGCTGCTGCGCCGGGAAGTCCGGCGTACAGCTCCATTTTGGACAGGATATCCTTAACCTCAATGTTCAGATACAGCCCGTGCTCCTTCACCAGCTCCAGCACCTCGCGAAGTGTAGGGATGCGTGCAGTTGTATATTTTTCTGCAAAACCCTTATTGAAATTGAAGGCTTTAAGCTCCTCCAAGGTGTATGAGGTAATGTCACCCTGTCCGTCCGAGGTCCGGTCGATGCTGTCATCATGAATGACGACGATTTCCCCGTCCTTGCTGAGATTAATATCAATTTCAAAACCGTCTGCCCCCTGCTCAACCGCCAGCCGGAAGGCTTCCATCGTATTCTCAGGAGCATAAGCGCTCGCTCCGCGGTGGGACAAAACCTTGCAGTTATTCATGATCTGTTCAACCTCCTCATAATGGGTCTAAATAGAACATCATTAACAGACTAGCAAAACGTCTCCTGCTCCCGCTTTAGGTACAGCGGCGGGCAGCAGTGGATCTCCCCTGCTAAAGCGCCAACCTCAGTCAGTCGGTTCAGAGTCAAAACGGTTTAAGTGTACTTTGTACAATTAAAACAGCAGAAATTAATCATTATTAGAGAATAACTGTATTCCGTGCATCTATTCTCCTTAAAAAGGCCTGTTCCGGGCGTTTTCGGAAAATATAAATGTATAGAGTGCAGTTAAAACCTGCTGCGGAGCTATTTAGCCAGGTTTAGTTGCAGAAAGTACAGTTATTTCAGCCTGGCGCATTCATTATGCCGTTTCATTGCTTTCGAACAGGACAAGCGCATCACTGAGAAGTAGAAAGGGCGGGCACTGCCGCCTTTATTTGGTTTCATAGGATCTTCTCGCTGTGGAAGCGATAGATCGTCTTCTCATCAGGTTATAAATTTAGTTGGTTGCTAGATAGCTTGTTCTTTCATGCATGATCCCCGGCAGTACAATATCTGCCAGCGTGTCCAGCACATAATGCGGCTGAATCTGCATCCGCTCAATATCCGTGCGGGAGCTCACTCCCGTTAGCACCAGTGCGGTATGCATGCCGCTGCTATGGCCCATCAGAATGTCCGTTTCCAGCCGGTCGCCGACCATCAGGCATTGCTCCGGGGCAAGTCCCAGCTTGTGAAGTGCTTCCCGGGCATAGTACAGTGACGGCTTCCCCATCACCAGCTCGGACGGCTTACCTGCTGCGATCTCCAGCGCTTTGACGATTGCCCAGGTATCAGGAATATAGCCGCCCGGCACCGGGCAGACCGGATCGGGATTCACAGCGACCAGCGCTGCCCCCGATCTCGCCGCCGTCATTCCAAGTCGCAGCTTCTCGTAGGTGAAGCTGCGGTCCATGCCGATCAGCACATGTGTTGCCGCCGCCGGATCGTCCGTAACCGTCACGCCGCACAGCTCCATCTGCCTGCGCATCACGTCTTCACCGACCAGATACAGCCTCGCCCCCGGCTCCAGCCTGGCAAAATACATACCGCTGACATACAACGCGGTCAATATCTCCTCTTCCCGGCAGCTAAGTCCCATTGCGGCCAGCCGGTTCAGACAGTCCAGCGGGGTGTGCACCGCGCTGTTGGTGAGAAAAAGAATTTTTTTACCGCGCCTGCGCAGCTCTGCCACTGCCTGCTCCACTCCCGGAAGCAGCTGATCCCCGATGAACACAGTTCCATCCAGATCAAAGCAATATGCCTCATACGAAGCGATGTCCATCTGCGGCCACCTCATTTCTCTCATGTTGCCGGTACAACCGGAATTTTGCGCACAAAAAAACCAGCTCCAGAAAGGAAGCCCTCCTCTACGCGTATAGGTATACGTTAGATCGGAACACCAATTTCTGACCGCTGGGTTTTCTCATCGTCTCCACCCCGGGGTGCTGTATGTAGTTTCAGGTCTGTCCATAATGACGCGTCGCCAATTGATACGTAGTCTGCGCCGCTCTCCAGTGCACTGCTGATCTCTTCCTCGTGCCGGATCAATCCGCCAACAATTAGTGGCTGCCCGATACGCTGCTTCATCTCACTAATAATCCTTGGCATAAGACCGGGCATCAGCTCAACCTCATCAGGATTACTCGACTTAATCATGCGCAGCGCAGTCTCTATTGCCGCCGAATCGATTGCAAATACCCGCTGGATACTGGCTAGCCCGTGCTGCCTGGCTGTAGCGATGGCATTGCTTTTGGTGGTAATAATCCCGTCTACCTTAAAAGCTTCAGCCAGATACTGGATCGCCGCCGCATCCCGCCCGATTCCGCCGACCATCTCGACGTGTACAAAAACCTGCTTGCCCGCTTCCTGCAATGGCCGTACAAGCTGTCCCAGATTGTTAATGTTGCCGGTCATCAGGTTTACCCTGTTCACCGTGCAGCTTATAGCCTGCCTGATCTGTGATTCTACCGTAATTGAAGCAATGATGGGGTTATGCTTCATGCTGAGGCACACTCCCTTTCGCTTATCGCCTGGTCACCGGCTTGAATTGCTTCCGGCCCTGAAAACAATGTTACAGCTCTTTTGTTGGCCCCGTATTCGCGCTATGTAAAAGTTAGTGTTAACGGGGACGCGAGCATTTTGCCTTCTTTTAACCATATGATCGAGAACCTGCCTGCATCAACGCGTAAAAAAAGACACCACCGGAGTGATGCCTCTCTACGAATCTATATCGTTACTGAAAGTAACAGAAAGTTATAGATCGTTATAGATAGTTACAGCTCCAGACTTCCGCCGTATTCAAGCGCTGTACCGGGAATCCCTTCCTTAGCCAAGGCATCCACAAAGCTTGCCACATCCTGACGGATCGGCGGGAAGGTGTTGTAATGCACCGGCAATACATGCTTGGCGTTCAGCCATTTGGCAGCAATCAGCGCATGCTCCGGCCCCATTGTGAAATGTCCGCCCATCGGGAGAATCGCCAGGTCGATGTTGTACAGCTCACCGAACATTTTCATGTCACTGAACAGCCCGGTGTCACCGGCGTGCAGAATGGTTTTGCCTTCCGCTTCAATGATGTAGCCCGCAGGCATGCCGCCGTAAATAATCTGCTGCTCATCGTCAAGTGTAATGCCGCTGGTGTGGAAAGCATGAATCATCGTCGCTTTGGCAAAACCGAGGTCCACCGTACCCCCGATGTTCATTCCTATCGTCTGCTTAACACCCTTCCACCCGATATACGTAGCCAGCTCCACAGTCGCCACCACCGGCGCGTTATTGGCAATTGCAATTGGCGCAGCATCCAGAATATGATCCGCATGCGCATGGGTCAGCAGCACCGCATCTGTCTTAATATCCTCAGGCTTCGTCACCGCAGCCGGGTTACCGCTAATAAAAGGATCGATAATCAGCGACTTACCGCCTACCTCAAGCTGTACACAGGAATGGCCGTGAAAAATAACCTTCATCTCTTATCTCTCCTCTTCTGATATTTAGATTGAATTTGAGTTAGTTAATTTCGGGTTGATTCGCAACTCCAGAGAATGTTTGGACTTCCGGCCGCTGCCCTTCTGCAGATTTCTTGATTT
>RCUO01001187.1_pt1 | contig 10095 bp, 9 predicted proteins | sample 2166161 | NCBI WGS metagenome assembly RCUO01 (sample SAMN09932617, study PRJNA488358) | compost metagenome | feature: garden; material: soil; isolation source: compost soil in cyclohexanecarbonitrile-enriched culture | place: Germany: Experimental Botanical Garden Goettingen | collected 2016-01-27 | reverse complement strand
ACATTCTGCCACCATAAGGGCAAACTGGCCAAATGTATGCGAAAAAACGAATACAATGTGGGGGTTGGTATCAGGTCGTTTCTTCCATGTCTCCTGATTCTTCACGTCCACCCCTCCTTTATTTTTCATCGGAGTTATCCACATTTTTTTGCATTGTATAATTTCCTATACAATAAAAAAAGAGCCCGAAGGCTCTCTGTATAAGGGGGATCTCCACCTAAGCCAGGCTTAGTGGTATGCCCCCCTCATATATTCATTAATTTTGTGGTCCAGCAGGCAGCTGATCTCAATGACAAGCTCAGAGGTAAAGGATTTCTCCTGGACAAAAATCTGTTCCATTCTGCTGCGGAGAGCCAGAATCTCATCTTCAAGAGTCCGCTTGCGCGCGGCAGTATCGACAGCAGGATGTCCGGTCTGCAGATAGTATCCCCCACTGTAGGAAGGCAGGTAACAATCCCCCATAAGCATCAGTCGTCCCTCCTAATGAAATGGAATAGTAAAATAATACCATATACAAAAGAGAAGTGCTATTGCCCGCGTTACAGGTTCATTATTGCAGGCTGCCTTATTCCGTCCGCTCCCGTTCCAGCTGCTGGACAAAGGCGCCGATCCGCTCGATAGCCTCATTCAGCTGTGCTACGGATGTCGCATAGGAGCAGCGAAGATAGCCTTCGCCGCCGAGACCGAACACACTGCCCGGTACTGCCGCCACCTTGTACTCCATCAGCAGGCGCTGGGCAAACTGCTCGGAAGTAAGACCTGTACGCTGAATGCTTGGAAAAGCATAAAACGCTCCCTGCGGCTCATGGCAATCCAGTCCGGCATCGCGCAGCCCTTTGACGATCAGGCGGCGGCGCTGATTATAGGAGTCCGCCATCCGGTCTTTCTCTTCCATCCCGTTAGTGAGCGCCTCCAGTGCAGCCACCTGGCCCATGGACGGTGCACACATCACGGTATACTGGTGGATCTTCAGCATCGCCGAGATGAGGTCGGGATGACCGCAGGCATAGCCCATCCGCCATCCGGTCATCGCAAAGGCTTTGGAGAAGCCGCTGACCAGAATCGTCCGGTCCATCATGCCGGGCAGCGACGGGAAGCTCACATGATTGCTGCCGTAGGTCAGCTCCGCATAGATTTCATCGGAGATTACGATCAGATCATGCTTCTCAACCACCTTGGCAATCGGCTCCCAGTCCTCACGGGTCATGATCGCCCCTGTCGGATTGCTCGGATAACATAGGATCAGAATCTTGGAGCGCGGTGTAATCTTGGCTTCCAGATCTGCAGCTGTTAGTTTGAAGTTATTCTCACCGAACGTTTCAATTCCGACCGGAATCCCCCCGCCGATGGATGTAATCGGTGAATAGGAGATATAACATGGCTCAGGGATAAGGATTTCGTCCCCGGGCGAGATTAAGGCGCGCAGCGCCAGATCAATGGCTTCACTGCCGCCCACTGTTGCAATAATCTCGTTAGCAGGATTATAGGTGACTGCAAACCGGGAATGCAGGTAATTCGCAATGCCTTCCCGCAGCTCAGGCATCCCCGCGTTAGAGGTATAGCCGGTAAAGCCTCTTTCCAGCGAATAGACGCAGGCTTCCCTGACATGCCAGGGTGTCTTGAAGTCGGGCTCGCCGACCCCCAGCGAGATAACGTCTTTGCTGCCTGCAGCCAGATCAAAAAACTTGCGGATGCCTGACGGCTGGATCTGCTGAACCAGCGGAGCCAGATAGGAATTCATGGATTTGCCTGATTCTCCGGTCTGCTTCTGATTATTCGTGATCATATGATTACTTCCTTTACGGAGATATCAGCAGACGATTGTCCTCTTCATGCTCTTCAAAGATGATACCGTCCTGTTTGTATTTTTTGAGCGTAAAGTTGGTTTTGGTTGAAAGTACGGAGTCAATCGGCGAAAGCTTCTCGGATACGAAATTGGCAACCTCGCGGAGATTGCGTCCTTCTACCTCAACAAGCAAATCATAGGCACCTGACATCAGATAAACGGATTTCACCTGCGGATACAGGTAGATACGCTCGGCTATGCCTTCAAAGCCGCGTCCGCGCTCCGGCGTAATCTGCACCTCAATCAGCGCAGTTACCCGCTCGTCGTCCACCTTATCCCAGTTCACGACCGTCGCATATTTTACAATAACATGGTCTTTTTCCATTTGCTCAATCGCTGTCTTGATATCTTCTTCTTCCGCTCCGAGGAGGGTCGCCATCAGCGCCGCAGAGCTTCGGGCGTCCTCCTTGAGCAGTTCCAGCACTTTCCGTTTTAATTCGTCCATTTCCTTCATGCCTTCCCCCCGGATAGTTCGCCTGCCGCCTTGCGTCTTCAGCGCGGCACCAGCGAAAAGAGTTTAATACTAATATGACATGAAAATGTCCCTTCTGCAAACAAAATAACCCCGCATAAGCCCGGCCGCCGGCTGTACAGCTTATTCACCTTCGGGCTCCGCCGTTATCCGCAGCAGTAAAAACAGCCCGTTCTGCCGGAATTCCCGGTGTGAACGGACTGTTTACAGCTCTCAGAGGCAGCAGCACGTGCTGTGCTTCATCACCTGCTGGGCAGGTTTACATATAGTATGGGTTATGATTTTGCACATTCGGCTGATGCACCGGTATGCCTGCCGCCTGATTGTATGCGCCCGCCCCGCCTGTTTTCTGCTGGACGAACTGCTGGCACTTGGCCTGTGTCTGATGTGCGGTCTGGATCTGCTTGTCCACATCCTGCCGCAGCGCTTTTCCCGGCGGAGTGTACATATTCATCTGCGACATCCGGGTATACAGCTCACCCTGCAGGCGCAGCGTATCCATTGTCAGATCATTGAAGACCCTGCGGACAGTCTGGCAATTCGATTCGGTCGCAGCGGTCGTATATTCACGCACCGTGCGCTTCAAATCGGCCAGAACGGTATTAAGCAAATCCTCGTCTGCCATAAAGGCTGTTCCGTTTTGTGCGTACACTAGCATTACCTCCTGATTATTGTTATAGACTAAGGTCAAGTAATGAAGTCAAATTGCATTATTGCGGCTGCGCCGGCGCGTATTGCTGGTGCTGCTGCAGCAGCTGAATCAGCGAATCCATATGCTGGGTATGGCTCTGGATATGCTGTACGCAAATCTGCTGGACCGTCTGATTCTGGGTTGTACCTGCGGTTGCAGCAAGCTGCTTAATGAGCAAATCTTCATTGGAGATGGAGTCGGCGATGTATTCGAGTTCTTTGCCGCTTAGCGCCTGCATTTGGGTTGAGTGCATTCTGTAATTCCCTCCTTCTTGATGTACAAGCAGTCCTTATTATGCCGCCGCTGCTTTGGTTTATGTGGTTACTGCGAACTGTACCTGCCAGAATAAAATGGTCCTAATTCCTATGCATCAGCACAGGCAGGGCTGGCAATACTACCCTATCGGAATCTCACTAAGGAGAGATATGCATGAGACTTAACAGCGGACAGCTTCCTTGGGAAGCGACCTTACCTAATCCCCCGGTGTATAAGACACTCGATGGAGATATAACCTGTGACTGCCTGATCGTCGGCGGAGGCATGGGCGGTGCCATGACTGCCTACCGCCTGTCGCTAAGCGGGGCTTCAACCGTCCTGATTGATAAAAGAGCGGTCGCCAGCGGCAGCTCCCATGCCAACACCGGCCTGCTGCAAATCGCAAATGATAAATCACTGACCGCCTGTATCAACACATTCGGCGAAGCTAACGGTGTATTGTTCTATAAGCTATGCCAGCAGGCCCTTGGAAAAATTCTCGAGCTGCCGTCTCTGCTGGATATTGATCCGCAGATTATTCCGCGCAGCAGCCTGCTCTATGCCAGTACGCCGGAGGATGTTCCGATGCTCCGCCAGGAGCACGAGACGCTGACCGCACACGGATTTGATTCGGAGTTCTGGGATACAGACAAAATCGGGGCCCATTACTCCTTTTCCAAGCCGGCCGCACTGTACTCCAGGGGTGATGCAGAGACCAATCCGTTCCGTACAGTACACAGCCTGATTGATAAGGCACATTCCGGCGGAGTAAGAATTTATGAGCATACCAGAGCCCGGCATTACGAATACAGCGCTGACGGTGTTATCTGTTACACCGACCATGGCCGGATCTTTGCCAAGAACGTAATTTTTGCAATGGGCTATGAGACCCAGGAGATGAAGAAGGACCGGGGCGCCGAGCTGATCAATACCTATGCCATCAAAACCCGTCCTTTGGCCAGTATGCCCAAATGGCATGAGCAGAGCCTGCTCTGGGAGACAGCGCGGCCTTACCTGTACTTCCGCACCACTCCTGACGGATGTATCATTGCCGGCGGCAAAGATGAACAGCTGACTGGTCCCGACCGGCGTGATGTTCGTGTGTTATCCCAATGCCAGCTGCTGTTGAAGGAGGTCGAAGCCCTGTTTCCGGAGATCAAAGGAGTCGAAGCTGAATTCAGCTGGGGAGCTGTATTCGGCTCCACCCGGGACGGGCTGCCGTACATGGGGCCGCATCCTGAATATCCGCACTGCTACTTCATTGAAGGGTACGGCGGCAACGGCACTGTCTACAGCATGATTGCAGCTGATCTGCTGGCTGATACGCTTGCCGGACGCAGCCGCCCGGAGCTTGAGCTGTTCTCGCTTACAAGGAGCGCTAAGCCGTCGCCTGCCCCTGCCGTACAACCGACATAACAAGCAGCAGCCCCGGCTCATGTGAGCCGGGGCTGCTGCTTGTTGTTTGGTGAATCTATGTCTGACGCACCGCATGAATGACTGCGGCTCAGTGAAATGATCCTAATTACTGCGCCTGTACATATTCGGCAGATTTAATACCGGCCTGGCGGCCGAAGATAATAATCTCGGCAACAGAGTTACCGCCTATGCGGTTCTCGCCGTGCAGTCCGCCTGTTACTTCACCGGCAGCGAACAGGCCGGCAATCGGCTGGCCGGCTTTATCCAGCACCTCAGTATTTGTGTTGATCTTCACTCCGCCCATGGTGTAGTGAATCCCCGGTGCGATTTTGATGGCATAAAACGGTCCGGCGGACAGATCATTATCCATCCCGGTCTTTCTGCCGAACTCGGCGTCCTGTTTACCGGCAACTGCTGCGTTCCAGGTATCAACTGTAGCCTGAAGCTTGTCAGCAGGTACCTCCATTGCCTCAGCCAATGCCTGAACCGAATCGCCCGAGATGACAAAGCCCATTTTCTCATATTGCTCAATCGCCTTAACGCGGGATTTCACACCGGAATCAAAAACCAGATATGCCGCTTTTTCAGGCAGGGTATTGATAGCTGCTGTTACTTTATCGCGGGTATCCAGCTCATTGGTAAACCGTGTACCTTCATTGGAGACAAGCAATCCGCCTTCTCCGCGGACAGCTTCGCCGATCAGATAGGATTTTTCCTGCTGTACCGTCGGGTGTACCTGAATCTGGTCCATATCAACGGTTGTTCCGCCCAGGGCCAGAATCATTTTGATACCGTCACCGGTGCTGCCAATCTGGTTAGTGGTTACATAGCCCTCCAGATCCGGCCGTACTTCCGTAATCATATCCATATTGGAGCCGAAGCCGCCTGTAGTTACAACGACTGCTTTACCTGTAATTGTTTTTTCATCGGCCTGATTGAACAGGACCTTAACACCGCCCGCCTTGCCATCCTGCTGGGTAATTTCCTTTACATCCGCGTTCACGAACAGCGGAATCCCCTGCTCCTGAACGTTCTGCACCAGTCCTTTTACCAGATACTGGCCGATGGCTGAGCCGTCCTCCGGACGGTGAGTGCGCTTCTCGTTCATGCCCCCGGTGATGGTGATATTGTTCAGCCGGATACCGATCGAATCCAGCCAGTCAACCGCTGCTGCGGAATTGTCAACGAAGAAACGGAGCATTTCTGTGTTGTTGGTGTCGTGGCCGCCTTTTAGAGTCTGCTCATAAAAAAGATCGTTTTTATCCTCGATACCCTGCTCCTTCTGGAACTTGGTCTCGGAAGCGTTCATCCCGGAGGAGGATTTGGTTGTATTCCCTCCGGCTACCGGCATTTTTTCAAAAATAACCGGACTGAGGCCCTTTGCCTTCGCTTCAAGCGCAGCGGTCATCCCTGCCCCGCCGGCACCGACAATGATAATGTCGTAGCTGTCTTTTAACTGATCCAGTGGTGTATAGCTGGCAACTGATGCCCCGGAAACGGCTTCCGCCTCTTTAGGTGCTTCTGTTGCGCTTGCTGCGCTGTTAGTGCTCTTATTCCCGCCTGCGTTATTTTCCGTATTAGTGCTGTTGTTTGCGTTACCGCATCCCGCGATAACAAGTATAACGGAAAGAATGAGAAGAAGAGTGGCTGCTGTTTTCTTTTTCATCTGTATTTCCTGCCCCCTTGTGCATATTTTCACAATTATCATAGCGTGTGCCCGGGGGCATTGAAAGCTTACGTAATTAAAGAAACTGTTTTGTAACTAAAGTAAGTGAATACTTCTGTTGGAATGTCCGAAGGATATTTAGGTTAAGTATATAGTATGAGATAACATCCGCCAGGCTGTTATTTCACATAACCCGGGAGGTGCTTGTCATTTGATTGAGCTAGTCGTTGTTTTAGTGCTCATCCTTGTTAACGCTTTTTTTGCAGCATCAGAAATGGCCTTAATCTCACTGAACGACAACAAGATTAGACTGATGGCCCAGGACGGCAACGCGAAAGCCAGGCTGCTTCAGGGACTGCTTGAGGAGCCCAGCCGATTTCTGGCGACGATCCAGATCGGGATTACACTAGCCGGTTTTATGGCCAGCGCCTTTGCTGCCGAGAACTTTGCCGGCGACCTGTCCGCCCTGCTCGTTTCACTGGGTGTTCCCGTAGCAGTTACCATTCTGGATACCCTTTCTTTAATACTCATCACCCTGATTCTGTCCTATGTTACACTTGTGCTGGGTGAGCTTGTACCTAAGCGTATAGCTATGAAAAAAGCCGATACCATTGCCATGTTCGTTGCAGCCCCGCTCAATCTGCTGTCAAAGGTAGCGGCCCCTTTTGTCAAATTGTTGACCGCCTCCACCAACCTCCTGGTCCGGTTATTCGGTGTTGACCCCAATGAGAAGGACGAAGAGGTATCCGAGGAAGAAATCCGGATGATGCTCGACAGCGGCACACAGCTGGGAACGATCCAGGCCGCAGAGAAGCTGATGATTAATAATATTTTTGATTTCGACAACAAGCAGGTATCGGATATCATGACCCACCGGACTGACATTACCGCACTCTCGGTGCATGATTCACCCGAAGAGGTAGCGCGGAGGGCAGAGAAGGAAGGCTATAGCCGGTTTCCGCTGTATGAGAATCACATAGACAATATAGTTGGAATTCTGCACAGTAAAGACCTGATCCGGTTTGTAAACGGGGGGAGCGGCGGCACATGGAATTTACGGGAATTGGCCCGTCGCCCCTATTTCGTCCCGGCATCCAAAAAAACGCATGAGCTGTTTGAGGAGCTGCAGCAGAACCGCGTGCATTTTGCTGTGGTGGTTGATGAGTATGGCGGCACAGCCGGGATTGTAACGCTGGAGGATCTGCTTGAGGAGATTGTCGGCAATATTTACGATGAATATGACGAGCACGAGGAAGAATACACGGTACTTGATGACCAGTCATACCTGTTCAACGGCACTATGAGTCTGCGTGAGGTTCAACAGGTGCTTACAGCCAAATTGCCGGTGGAGGACTACGATACGATTAGCGGATTTGTAATCGGGCAGATCGGCTGGATTCCTTCTTCTCAGGAAAAGCCCGAGTTTGCCTATGGCCGCTACACCTTTGCCGTTCAGGAGGTGGGACAGCGGCGCATCCGCAAGATTAAGGTCACACTGAATAGTACGGGTGAGTGAGTGAACTAAAGGGCATTATTCCCCCTCCTGCGGAAACGCAGCTGCCAAAGATCGCTATCACAGTATCTCTACAGCCAAAAAAAGGACCCGAGGGGGTCCTTTGTCTTTTTCAATTTTTTTATTTTTACCGTCCGCCGATATATTTACTTATAATTTCATTACCCGCAGCGGTTACAGTGTACATATACACCGGGCGGCCAACCGCGCCATAGCTGATCTCCATCTCAAGCACACCGGCGTCTTTGAGAAAAGCCAGGTACTTGCGCACGGAGATTCGCGATATCGGCGCGCCAGCGGTGATATCCTCAGTGGAGAACACCGGATGCTTCAGCTGACAGATTATGCTCCAGATACCCAGAAGGGTTCCTTCAGTCAGCCCTTTAGGCAGGAGCGGGGCGGAGGCCTTTTCATCTTCACCCCCTACAGGATGCCTAAGCAGCTTATCCAGCTGTTCCTGGCTTAGCGGCTCCTCCTGCTTCATTAGAGCATAATATTCCTCCTTATACCCGGTCAGCGCCGCCTGAAAGCGGGCGAATTCAAACGGCTTGATCAGATAATCGACAGCACCAAGCTGCAGCGCCTTGCGGATGCTGGCATTGTCACTGGCGGCGGAAATAATGATAATGTCGGCTGTGCTGCCTTGCTCGCGTAAAGCGGACAACAGCTGCAGGCCGTTTGTCCCCGGCATATAGATATCAAGCAGCACCAGATCGATTTCCTGCTCCGCAAGCATCCTGGCGGCTTCCTCGCCTGTCGTTACCCAGCCTGCACATTCAAAGCCCTCCACCTGCTCCAGGTAATGGCGGTTAAATTTAGCTACCATCGGGTCATCCTCGACGATCAGCACTTTAATGTTCATGTATGATCTCCATCCTTTAAGGCATAGGGCACTTCTGCGGTAAATTCGGTTCCTGCCGCTTCCGCTCCCTTCACGCTGCCGGAGATGATCTCCAGCCTGCCGCCCAGCTTTTCTATGCTTTTATGCACCAGATACAGGCCAAAGCCCCGTCCTTCTCCTTTGGTCGAGAAGCCCTGAGTGTAGATCTGCTCCTGCAGCTGCCGGGGAATACCCGGTCCGTTATCCCATACCGTGCAGCGGAGAATTCCGCCGTCATAGTGAAAAGAAAGCCTAATCTCCTTGACCGCCTGCCCCTCCATCGCATCCATCGCATTATCCAGCAGGTTGCCGGCAATGGTAATCAGCTCGTGGATCATCTGCGGATCTGCGGCCTCAGGGAGATAACTGTCCCGGCCGAGTACAAGCTCCGTCCCCGTTTCCCTTGCTCTGCTGAGCTTCTCCAGCAGGAAGCCGGCCATGACCGGGTCCTTGATCTGCCGGGTGATGGAGCCGATCTCATTCTGGTAATTGCTGACCGTCCCTGAGATGTACTGCTGCAGCTCCCCGTAAAGACCCATATGCGTCATGCCCATGATCACATGCAGCTTATTCATGAACTCATGCGCCCCTGCGCGCAGGGCATCGGCATAAACCGAGATACCGGACAAGCGTTCCGCCAGCACAACCAGCTCCGTTTTGTCGCGGAAGGTGGCAATCGCCCCAACCATCTCACCGGCTACACGTACAGGGACACAGCTTACCAGTATAGTAATACCGTTCAGCTCAAGCTCCCGGTCCTGCCGGGCTTCTCCGCTGGACAGCACCTGCTCCAGCCTGAGCTCCGGCCAAAAATCACCAATGCTCCGTGTCATCCCGTTGCCGGCAATACCCGCCCTGGCCAGAAGCCGTTCAGCCTCCACATTGACCATGGTTATAACAGCCTTATCATCTACAGCTATGATGCCTTCGCGTATGGATTGCAGCATGGCGCTGCGCTCCTGCAGCAGCTTGGAGATATCTGCAGGCTCCATGCCGAACATCATCCGTTTTATTTTGAGGCCGAGAATAAAGGCGCCTCCGGCACCAAGCAACGCACCGGACAGCAGGATGGCAATCAGCGTCCATTCATTTTGTCTGACCAGACGCTGCACTCTCTCCATCGAGAGCCCTACAACCACCACTCCCACCTGATGCCCCTGGCCCGAATATACAGGAACAAAAGCGCGCAGAGAGCGCCCCAGCATGCCTTCCCCTTCCGAGATGCTCTCCTCACCGCGCAGTGCAGCCTGCTGTCCGCCGCCGACAAACGGTTTACCGATCAGCGAGGGATCAGGATGCGAATAGCGGATACTGTTCATATCAATTACAACAACGAACATAATATCATTGCGGCGG
>RCUO01001186.1_pt1 | contig 10097 bp, 5 predicted proteins | sample 2166161 | NCBI WGS metagenome assembly RCUO01 (sample SAMN09932617, study PRJNA488358) | compost metagenome | feature: garden; material: soil; isolation source: compost soil in cyclohexanecarbonitrile-enriched culture | place: Germany: Experimental Botanical Garden Goettingen | collected 2016-01-27 | reverse complement strand
GCGATGGACAGCGGGTTAGGCGTTCCGGCCGCTACCAGCGGTGTATCGCTGTCGATGAAGGCCACGGAGCCGCGCTCAATCGCAGGGATTTTGCCAAGCAGGGAATCTGCCTGAAGCGTTTTAAGCAATTCGTCATTGCCGTAACCGACAATCAGGTCAGCATCGTTCAGCGCTTCTACATTCTCGGCACTCAGGCTCAGAGAGTAGCTTGTAGGGTCTGTAATCTGGCTGGTGATGCTTTCCGGATATTCCATTCCCAGCTCGAACAGGAAGGAGACACGGGAGTCCATCGGCGCGTAAATGTGCAGCTTGGACAGGTCATCAGCGGAGAAGTTCACCCATACTACCTTTTTACCGGCAATCTGCGGGTACGCAGCTACTTTTTCTTTTACCATATCCTCAGTGTCTTTGATCAGCTGCTCGCCTTCAGCCTTCATCCCCATACCTTCGGCATTCAGCAGAACCTGCTCACGCCAAGTGGTAGTCCAAGGGGAGACCGGGTAAGCCACAACCGGAGCGATCTGGCTCAGTGTGTCGTAGTCTTCCTGTGTAATACCGGAGTAAGCGGCAAGAATAACATCCGGGTCAGCATCGGAGATAGCTTCAAAATCAAGTCCGTCGGTATCCTGGAATACGTTAGGGTCTGTTACGCCCAGCTCGTCCAGCTTTGCTTTGGTCCAAGGGAGCAGTCCGCTGTCGTCCTGAACACCGAAGTTCGCGGCAGAGAAGCCTACAGGAACAACACCCAGTGCCAGCGCAACGTCATGGTTTGCCCATTGAATGGTAACTACACGCTCAGGCTTGCTCTCAAGCACAGCCTCACCCAGTGCAGTCTTGATGGTGATCGGATATTGAACAGCATCTGTAGCAGCTGGCGCTTCTGTAGCAGCCGGTGCAGTAGTAGCCGCAGCATTTGTCGGTGAAGCCGCATTGTTAGATGCGGTGTTGTTACCGCAGCCTACCAGCGCAAGGGTAAGCGCAAGCGGAGCAAGCAGCGTTCTGAAAGTATACTTTCGTGTTGTATTCATGTGTTTCATTTGTGTGACCCCATCCTTTATGTAGTGTATTTAACAATACTTGATAACGATTCTCATTATCGAACAATATATATGCAATCGGGACTGGTGTCAATAAAAAAATGGTAAATAAAATTTGGACTGACTCGGTTTTTGGCCTATTTAGATTGTCAATATCACGTGCAACATTTAGCTCTGGCTGTCCGGGCATAGTATAATAAATGAGGATATTGTCAAAAAAATGGAGAGGAGCCTGCTTACATGGCACAATCACTGCAAGGAAAAACAGCAATCGTAACCGGAGCTGCAAGAGGAATCGGAAAGGCAACGGCTATTGCGCTTGCCAAGGAAGGCGTAAACGTAGGCCTGCTGGCCAGAACAGAATCCCTGCTAAAGGAACTGGCTGCTGAAATTAAGACTTACGGGGTTAAGGCTGCTTATGCAGCTGCAGATATCTCCTCGAAAGAGCAGGTAGATACGGCAGTTGAAGCACTCAAGAATGAGCTGGGAGCTGCGGATATTCTGATTAACAACGCAGGAATCGCTACGTTCGGAACACTGCTGGAAATGGACCCGGAAGAATGGAAGGGTATGATTGACGTCAACCTGATGGGAACCTACTATGTAACCCGGGCTGTGCTGCCGCAGCTCATCGGGAAGAATGCCGGAGATATCATTAACATCTCCTCGACTAACGGTCTTAACGGCGCAGCTACATCGAGTGCTTACAGTGCATCGAAGTTCGCCATGATCGGCCTGACCGAATCCCTGGCCCAGGAGGTCCGCCGCAACAACATCCGTGTATCGGCGCTGACTCCGAGCACCATTGCAACAGATCTGGCACTGGACCTGAACCTGATCAAGGAGAACAATGACGCGAAGTTCGTTCAGCCTGAGGATATTGCAGAGTTCATTATCGACCAGCTGAAATTGAACCCGCGTGTGTATGTGAAGACGGCAAGCTTTATTGCTACGAATCCGTTCTGATCAGAGAATAATTGATACAAGAGGCCATCCCGGGAGGGGTGGCCTCTTTCAGCTGCCGGTTACCGGCCTGCCGGATAGCTCAGCCTACCCCGTCTCTTTCTAATAAGGTGTAGAAATGATCACGGTCTTTCTCATCAAATTTGCCGAGCGTACCCACTCTGACGAACTCATGCCCGCCATAGATATCCATTTCCTCCCCATCCTTGGTGTATAGCGCAATCATATTTCCCTCCCGGTTGAGTTCCATATAGCCGTGGCTGTCTGTTTGGGGAGGTTCACCATAAAAGAGCGTAAATCTGATTTTGTCCACACTGTGCATCAGGGTTCTCCTTTCCTGTCATGTATCAGCATTCTGGAATCCATTGTACAGGAAGATGGCGGGAGTTGAAAAAAGCGGCCTGGCCGCACATGTTGCGGTATAACTTCTTTTTGAGGAGCTCTGATAGGGAGTTACCTGTGCTGTCGTCTATTTTCGGAATATTTCTTGACGGGAGGGCATTAGGCGGTTAATATACTGTGCCGGATTAGCGGCGACTATTTGATTCTTTTAATAAGGTAAATCGGAGGACCTTAGCAATTTAGTTGGATTTTCGCTACTTAAATCCGTGGTTTCTCAAGATTTATAGACATTAGGTGGAAAATCGCCATTTATTCGGGCAGCAAACGCTCCGTATACCTAAATTCAGCAGAATTAATTATCCTTTTTCCACCTATCAACCTTATTTCGGTGGTTTCCCAGAAAATAGGCGGAGGATTTCCACTTAGTTCATCTGGACCTATCCGTTTATGGTCAATTATTAGAACCCGTGTTGCTACCTGCCTTGATCCTCACCGTCACTCTCCCTCCGCCGGAAGGCGCCACATTCTCCAGTGTCAGCGTCCCCCCATGCTGCTGAGCGGCAGATTCGGCAATGTACAGGCACATCCCATGATGCTTGCCGGATATATCCGTTGTCCCCCCGCTGGGCCTCATTCTGGCAGTTTCCTGAAGCAGCCCTTGGAGTTATAAAAATACTGTAAAGAACTAACCTTCCCGTTTTTTCCATTGTCGTAATACTTCCGCCCTGTTTGCCCGTAGTATGGTATGCGATGATAAGGATATCAAACGGCCGGGATCATCAGAATCCGGGATGCTTGAGCCTTCAGGCTATTGCGGTCCTTCCTTCTAACTCACTGTAAATGACATAGGGCCGCAGCTTTCCTGAAGGATGCTTATCTGGAGAGGAGGCGTCCAGGCTATCATATTCCTTCCTTCTAAACCATGAGGATTATTCTAAATAGGGATACGGCTTTCCTGGACACTTTAATATGAATATGAACACGATTTATTTACGAAGAGCGCATAAGATTACTGTGAATCAGCACACCGGAAACGGGCGGCTGGCGGACGGATATTTGGCGGCGGCAGCCCGTAATTTGGAAGCACTGGGCTTTGCCTTGTCTCCGGCTTTGTTCCGCGCGGTGCGCGAGCTGCCGAAGGAAGATTTTGAGGCACTGTACGAGCAGCTGGTTGCAGATTTGAAGGTTATGGTTGGTGCGCACGTAGAGTATGTACCGATGTATCCCGGCTTTCCGGAGCAGGTTATGCTGCAGCAGGATGCCATCCTGTACTTGAATGCGATATACCATTACTATACCTGGGACCTTCCGGTATACGACGGGTCTGCAGAGCGAGAGCCGCTTCAGGAGCAGGTGAAGTTAAAGGTGATCGGACTTGGGGACAATGAGGACTTCTGCTTAGTGATCCGCCGGCTTATTCAGGCCAAAGGCTCAATCTCTGCAGCCGATAAAGAGGATATTGATGCTGTAATAGCGGCGCTTGAACCGGAGGAGCTGGAGGAGATTCTGCCGGCGGACATTCCGTTCAAGGAAAATACCGCTTTCGTGACATCATCGCTGCTGAAGCATGACAAGGCTAACCTGGCGCGGCTGGGACGGTACTTTACAACAGCGACCGATGTGCTGCGCCTGGCCGTAGCCTGGTCGGATGGTGATGTCAGCCTGGCGGCCCCGGTGCGTTTCCGCAAATTCAAGCGCAGCGGACGCCGTCTGCTGCTTGGCCTGCTGGAGCAATGCCATCCGCTGACAGAGGATATGCTGAGACATAAGGACCGCTGGATCCGCCTGGGCGAGATTCTGCATCCGTCTGAGTACAAGCAGCGGTATGTGCGCTGTGAAGAAGCCTGGGATATCCTGCGGAATAATAAGCCGTTTACGTCCTTTAACAGCAGCGTGGAGCTGGCTTTGAAATATAAGCAGGTGTGGAATGCACTGGATCTGCTGATTAATCGTCCAGGTGAATTCGCGCGGAGACTGGATCATCTGCTGCGCGGAACGGAACACACGGATTACGTTGTGCTGGCCTTTGGCGAGGCGGCAGAGCAGGTATCGACTCCGGTGCTGCTGCAGGTAAAGAACCATTTCTCCCGCCGTCTGGAGGAACGGGAGCTGCGGGTCTTTTTCCCGAAAGGGAATGTAGCCAAGATCTTTGCTGTCCCTGATACGCTGCCTGAGATTGAGGCCGGAGTCTGTCAGGACATCGTAAACCTATGCGAACAGGCTTTAATCGGACGTTTTGCAGAGCTGCCGCCTCTGGGCAGTGCGTACGTGGATGAGCGGCTCCAAAATTACCATGTACCGTTCTCCCAAAGATCAGCCAGCAAAGCGCTGCATACCTTAGTCCGGGGAAGCCGGCTGCCGATGGGGGAAGGGGATACGATCCGCTTTTTCAGCTGGTGGAAGGAGGGGAAGGTGAACGGGGTGTCTACAGGCCGGGTGGATATTGACCTGTCTGCGGTCATGTATGATCATAATTGGAACTATGTAGAGCATATCTCGTACACGAATCTGCGCTCGTCGAAGTATCTGGCACATCACAGCGGGGATATTGTGTCGGCGCCTCTCGGGGCCAGTGAGTTCATTGATCTGCATATCCCTTCTATTATTGAGTATGGCGGAAGATATGTGGTGGCGTCGCTGAATTCCTTCACGGAGCAGCCGTATTGTGATCTGCCGGAATGCTTTACCGGCTGGATGATGCGGAAGAAGCCCGGCTCCGGCGAGATTTATGAGCCTTCGACCGTAGTAAATAAAATAGACGTCACAGCCGATACACGGATTGCCATCCCTGTCATACTGGATCTGGTGGAACGGACGGTGATCTGGACGGACCTGTCGCTGACAAGAGATCCTAATTATTATAACAATGTGGAGGGTAACCAAAAGGGGATGGTGCTGATCGGCAAAGCGATGACCAAGCTCAAAAAACCGGATCTGTATGATCTGTTCATGCTCCACGTCAAGGCCCGGGGACAGCTTACCGAAACTCCGCGCCATGCGGATACTGTATTTTCGGTAGAGCAGGGGCTGACTCCGTTCCACATCGAGCAGATTATGGCTGAGTATATGGTGTGAGTGGAGTCTCATTCATTCGCCTCCCGCAGTACCCCGGCTCCGCCCGCAGCCATAAATTCCTTAACAAAGCTGTCGAACTCCTCAAGCGGTCTTTCACCGGTGATGAAGGCGATATAAGCCTCGTTCCGCAGCTGGATCAGCTCCGGCCCGTTCTTGACCAGAGCTGGCGTTGCAATCTCCAGCGCATTGTAGATACCGTCCTGCTCCAGTCCAAGTGTAGCCGCCCATTGCTCCCTGCGGTCATCCGGCATCACAGGTACCGTCATGCCAAGGCTGGCGCCGATGGTGTTCTGATAGCTGAAGGTCCGGTCATACGGCGGCAGCACTACCACTTCCTTGTTCAGGCTATCCGCCCAATCCCAGTGCTCCCCCTGAATGCCGAACTTCATCGCTGTATCCTCCTGCCGGTCGGGGTTGGCACTGACGTAGTCGAGAATCTGCAGGATGGTCTCCAGCTTGCCCGGCTCCTTCACGGCATCTGCCCCGATTGCGGTGAAGCTCATCAGCATATCGTAGGCCTTGGAGCCGCGCTTGCCCTCCGGTCCGCTTACCGGCCGCCCGAATACGATCCGGGCGGCCGGGTTTTTGGCCGTCAGCTCCTTCGCGTTGAAGGTGGCTGCAACCGGCATTTCCACGGTTTTTCCCAGCTCATCTGTCGTCCATGTGGAATAATCGCCGTCCTGAATCCAGTGGTAGTAATTGCCCATGGAGGTCATGCCGATCCGGCCGCCTGTAAAGGCATGGGACAAGTGCTTATAACCGCCCTTATTCTCCCCGGTAACAAACTCCGGATCAATAACCCCATCCTGATACCACTTGCGCAGATAACGCAGCGCTTCCTTCATTTCCGGTTGCAGGGCACCGATGACCAGCTGCTGCTCCTGCCTGCTGAAATAGAGCTGATCGGCAAAAATAATCTGCCCGAATGCTCCAAAAACCACATTCATCCCTTCGAGCGACAGGCCGTAGGTATCCTTCACGCCATTTCCGTCCGGATCGCCATTCGCGAAGGCATACATTACCTTCTCAAAATCAGCCAGCGTATCAGGTAGAGTCAGGCCGAGTGTATCCAGCCAGTCTTGGCGGTACACAACCGGGATACGATAGATATTGGTAGGATTAACAACGGGGATACCATAGTAAGCGCCGTCAATGACGCCATGATTCTGATAAGCAGGGGCGTTCTCCCGGATTGCCTTCATAATATTAGGCGCATAGGTGTTAAGCAGCTCCTGCGGAATTTCCGCCAGCACGCCCTGCTGCTGATATTTCAGCAGATCCTGGGTCTGCCTGATCCGGAACAGGTCGGGAATATTCCCCTGTACAAGCTTCAGATCAAGCAGCGGTTCATATTTATTGTTCTCCAGATTCCAGATATCAAGATCGACGCCAAATTTCTGCTCGATTTCACGGACGACTGCTGCATCCTCAGGAACCGGGAGGTTCTGGTGCATCGTCCAGGAGATGGTGTATCCGGGAGCGGAAGCCTGAGCCGGCTGCTCAGCCGTCTCAGCGGACCAATTGCCGGGTTTCAGGCTGCAGCCGCTGAGCAGAGCCAGGCCTGCGGCAATTACCGGTGCTGCAATCAGGGCGGCATACCGCCGGCAACTCACACTCATTCCATTATCCTCCTTATTAGCTGCAGACCTCAGGCTGAAGACTAGCCTTCTTTAACCGTGCGTAAATAATTCCCCGGAGTGCAGCCATACCTCTCTTTGAACCGTTTGATAAAATAAGCCGCCGTCCCGTAGCCGACAGTGCCGGCAATCTGCTCGACAGTCATGCTGCTGCTCTCCAGCAGCGTTCTGGCGTGCTCCATCCGCTGTCCGGTGACATAGTCCGTATAGTTCATTCCGAGCTCTTCCTTGAACAGTCTGCTTAAATATTTAGGGCTGATAAACACCTTGGAAGATACGGCATCCAGCGACAGATCGTCAGACAGATGCTGCGCGATATATTCCTTGGCGGTTTCAACCGAAGATAAAGCCCTGCCGCTGTTGCGTTTATCCGTCTCTGTAATGAAGGCGGCCAGCGAACGGGTAAGCCAATCCTGAAAACGGAGTATATTAGACATTCCGATATATTGGCCGTACAGATCCGGATACCCGCCGTCTTCGGGCTTATAGCGGATGCTCTTCAGATAATCCGAGTAGACGAATACGGTATTGCCCAGAATGAAGTGGCAGTAATCAGCCGGATAGGGGCCTTCCCGCATTGCAGTAATAAGCTGTCCGGTTGCCGAGATAAGCTCATCCAGCTGCCGGGAGTGCAGCTTATCCTTAAATTTCACAAGCAGCGCCTGCGGAATCTCATCCAGGCTGTTCTCACGCTCCAGCAGACCGGAAGCATTAAGAACCGGCTGCTCCGGCAGAAAATAAGCATATTTCATCAGTGTCTGCGCTTCGGAAAAGCTGCTGTGAAGCTGCGTAATCTCCGCAACCCAGCTACCCCAGGCCTGCTGAATATCGGCCTGAAGCTGCCGCCCTCCCGCTGGAGACAAAAGCTGCGAGAGCTGCTCCTGCAGCGGGCCCGCCGGACCGGCAGCACATACAATGGCCGCAACCTGCCTGTCCGGCAGCTCCTCGGCGATAATCCGGCAGCCGGGCAGCCCTAAGTCTTCAAGGTGCTCAATGATTCCGCCTACCATGGACTGTATATGGGCGGAGCTCATGTGCGCCCATGCCTCCTGCGGACGGATGAGCAGGCAGCAGTACCGGCTGTATTGCGGGGTAATGCCTAGGAGCAGCAGCGCTTCAGCAGTTTCCCCGCCGTTCAAGCCGCCGTCCAGAAGGCTCAGAACGGCATTGCGCTTGATGGCCGGAGCGCTCGCCTGCAGGCTCTCCTCCAGGCTGCTGACCTGCTGGCTTAGCCGGGTGAAGGCCGTGTCGATCAGCCTGTACTCATTGGCCGCCGGCTCCGGAACAGGGCCGGAAAGATCCCTGATCTTGGCGGTGAGGCGCTTGACCGGCTTGTAGTTAACTTTGGCCAGAACGCCTGACAATAAGAAGCCCAGCAGGAGGGCAAGCAGGCACAGGCCAAGAATCAGCTGCTGCATAACGTTAGACGGTGCATAGAAGAAGCTCGCAGGCACAGCGCTGACGATCGTCCAGCCGGCAGAGGGCAGGGGCTGATGGGAGATGACATAGGAGGTGTCCCCGATCTTGCTGCTGAAGCTCCCGGCTTCCCCCGCAGCTGCTGGCAGCCCGTTTGCACTGAAGCCGGGGCTGCCAGCCTGCGCCAGGACCTCTCCGGCAATGATGGCGCCGGAAGGGTCAATGATATAAGTATCTTCATATTGTAAAGGCATCATATTCCCGATAATAGCGCTGATCGCGCTTTGTTTGATGTCTATGGCCAGAATCAGATCACTGTCAGCGCCTGAAGACTGGAAGGGATAGCTGCGGGCATAGGTAATCAGGGTGCTGTGCTTGCCGCCCGGCACGCTGGAGTAAATATCCTCTGGCACCTCGCGGGCCGGAGTCCACAGGCTGCTGTGCGGGTTATTACGCATTCCGCCGATCCAGCCGGTAAAGTAGGCGGCGCTCTCCCCCTGATCCGCATCGTATGTCAGGCCATGAAGCGATGAGAGCATAACCTGCTGTTTCGGCGCGTACAGATGCACGGCCTGCACAATATCCGGGTTGCCGGCTACCTCGGCTTTCAGCAGATTTTGCAGCTCGCTTACCTTACTGAGGTTATGCTGAAAAGAAGCATCGCTGAACAGACGAAGGGCAGATGTCCGGTCCAGGGACAGCTCAAGGTAGATCTGCTGCACGCGCTGAAGCACCGAGGCCTCAACTGTGCCTGCGGTGTTCTCCAGAATCAGCCGGCTGCTGTTGCGCAGCTCCTCTTTATAGCGGCCGGAGAAATAAATCGAGAACACTGAACAGAGCAAAAGAACAATGACCAGAACGACAAACAGATAGGACACGGCCAGGCTGGTAAATGCTGAGTTCCATTTTTTCACGGTGTATTCTCCTCCCAGGCGGATTATACACTACCCTCTGACAAGCTTATTCACGATTTGTGTTAACAGAATATTAAATCAGCCGAATCGCCCGTAATGCTCCTAAAGTGATAGAAAGGAGAAATCGTCTTATTGCCGGTCTGCGCGGCCTGATGCTACATTGAGACCGATTCGAATCGACTACAAATGATGATAGGAGCTAACCACTTGAACACAAAGACTGCCAAAAAGCTATTGTCTGTTGCCGCCGGTTTCGCCATCCTCTCCAGCTCTGTTGCCTTGCCGCCTGCGTCGGCTGCCCCCGCGGATTCTTCAGTCCCGGTCCCGGCTGCCCCGGAGTGGGGACATTTCGTTGACAACTACAAGAACAGCACGTCCGTTAATATGGCGGTTTACTCCAACCCCGTTATCGGTGTTCTATCCGGCTTCCTGAAGCTGTGGACACCGGGAACCTCCTGGGATAACGGCACCAAGCTGAACAGCAGCGTGCTGAATGCCAACATTCAATATGTAGCAGACGTTGCAGCCAAGCGGACCAAAGCAGAGGAAGATATGGCTTACTTCGATGACCGGAGAGGCCAGACCTACGGTGCCGTCGACGGGCTTGGTTCTTTGTCCGAAGTCTACCGCACGATATCGGAAACATACACCTCGATTACTGAGATTCCGGCTGACGCCACCAAAGTGAAATACAACGATGAAAAAGGATCGAA
>RCUO01001184.1_pt1 | contig 10100 bp, 9 predicted proteins | sample 2166161 | NCBI WGS metagenome assembly RCUO01 (sample SAMN09932617, study PRJNA488358) | compost metagenome | feature: garden; material: soil; isolation source: compost soil in cyclohexanecarbonitrile-enriched culture | place: Germany: Experimental Botanical Garden Goettingen | collected 2016-01-27 | reverse complement strand
CGAAACGCCTTCTGTCCGGGCCGGCTCTAAAAGCCGGAGCAGCGGGGCAGCATCCAAGGAAGCCACGGACAAGCCGGCCGCTACACGCAAGCGCAGCAGTGCCGGAGACGGTGGAGCCGGCGCCAAGCCAGCCGCTGCAAGAACAGCCAAGCCTGCAGAGCAGGGGAGCGGCGGGCCGAAGATTATCGGCAGCTGCCCGCGTCCCGGCTGCGGCGGCACTATCTTCATGGGCCGCAAGGGCTACGGCTGCTCCCATTACAAAGAGGGCTGCAAGTTCGTGATTTGGAAGGAAACTCACGGCCGGACACTGACGGACACCCAGGTTAAGGCGCTGATCGAGAAGGGGAAGACCGGCAAGCTCAAGCTGACTGCCGAGGACGGAGCGCCGCTTGAAGGCAAGCTGGTACTGGCTAATGCAGATACCGGGCAGCTCAGTGTAGAATAATCCCGCCCTTCCGGGGTCGACGGGAAGACAAGCAAAAAAAGAGGGTGCAGCCATGCCGCAGTAGATCCGGCACGTTGCATCCTCTTTTTTTACAGGAACAAACCGTTATTTCGCTGCCTCAGCCAGACTGCTCTCGATCGCAGCCGTCAGTCCCTCATAGGAGGAATCAGGCAGGAGGACACCGTTCACCATAAACTTAGGGGTGCCGTTAACTCCGTATGCCCCGGCGATTTTGAAATCCTCTTTAACGTCGAACATGTAGGTGTGGTTCTTCACATCCTGCTCGAACAAGGCGTAATCGATGCCTTCAATGTTCTCTTTGACGAAGTTAAGGATAAATTTCTGGGTGGCCCAGATGGTGCTCTCGTCGCCCTGAATGGCGTACAGCTTATGAACGTATTCCCAGAACTTCTCGTTGCTCTGCTTATAGATCGCTTCTCCGGCACTGGCTGCCAGGTAGGAGTCACGGTCAATAAAAGCGAAGTTCATGAAATAGAGCTCAGCCTTTCCGGTATCTGCATAGTCTTTGATGAAGTTATCCAGATTAGCCTCTGTCCATCTCTTGCAGGCGGGGCATTTGAAATCGGCGAACTCAATGACCTTGACTTTGGCCTCAGGACTGCCCAGACGCGGCTGCTTCTCATATTTCAGGCCGTCAACCACAATCGTACCCTTCACATCCGTATAGTTAGGCAGACCCTCGAGTACATCTGCCTCTTTGGAGCTGCCGTCCGTGATAACGTAGATAAGTACGACTGCCAGAATGACTGCGATGATGCCAAGCAGCATGGGCAGCAGACGGGAGCCGGCTTTGTTCCGGACAGACTGCTTATTCGGTGTGCGGTTAGGACTTGCTTGCTTGTTCATTCCTACCTCCTGAATGAGTTTGAAAATCTACTCAAACAGTATAAATGTAACCTGTGCAGTATGCCTATGGCATTTGTAACAGGACGCCGGTTATTGTCAGCCGTGACTTTGGAACTTGGAAGCGGTGCGGATCACCGGCGGAACCTCACTGATCGAGGAAATGGTCATGACCGACTGCTGCAGCTCGCGCTGAAGCTCAATCAGGTTATACAGCCATTCATTCTGCTGCTTCAGATAGATGCTGTTAATGCCGGCAGTCAAGGCCGGAAGCACGTCAGTACGCAGGGAATTGCCGATCATCCAGGTGCGCTGGCGTTCAAACGGATGGGCGACCAGGATATTTTCAAGGGATTCAATATTTTTGTGCTGGCGGATAAAGATCCGGTCGTCAAAATAGACATCGAGCTTCATCTGCTCAATTTTGCGCTGCTGGATGGTATCATCCCCGCCGGTATACAGGTACAGATCGTGCCCGTCATGCTTCAGTGCATCCAGGGTCTCCACCATGCCGGGATAGGCTTCTACCTCCTGATCATACACACTGAGTCCCAGCTTCATCAGCTGCTGCTCATGGTAGGAATCAATTGGGCGGTTATATTTGGCGCAGAAAAAGCGGTAGGTGGCGATCAGCGATTTGGGGAAATTGTCGCTGGCAAGTCCGCTGGTGCTGACCGTTTCAACATCTATTTCTACCTGTTTGGTGCGGAATTCACCGGTTGTCGGGCCGTATTCCCCGAACCAGCCGGACATGAGCTCGAAATACTGCCCCAAAATGAGGTCAAAATATTTGTTGCAATGCACCAGGGTGTCGTCCAGATCAAAAATAACTTGTTGCGGCAAATATTTCATAACGCTCACTCCTAAACCTGTATGTTATTCAGCAATCACGCTTGTGTACAGCTATTATAAACGAATATAGGACTCCAGGAACATCTGCAGATCGGAAGCGCCGTCCGGACGGACACTGTAACGCTCATTGCCTTCACCTTCACTGCCCAGATGAACGCGCAGCAGTCCGGCAACACGCAGCATCAGCAGATGATGCATCATAGTATCGCTGGTCTGGCCCAGTACAGATTGAAGCTCCCATAAAGTCTTGGGCTCATGGGCCGCATAACGCAGCAGCCTCAGCCGGGTAGGATCGGACAGCGCTTTGGTCAGGCGGAGCAGAACGGTCGGCGGTTCATCCTCGTTATCTGAAGGAACATCTACCGGGTACTGGATAATCATTAAAGTATTATAGAAGCAATACATATTAATCGGCCGGTTATGAATCGTAGGAATCAGCACCACGGTCTGCAGATCAGGAATATCCTCGATGACCACACCGCCTGAGGCATACTCAATCAGCGCTGCCGGGCCCATTTTGCTCTCCAGCATTTTTTTCTCGGAAGCATCCTCAATCAGAATCGGCAGGAGCTTCTGCTCGGTATGGCGGAAATATTGCTCGTACCAGAGCCGCAGAAGCGGCGGATAGTTCTGCTTGATCCGTGCACATTCTTCCATTGTGAAATCCGGGAACAGCGGCGCTGTCTGCTCAAAGCAATCTTCCAGTGACTGTGATTCCAGTTCTGAGAGGAATTGCAATACCTTCGAAGCCGGACGGCGGCGGTAAGCCCACACATACAGGACATCATAATCGGTGAACGGCCATTCGGCTGCCTGCCTAAGCATAGATACCTGCTGCGGAGGAATGCGGCCGTCAATATCACGAATCCAGTCTGGACCCATATCCAGGTTGGAGATCCATTTGCGCGTTACATATAACATAAAGCTGTCGATCAGTTCATAGACAGGCGAGACATCAATTTTGAGTTCATAAGTCATGAAGCTTGCACCCCCAGGAAATCGGTCACTTCTATATATTATCTCTTGTTATGAAGAGGGTTGTCCACTATAATGTTCCATGTTTGCCCTAAAGGGCAGGTTTTATCCGCTATTACCTGATAACCGTTCAAGGAGGATTCATCTGTGTCAGACCGGCTTTTAGCTACACGTTCAAACAGTAAGCTTAACTATTTCATTCTTATTACCGTTATCATTGCTGCAGGCCTGAGCCAGGGGCTGCTGCTGCCGGTGCTGTCTATCCTGCTGGAGCAAAAGGGGGTTTCCTCCTCGCTCAACGGCCTGAACGCCGCGGCACTCTATGTCGGATCGTTTGCTATGACCCTTGTTGCTGAGCGGGTCCTCGGCGCTATCGGCTTCAAAAAGCTGATTGCTGCCGGATTAAGCCTGGTCCTCGTTACGCTGCTGCTGTTCCCGCTGGTGCCGGGTGTTACCGCCTGGTTCGTACTGCGGCTGCTGGTCGGCATCGGTGATTCAGCCATTAATTATGCAGCCCAGCTATGGGTACTCCTTATGGCACCGGCAGAGCACCGGGGGCGTAACCTTTCGCTGTACGGAATGTCCTACGGCCTGGGATTCAGCCTGGGTCCGGCAGGAATCAGCCTGCTCCGCTTCGGCCAGGCGGCACCGTTTCTGATTCTGGCCGGCTTATTCCTGCTGGCTCTGCTACTTGTGTTGTTCAAGCTTCCCAATTCCCGCCCGGACAAGGTAGAGCAGAACGAAGGTCAAGCCCGCCGGTTCGGCCGCAGCTACAGCCTGGCCTGGTATGCGCTCATTCCGGCACTGCTGTACGGGTATATGGAGGCGAGCCTGAACAGCAACTTCCCGGTTTACGGCCTGCGCTCAGGCTTCACCACTGACCAGATTGCCGCGCTCCTGCCGTTTGCAGGCATTGGCGGCCTGCTGCTCCAGCTGCCGCTCGGGCTGTGGAGCGACCGCCACGGACGCAAAAAAATCCTGATTTTTGCCGGAACCTCCGGCGGGTTAGCCTTTATGCTGCTGCCGCTTGCCGGTAGCCATTTCATGCTGACACTGTTCGTGCTGCTGGTGGCGGGGGGCCTTGTAGGCTCGTTCTTTTCACTGGGCTTAAGCTATGCAGCGGATATTCTGCCGCGTAATCTGCTGCCCGCGGCTAATGTTGTTTCTTCTTTTCATTTCAGTATCGGCAGTATCATCGGTCCCGGCGTCGGAGGTCTGCTGCTGGAGTACGGCTGGGGCAGCGGTGTATTCGCGCTGCTGGGCGGCTTGTATATATTGTTTGGCTTGACCGGGTTAATATTCTCGCCAAGACAGCTGAAGTGAGTTAAGATAAGAACGGATGTACGCATGGCAATTGGTCCCGTTTTCAGAGTACACTATAGAGTAGAGACCAAAACAGGGAGAGGCTGAACTATGATTACAGTTGAACATCTAGCCAAAGCAGTCGGAGAAGATAAGCTGCCGGTTCTGCAGGATATCGGTTTTCAATTAGAGCCGGGGGAGCTCGTAGTGCTGGTGGGAGCCAGCGGAAGCGGCAAGTCGACGCTGCTGCGCTGTCTGGCGCTGCGTGAGAAATGGGATAGAGGGAATTTCCGGGTAGACGGAACAGATATCATGAAAAGTCCGCTAGCCGGCAGACGCAAAATCCGCCGGGAATGGGCGTATCTGGAGCAGAATGCGGAGCTTAATCCGAACCGGACTGCACTGAAGAATGTACTGATCGGACAGTCCTCGCAGACGCCGCTATGGCGGATGGTGACAGGAATGGTCCGTCAGGATGATTATATGGGAGCGATGGACGAGCTGGATACGCTTGGTCTGCTGGACAAAGCTAAGCTAAAGACAAACCAGCTAAGCGGGGGAGAGCGGCAGCGTGTTGCCATTGCGCGGGCGCTTGTGCATGGTGCGAAGGTTATCCTGGCCGATGAGCCGGTAACCGGACTAGACCCGCGGACAGCAGAGGGCGTTCTGGAAACACTGCGCAGGCTCTGCAAAGAAACGGGGCTGATCGTAATCACCGTACTTCCGCTGGAGCTGGCAGAACGTTATGCAACCAGGCTGTGGGTACTGGAGAACGGCAGAATTAAGCATGATGTGCGGGGACGCCGCCTGACCTCCCAGGAGCGCATCAATCTGTAGCTGAGATGAGCATGAAACAAGGAAAGAGTGATGAAGCTTGAATCTATGTGTTGCTAGACGTCTGGCGGCGGCTGTTCTGTCATTGTCCTTACTGTCGGGCTGTACCTTCATCAGCGATCCTGTTTCAAAGATGAAGGCGCCTGAGTTGACCGCCGATAAGGCTTCCCTGATGACAGCGATAAAGTCGCAGATGCCGGCCAGCGCTACGCTAATCCGGCCGGCCGGGGAAGATGACAGCTCGATTTTTACAGAGGATCTGGATAAGGACGGCACATTGGAGACGCTGGTGTTCTATTTAACCGAGAATGAATCGGTTCTGATTCACGGCATGATCCTGGAGAAGACAGAGGACGGCTGGGTGAAGAAGCTTGATTTTGACGGTGACGGCAATCAGCTGGAGTCGGTTGAGTTGAGAGATGTGACCGGTGACGGGAAGCTGGATATCATTGCCGGCTATTCGCGCGGCGTGGAGAAGGGAATGGTCGTCTATACGTATTCCGGCGGTGAGCTGGAGGAGGTGCTGTCACAGCCTTATACCAGATTTATGATAGATGATCTGAACGAGGATGATATTGCCGACATTACGGTGGTCTATTTCAAACGCAATGAGCTGAACAAAATAACAACCTACCAGTTTGACGACGGCTTCAAGGTACTGGACCAGCTCGATGACCTTGACCCTTATTTTAATAATTATTACAATATTGTCTCAGGTAAAGTGGCAGAGCACAAAGAAGGTATTGTACTGGATGCGGCGGTGGATTCACGGTCGGCTTATACCACTGTGGTTGTGATGGAGAACAATAAGCTTCGGGTAGTTATTCCGGGCGATGCCAAGACCTTTAAGGACCGCAAGATTGTCAGTGAGGACATCGACGGCGACGGCATTATTGAGATCGGGATGCTTGAACCGCCGGGAGGCTGGGAATATTTTGACCCGGAAGCCATTCCTTACTTTACTTCTTATTATAAATGGGACGGCAAGGACGGCCTCAGCTTTACAGCCCAGAAGTACCGCGATCCGTCGGACCGCTTCGTGATTGATTTTCTGCCGGAGTGGCACGGCAAGATTACGGTGGACACCAAATCCGTACAGGATAAGTCACTGAAGTTTATCATGTCGGACACGGGCGAGACGGTCGTAGAGGTAACGTTCTTTACCCAGCAGGAATGGGACCGTGTCAAGAGCAGCGGCTGGAAGGTGCTCAGCAGGGACATGGACAAAATTATCGGCTACCGGGGTGAACTGGTACAGAGCACGGGCGGGAGCGACAGCGATAAAATAACCGCTCCAATGGAAAGGAAGGGAATCGATGAGTAAAGTACTGATACTGGAGGATGAAGAATCCATCCGCAGTTTTATTGTAATCAACCTGAAACGTAACGGCTTCGAGGTGCTGGAGGCAGCTGACGGTAATGAGGCGCTGCACAAGCTGACCACCGTGCCTGATATTGATATTGCATTGCTGGATGTGATGGTTCCGGGAATCGACGGCTTTGAGGTCTGCCGGCGCATCCGTGAGACCAATGAGCGTCTCGGGATTATTTTTCTGACTGCCAAGGTGCAGGAGCAGGATAAGGTCTATGCGCTTTCTGTAGGAGCTGATGATCATGTCAGCAAGCCGTTCAGCCCTACCGAGCTGATTGCGCGCATTCAATCGCTGCTGCGCCGGGTGAATGTCCACCGGGAGCAGTCGGCCAAGGTGTCCTTTCACTCGGGTCCGTTTACACTGGATCTGATCTCCAAGCAGTTCAAACGCAGCGGGGAAGCCATTGAGCTGACGCCGACAGAATTTTCTCTGGTGCAATTTTTCCTTGAGAAAGAGAATACTCCGCTCAGCCGCGACTCCCTGCTTGATCATGTCTGGGGCAAGGAGTATATGGGCGATCCGAAGATCGTCGATGTGAACATCCGCCGGCTGCGCCAAAAAATTGAAAACAACCCGTCTGAGCCCGAATATCTGCAGACTGTATGGGGGCACGGCTACAAATGGAAAGGTCAGGTACAATGATCAAGAAGGGGATGCGTAGACAGATCGTACTGCATTATATTTTAGTAGTCTTTGTGGCGCTTCTCCTTGTAGAGGTAATCTTTCTGCTGGCGATCCGGACGTATTATTATGACAGTGTATACAGTAAAATTACGACCAATATCGTCACAGCAGAAGGCTTCGTGAAATTCAAGTTTTCAGGTGAACGGTCGCCCAACCAGATGCAGCAGGTGCTTGAGCTTTTCGGATTGGAATATACAGAGCTTGAGGTGCTGTCCACCAGCGGAGATATTCTGGCCAGCTCAACTGGCTTTCAGCCTGACCGGACAATCACGACGAGTGATGTTCCGGAGGCTGTCGGCGGCAGCATCGGCAAATGGGTAGGCAGGCAGGCTGGAACGAATGAGAGCGTTATGGCAGTGTCCAAGCTGATTCAGGTGAACACCCGTGACAAGTATGTAATCCGTTATCTCACCTCCATGGAGCGGATAGACAAGGACCTGCTTAACCTTACCCTCGTATCCATCGGTATCGGTGCAGCTGTTATGGTGATTGTTGTCCTGTTCAGCTTCGGTCTGGCGAACTCGATCGTCAAGCCGCTGAACAATATTACCGCGGTCTCAGCACAGATGGCGAAGGGCAGGTTCAACGCACGGATCAAGGGAGATTACAAATATGAAATCGGCGATCTGGCGACTACGCTCAATTACATGGCAGATGAGATCATCCGCAGCAATCAGATCAAGGATGACTTTATTTCCTCTATCTCCCACGAGCTGCGGACTCCGCTGACCAGCATCAAAGGCTGGAGCGAGACGCTGATTTCAGGCGGATACGATCCGGAGGAGACGAAGCTTGGCATGGGGATCATCTCCAAGGAAAGTGACCGTCTGATCGGGCTGGTGGAGGAAATCCTGGATTTCTCCAAGCTGCAGCAGAATGAAATGAAGCTGTCCATTGTATTGACAGACATCAGAGTAGTGCTGCAGGAGACAATTCTGAACATTTGGGCCAAGGCAGAGAAGAAGCGGATTCACCTGGTGCTGGAATGTGAGGATTCCGTCTACATCAAGGGTGATCCGAACCGGCTCAAGCAGGTGTTCCTTAATCTTGTGGACAATGCCGTCAAATTCTCTCCGGAGGATTCCAGCATCGTCCTGTCCGCACAGCGTTTATCGGGATCAGAGATGGCTGTTATCGTCAGGGACAGCGGGATCGGCATCAGCGAAGCCCATCTCTCCAGAGTGCGGGACCGTTTCTTCCAGGTGGATGCTTTGAACGGCGGAACCGGTCTGGGGCTGGCAATTTCCCAGCAGATTGTTGAACTGCATCAAGGTAAGCTGGAGATGGACAGCGAGCTCGGTAAAGGCACACAGGTAACGGTAATTCTGCCGCTGACCGATGAGCGTCCGCCGGCCCCTGAGCAGCCGCAGCCGCATAGCGTAGATGATTACGAATTATAGGATGCAGGCAGCAAATATTAATGAAAGCATTTAAAGAGGGCAGCAACAGGGTCTGGATGACCCTTATTGCTGCCCTTTTATATTACCGGGTGTATGATGGACAATGAGGCTTAAGAGGGAAGACCTTCAGCACGCAGTCTGCCGGTTTTCTCATAAACTTCCTGCAGCAGGCGTGAAGGCTGGGTCCGGATAACCGGCTTAGCAGCCACAATCTCATTAGGGCCGACCACAACAATATTGTCAGGGCTGCCTTTGATGACAGCTCCATCCTTAATGACAGCTCCTTCACCGATAATGGCATTCTCAATCAGGACACCGCGCCCGATATGTACACCCGGCATTACAATGCTGTGATGGACTCTGCTGAGCTTGCCGATTTCTACGCCTCCAAAGATTACTGAACGCTGCAGGCTGCCTTCGAGCAGGCAGGTCTCATTAACCAGGCAGTCATCAGAATGTGCAGGAATACGTGATTTTACAGCCGAAGGCTTATTCCGGCGTGCCCGGCTGTACATCGGCCACTGAGCGTTATCCAGTTTGAAGCCGTTGTCTGCCTGCAGCAGATCCATGTGCGCTTCCCAGAGGCTGTCAACCGTACCTACATCTCTCCAGTAGCCCTGGAAGCGGTACGCGAACAGATCGTCATTGTTGCCGAGCATCGCCGGGATCACATCCTTGCCGAAATCATGGCTGGAGGAAGGGGCTGCCGCATCACGCAGCAAATGGTCCTTCAGGTAAGCCCATTCGAACAGATAGATACCCATCGACGCCAGATTGCTCTCAGGCACTTTAGGTTTTTCGGCGAACTCAGAAATTTTCAGTTCGTCGTTAACATTCATCACGCCAAAACGGCTCGCCTCATCCCAAGGCACCTCCATGACCGAAATCGTCGCCTTGGCGGATTTGCTGATATGATAATCCAGCATTTTGCGGTAATCCATATGGTAGATATGATCGGCAGAGAGGATCAGCACATGCTCCGGATTTTGGCTGTCAATAAAATCGATGTTCTTATAGATGGCATCTGCTGTTCCGGTATAAGTGTCGCGTCCGTCCACACCGGATGGCAGCAGTCTGACACCCTGATCAGGTTTAGTGTGCAGCCCCCATGGCTCCCCTGAACCAATATGCTGATGCAAAGAGTTAGCTTCATACTGCGTCAGTACACCTACAGTATCAATACTTGAATTTACACAGTTGCTGAGGGGAAAGTCAATGATTCTATACTGTCCTCCGAAAGGGACTGCAGGTTTAGCCATCGTGGTGGTTAAGGGGGCCAGTCTGCGGCCTTCCCCGCCAGCCAGCAGCATGGCGACACATTCTTTTTTACTCATTTGTTATCCCTCCCATTTTTTTGTCAATGCTTGTAAT
>RCUO01001183.1_pt1 | contig 10110 bp, 9 predicted proteins | sample 2166161 | NCBI WGS metagenome assembly RCUO01 (sample SAMN09932617, study PRJNA488358) | compost metagenome | feature: garden; material: soil; isolation source: compost soil in cyclohexanecarbonitrile-enriched culture | place: Germany: Experimental Botanical Garden Goettingen | collected 2016-01-27 | reverse complement strand
ACAGCCTCGTGTATGACGAGAAGGAAGAGCATTTAATCAAATCGCTGAAGGAAGTCGAGCTTGGCGATGTGGTCAACATAAAGCTGAATGACGGACAGCTAAGCTGCCAGGTCTGGGGAATGAAGGAGGATGGCAAAGACGATGACGAAGGAAGCGGAACTGGATTTTGAAGGAGCTATGGAGCGGCTGGAGGAAATCGTGCGTGAGCTTGAGCACGGTGACGTTCCCCTGGAGAAGGCAATCGATTTGTTCCAGCAGGGGATGAAGCTGTCGCAGCTGTGCGGAAGCAAGCTGGAGCAGGTCGAGCGTAAGATCGAAATGATTACAGAGATGGACGGGGAGCTGCGCAAGAAGCCTTTTGGCGCCCGGCTGGAAGGGGACAGTGATGAGCAGGTCTGAGCATAGCCCTGAACTACATGCGGCAGGCGGAGAACGCCAGCCGCTAAGCACGTATATTTCCGGAGTTACGGAAGCGGTACTGCAGGAGCTGGAGACAACTCTTCCAGCGGTGTGGACCGTTCCGGGACATCTGAAGGACGCGATGAACTATTCCTTGCAGGCCGGAGGCAAACGCCTCCGCCCGCTGCTCGTCGTCGCCGCCTGTGAGGCGCTTGGCGGCAGCCGTGAAGCGGCTCTGCCGGTAGCAGCAGCCATAGAGATGGTGCATACCTATTCGCTGATTCATGATGATCTTCCCGCTATGGATAATGATGATTACCGGCGGGGGAAGCTCACCAATCATAAAGTATTTGGCGAAGCAACCGCTATTCTGGCCGGTGATGCGCTGCTGACACATGCATTTTACAGCGTGGTCCAGGCATCCCGCCGGTATGGCGTTCCTGCGGAGCAGGTCCTCTCCATTGTCGAGGAGCTGGCAGAAATGGCCGGCCCGCGCGGAATGGTCGGAGGACAGGTGGCTGATATGGAAGGGGAGCAGGGGCTGACCAGTCTGGAGCAGCTGCAGTATATCCACCGCCATAAGACAGGTGATCTGATCGTATTCTCCCTGCTGGCCGGCGGACGGATTGCCGGCGCTGACCCGGCACAGCTGGAAGCGCTTCGCGAATTCGGCACACAGATCGGCCTCGCCTTCCAGGTGCAGGATGATATTCTTGACCTGATCGGTGATGAGGGCAAGCTTGGCAAGAAGACAGGCAGTGACATCAAGCAGCAGAAGGTGACCTATCCGTATTTCATCGGGCTTGAGGCTTCCCGGGCTGAAGTGGAGAAGCTGACAGAAGCCGCCCGCAGCGCTGTGCTTAGCGGAGGCTTTAAGGACAATTCGCGCCTGCTGGAAATTGCATCTTACCTGATGTCAAGGGATCATTAGTGAAATTTCCGAAGCGGCTGTATTTCGACAGCCGTTTCGTTTGTGTTATAATGGGGTTTATATTTTACAACATCTAGGAAAGCGGGGAAGACTCGTGCTGCTTCCAAATATAAATGATCCGCAGCAACTCAAATCTTTATCGGTGCCAGAGCTGGACTCCCTTGCAGAAGAGATCCGTACGTTTCTGATTGAGAAGCTCACTGTGACCGGCGGGCATCTGGGATCCAACCTGGGGGTAGTGGAGCTTACGCTGGCGCTGCATTACTGCTACGACAGTCCCCGGGACAAAATGATATATGATGTAGGACATCAGGCGTACGTCCACAAAATACTGACCGGACGGCAGGACCGCTTTGACACGCTCCGTAAGAAGGACGGTCTATGCGGCTTCGTCAAGCGTACGGAGAGTGAACATGATGTCTGGGAAGCCGGACACAGCAGCACCTCCCTGTCTGCAGCGATGGGTATGGCTATGGCTCGTGACCTTAAGGGCGAGGACAACAAGGTCATTGCTGTGATCGGTGACGGGGCGCTGACAGGCGGGATGGCCTTTGAAGCGCTGAACCATATCGGCCATGAGCGCCGTAAGCTGATGGTAATCCTGAATGATAACGAGATGTCCATCGCTCCTAACGTCGGGGCTATGCACAATTATCTGAGCAAAATCCGTTCCGACCGCCATTATCTGCGGGCCAAGGATGAAGTGGAAGGACTGCTCCGGAGAATTCCGGCGATCGGCGGTAAGCTGGCCAAGACGGCAGAGAAGCTGAAGGACAGCCTCAAATATATGATGGTTCCCGGCGTGCTTTTTGAGGAGCTGGGCTTCACCTATCTCGGTCCGGTAGACGGGCATGACATCGAGAAGATGATCGACACCTTCCATCAGGCAGACAATGTCAACGGTCCGGTGCTGGTGCATGTACTGACCACCAAAGGCAAAGGCTATAAGCCGGCCGAGACTGATTTCTACAAATCGCATGCCATTTCTCCATACAAAATTGAATCCGGACAGCCCTTGAAAGCGGTCGGCAAGCCGCCGATGTATACGGAAGTGTTCGGAGAGACGCTGATTGAGCTGGGCCGTGAGGATAAACGTCTGATTGCTGTAACCCCGGCCATGCCGGGCGGCTCTGGCCTCTTCCCGTTCGCGAAGGAATTCCCTGACCGGATGATTGATGTCGGTATTGCCGAGCAGCACGCGGCAACGCTTTGCGCAGCGCTGGCTATGGAAGGGATGAAGCCGGTCTTTGCGGTGTATTCCACCTTCATGCAGCGGGCATATGATCAGATTCTGCATGATATCTGCCGCCACAACGCCAATGTGATGTTCGCCATTGACCGTGCAGGCTTTGTCGGGGCGGACGGCGAGACGCATCAGGGCGTCTACGATATTGCATTTATGCGTCATATTCCGAATATGGTCATCATGATGCCTAAGGATGAGAATGAGCTGCGCCATATGATGAAGACGGCGCTGGAATACAATGACGGTCCAATTGCTTACCGCTATCCGCGGATTGACGGAACCGGCGTTGCGCAGGACAAAGAGCTGAAGACTATTCCGATCGGTTCATGGGAGCGACTGCGCACCGGTGATGATTATGCGGTGCTTGCCTGCGGGCCAATGGTTCAGGTTGCCGAGGAAGCAGCTGAGCTGCTTAAGCGTGAAGGCGTACAGGTTGCTGTGGTGAATGCACGCTTCCAGAAGCCGCTTGATAACTCCATGCTGCTTGAGCTGGCCAATGCCGGGACTTCAATGGTTGTCATTGAGGAAGCCAGTGAAGCGGGCAGCCTGGGAAGTGCAGTACTGGAATTTTACGCGTCACAGGAGATGTACGATACACGGGTGCATCTGATGGGAGTGCCTGACCTCTTTATTGAGCACGGCTCAGTTAAAGAGCAGCGCCAGCAGACCGGCCTTACAGTTGAAGCGCTCTGTGCACGGATCAAAGCCATGAAGGCACTGAGCAAATATACGTATAAGTCAACCTCCACCTCCTGAAGCCTGTTAGGCAGGAAGCGGTTGACCCAAGAACGATCAGGAGATGAACATGGAACACCCTAAAGAACGGATCGATGTATTATTGGTGGAACAAGGCTTTTATGAGAGCCGGGAAAAGGCCAAGGCAGCCATCATGGCCGGCCTTGTACTGGCTGACGAGGAACGGATCGAGAAGGCGGGCATGAAGGTGCTCCGCAGCTCAGTCCTGAAGGTAAAGGGTGCTGTGCATCCGTATGTGAGCCGCGGCGGGCTCAAGCTGGAGAAGGCGCTGCGCAGGTTTGAGATTGATCTGACCGGCCGCGTTATGCTGGATATCGGTTCCTCCACCGGCGGTTTTACTGACTGTGCCCTGCAGCATGGGGCAAGTCATGTCTATGCTGTTGATGTCGGCTATAACCAGCTGGACTGGAGTTTGCGCAATGACGAGCGGGTTAGTGTAATGGAGCGGACGAATTTCCGTTACATGACTCCGCCTGATCTGCACGGGCCGGTGCCGGATTTTGCGAGCATAGATGTCTCCTTTATATCACTCAAGATCATCCTTCCTCCGCTCAAAGCGCTGCTGAGCCGTCCGGCGGATATCGCTGCGCTCATTAAGCCGCAGTTTGAGGCCGGCCGCGAAAAGGTCGGTAAATCCGGCGTTGTGCGTGATCCGGCAGTACATAAGGAAGTGCTGGTCAACGTGCTGACTATGGCCGATGAGCTAGGCTACCGGCTGGCCGGCCTGACCTTCTCGCCGATTACCGGCGGAGAAGGCAATATCGAATTTCTCGCACACTGGAAGCTGGAGGAAGAAGAGGCTCAAGCTGCTGAAAGCGAAGAACGGCAGGAGACTTCATCTCCGCATGATTCGGGCGGAAGCTTCGCGCTTCTGGCCGACACCGTCATCAAAGAAGCGGCAGCAACCTTTACTGCGGGGGCTAACGGAAACTCATCGAAGAAACGATGAGTTTCTTTTGCTTGAGAAGTACCCTCATATCATTACGAAAGATCAGCAGGCGCTGCTGAGAAGCAGGAGTTCAAGCCCGGCTGGGCGAATAAATCACCGAGGTGATTTGTGTGGCAAGCTCTGACAAAGCCGTTGTTGCGCTTATTGGATTGGCAGCCGTGATATTCCTGGTCTACCGGATTTACCTTTGGCTGCAGAGCTCACCCAGATCCTTTCTGAAGGACCGGGTGCCGATCAACAATGTGATTGCTCCCCACCCCTCCATCGAGTGGCTGGAGGCGGCAGGATATGAGGTGATTGGCGGTAAGCTCAAGATTCCGTTGTCTTTTAATGTAGACGGTGCCTCCATGTACAGCCGGCTGTTCATTGATTATGTAGCCGGTAAAGAGGATGGCTCGTATTATCTGGTCATTCTGTCCCGGCCCCGGAAGGAACTTGAATTCACGGGGAGTGCGCTCCGGGATACACTTCTGCCATATCTGCTGATCTATCCTGACTGCAGCGGAGTGCTGTATGTCAACACGTCATCGTCCGCGATTCATGTGATCTCTTTTGGCAGGGATGACGGCGAGTCCGCTTAATGCTTATATTTTTTTACAATACAGGAGGCAATAATGAAGGGACACAGGCATATCAAGATTCGTGAGATCATCACGCATAAAGAAATTGAAACACAGGATGAACTGGTGGAAGAACTGCGCCATGCGGGGTTTCAGGTCACCCAGGCTACGGTTTCCCGGGATATCAAAGAACTGCTTCTGATCAAGGTGCCGATGGATGACGGAAGATATAAATACTCTCTGCCGACAGACCAGCGCTACAACCCTACCCAGAAGCTGAAAAGAGTACTGGTGGACAATTTCGTCCATATCGATTCCTCAGGCAATCTTGTGGTGATGAAGTGCCTGCCGGGTACAGCCAATTCGGTGGCTGCGCTGATTGATAATATCGACTGGCCGCAGATTATGGGAACCATTTCGGGTGACGATACCATTCTGATTATTTGCCGCCTGCCGGAGGACAGCAAGGATGTCATTTCGCAAATCATGGGATATATCTCCTGACCTAAATAGATGTAAGAGCAATCCATTCATGGGAATCTTTTCGGAGGTGCAGTATTAGTGTTAGAAACGTTGTCGATCCGCAATTTGGCCGTTGTTGAAGCGGTGGACGTACATTTTTATCCCGGATTTCATGTACTGACAGGGGAAACAGGTGCCGGGAAATCCATTATTATTGATGCCCTTGCCCTTGTGGCAGGCGGACGCGGGTCCGCCGATTCCATCCGTTACGGCTGCGATAAGGCGGAAATGGAAGCGCTGTTCAGCCTGCCGGGCGGCCACCCGGTATGGGAGACGCTGGAGCGCCTGGGCATTGATGCGCATGCGGAGGAGCATCTGATTATACGGCGTGAGATTACATCAACCGGCAAAAGCACTTCACGTGTTAACGGCCAGATGGTCAATCTCAGCATGCTGCGGGAAATCGGCGAACAGCTGGTCAACATTCACGGCCAGCACGAGCATCAGAACCTGCTTAAGGCGGAGCGCCATCTCGGTCTGCTGGATACTTACGGGGAGGCCGTTATAGGTCCGCTGAAGGCAGATTATCAGGAGAAGTACACCGCTTTTGCCAAGGTCGAGAAGGAGCTGCGGGAGCTTCAGGAATCCAGCCAGAAGGCTTATCAGATGCTGGATTTGTACCGTTTTCAGCTAGAGGAAATTTCTTCGGCAGGGTTAAAACCGGGAGAAGATGAATTACTTGCTGAAGAACGGGTCAAACTATCCCACAGTGAGAAAATGATGGATTCGGTATCTGGTGCATACGACCTGCTGTATGACAAACAGGGACTGGAATCCATTAATAAAGTAATCTCCCGGCTGGAGGATGCAGTCCGGTATGATGAGAAGGGGCTGCGTACTGTACTGGAACAGCTGCAATCCTCCTATTATCAGCTGGAGGACGCTGCTTTCCAGCTGCGGGATTACCGCGAGGATATCGAATTTAATCCGGCACGGCTGGAGGAGATCGAGAACCGTCTTGATCTGATCAACGGCCTGCGCCGTAAATACGGGGACAGTGTGGAGCAGATTCTGGCGTATTATGATCAGATACACCGGGAAACGGACCTGCTGGAGAATAAGGATGAGTATATTGAGAAGCTGACCGCAAAGCGCAACGGCCTGCTCAACACCTTAATGGAAGCGGCACAGATGCTCAGCGAGGCACGCAGGCAATGTGCAGCCGATCTGGCCTCCCAGGTTGAAGGCGAGCTTAAAGACCTGCAAATGGAGCGTACCTCCCTGAAGGTCAAGCTTGACCTTATGGAGGACCCGCGCGGCGTCGAGTACCAGGAGCGCCGGTACCGGCTTACCCGCCAGGGTATCGACAGTGCTGAATTTATGATCTCGCCGAACCCGGGTGAGCCGTTGCGGCCGCTCGGCAAAATCGCTTCCGGCGGTGAGCTCTCACGGATTATGCTGGCGATGAAGAGTATTTTTGCCCGGACAGACGCTATTCCTGTACTGGTCTTTGATGAAGTGGATACCGGGGTCAGCGGACGGGCGGCCCAGTCCATTGCGGATAAGCTGTTTAAGCTCTCCTCCTCATGCCAGGTGTTTTCCATTACGCATCTGCCGCAGGTAGCCTGCATGGCCGATCATCAGTATCTTATCCGTAAAAGGGTTGAGGACGGACGGACGATGACTGAAGTTGATTCACTCACCGCCGATGGCCGGGTCATGGAGCTTGCCCGGATGCTGGGCGGCGTCGAAATTACCGAAAAAACATTGCATCACGCCCAGGAAATGCTCACTCTGGCTGAAGCCAGCAAAGCAGCCATAAGCTAGGCGGGACAATGATTGACAGTAATAAAAGCCTGAGGGCAAGGTTATCTTATAGGTACGCAATTGGCGACCACCTTTTTCGTCAAGCGAAAGAAGCAAAAGGGAGCGTGACAGCCATTGAAGCCGAACCTCAGGAAGTTAATGCCCTGCCTTTTTTTCACCTTCTTTCTCAGCTTATCCGGTGTAACGGGACCCATCCCGAGTTATGCCGCACAGCTTGATTCGCAGCCGGCCAAAGCGGCGGCTCAAGCAGCAGACCAGGAGCTTAAGGTTATTCCTGGAGGCCAGACGATCGGTGTAAAAGTAAAGTCGGCAGGAGTTCTTGTTGTTGGCCATCATCTAATTGAAGTATCTGAGCAGTCCAAGCTTTCACCCGGAGAGATCAGCGGGCTTATACCCGGTGATCTGATGGTTTCCATCGACGGTGTGAAGCTGAGCGAGGTATCCAAGGTTGCAAAGCTGGTCGAGAAGGCAGGCAAGTCAGGCGAGACCCTGAGCATTGTGTACAAACGTGCCGGCAAGGAGCATACAGCTAAGCTGAAGCCTGCCTATGACCGTAATGACAAGGTGTGGAGACTGGGGCTGTACATCCGTGATTCTGCGGCTGGAGTCGGCACCTTAACCTTTTATGCTCCGGAGCAGGGAGTGTATGGCGCTCTGGGCCATGTCATTACGGACATGAACACCGGAACCCCGATTGTGGTGGGCAGCGGACATATCGTACAATCCACTGTAACTTCGATTTCCAAGAGCCAGGACGGCGATCCGGGGGAGAAACGTGCAGTTTTTCTTAAGGAGAGCCAGGTGCTGGGCAATGTGCAGAGTAATACGGATTTCGGCATCTTCGGCAAAATGACTAAAAATCCTGAGCACAGCCTGTATAAGCAGCCGATACCCATCGCCAAAAGCAGTGAGGTAAAGGAAGGGCCGGCGCAGATTCTTACCGTTGTTGACGGACAGCAGGTAGAGCGGTTCAATGTAGAAATCATTCATGTTGCCCATCAGCAGACGCCTGCCACCAAAGGGCTGGTGCTGCGCATCACTGACCCCCGCCTGATTGATAAGACCGGAGGCATTGTCCAGGGCATGAGCGGCAGCCCGATTGTGCAGGATGGCCGTTTAATCGGCGCAGTGACCCACGTCTTCGTTAATGATCCCAAGTCGGGCTATGGCTGTTTTATTGAGTGGATGCTAAAGGATTCCGGGGTTACCGGACAAACTGAACTTTCCCCATATAATCTTAAGGCGGTATAGCCTTAAGATTTTTTTGTCGAAGCTCAGCGATATAAATCGAAACATGAAATAAAATATTTAATTATAATCTAACGGCGAAAAAAAATAAAGAAAAATAATTTTCGACAGAAGGATATTTGAATTGGCTGTCGAAAACCTAAGGAGTGCGGTAAAAAATGTGATTTTTTAAATAAGCAGAGATGAATAAGGAGGAAGCAGCCAGTGCAGAATATTGAAGTGTTGTTGGCCGATGATAATAGGGAGTTCACGAACTTGCTTGCCGAATACATTACGGAACAGGAAGACATGACCGTTACAGGCATCGCTTATAATGGGGAAGAAGTGCTTCAGATGCTAAGCGGGGCAAGAAAAATTCCGGATGTATTGATCCTTGATATTATCATGCCGCACTTGGACGGACTCGGCGTTCTTGAACGCCTGCGTGATATGGATCTTAACCCGCAGCCGAAGGTCATCATGCTGACTGCATTTGGTCAGGAGAACATCACTCAAAGAGCTGTGCAGCTTGGCGCGTCTTATTATATTCTAAAGCCGTTTGATATGGAGGTTCTTGCTAACCGTGTGCGTCAGCTTGTAGGCACCCAGGGCAGCATGAGCAGCTCTGCGAGCATGGGGGGCTTCGCCTCCTCAAGACCATCATCCAATATGAATGTTGTGCCGCTCTCCAAGGGCAAGAACCTGGATGCGAACATTACCTCCATTATTCATGAAATCGGTGTGCCTGCTCATATTAAAGGCTACCAGTATCTGCGCGAAGCAATCACAATGGTGTACAACAACATCGAAATTCTGGGGGCTATTACCAAAACCCTGTATCCGGCCATTGCCGAAAAGTTCAAAACCACTCCATCACGCGTAGAGCGGGCGATCCGCCATGCCATTGAGGTGGCCTGGACCCGCGGTAACATCGACAGCATCTCCCACTTATTCGGCTATACGATTAATATCTCCAAATCCAAGCCGACAAATTCGGAGTTCATTGCCATGGTAGCCGACAAGCTGCGGATTGAGCACAAGGTGTCTTGAAAGGGTAAGGATCAGGATACGTAGAAGGGTTGTAAGGGGATTGGGTGATATTCTCTCTAAAACAATTTTGCCTATAAATATCTTTTTGGGCTGTTTTAGACCAATAAATACTTTCTTGGTTAACGTATAAATTCATTCCTTTATTGGCTGCGGAAATAATCCAATGGAGGAATGATTTTTTTTATGACTAATTTTGAATTCCAAATTGATAATTTTATGCTTTATTGCTCTTCACGTAACTTAGCTAAAAAGACTATGAGGAGCTATGAACAGACTTTAAGATTGCTTGGTGTATATCTAGAAAAACAATTTCAAATAACCGATGTTCAAAAAGTACAATCGGGACACATTAGGAATTACATTAAATACATCCAAGAACGCGGTAAATATTCGGTGGTTAGTAACATGGAATCAACTTTGAGTAATTTTCCTCAGAATCGTACAGACTACAAAAAGCAGGTTTCTACGGTTACAGTAGCTAACTATGTACGCAATATTAAAGTGTTTTTTAACTGGCTTCACAGCACAGAACATGACATTGTCAAGAACCCATGTGAGAAGATTGAAAATCCAAAGATAATCCGCAAGGCTAAAAAAACATTATCAACAGAAGATATAAAAATTGTATTAGGACAATTCGAAATCTCACGTTTCCACGATTATCGTAACTCTGTTATAACGAAAACATTATTAGATACAGGAA
>RCUO01001181.1_pt1 | contig 10116 bp, 7 predicted proteins | sample 2166161 | NCBI WGS metagenome assembly RCUO01 (sample SAMN09932617, study PRJNA488358) | compost metagenome | feature: garden; material: soil; isolation source: compost soil in cyclohexanecarbonitrile-enriched culture | place: Germany: Experimental Botanical Garden Goettingen | collected 2016-01-27 | reverse complement strand
GTTTTGTATCTATTGTTCAATGGAAAATGCTGAAACTGCAATAGAGGCTAACGTAACGTGTAACCGCCACTGCCATCTGCCGATCCCAAGCGGAGGTTAAGCTTTTTCCTCAAACAGCCTGGAGATTTCTACGATTACATTCATGGCCTTGAGCATAACATCGACTGAAGCATACTCAAATTTGCCGTGGAAGTTCTCCCCGCCCGTGAAAATATTCGGCGTAGGCAGTCCCATATACGACAGCTGCGAGCCGTCGGTGCCGCCGCGGATAGGGCGGATTACCGGTGCAATGCCGAGATTCTCCATTGCTTCGTGGGCGATATCGACGATGTGGCGGACCGGCTCGATTTTTTCGCGCATATTGTAGTACTGGTCGTTCATCTCCAGCAGTACATTCTCATCCCCATAGGTGGATTTGAACTCGTCCACGATAGCGGAGATGTTCGCTTTGCGGTTCTCGAAGCTCGCACGGTCAAAGTCGCGGATAATATAGGCCAGCTTGCTGTGCTCCGCCGTTCCCTGCATGGAGATCAGGTGATAGAAGCCCTCATATCCGTCTGTAAATTCAGGCGATTCGCCGGCAGGCAGTCTGAGATGGAAGGCCATTGCGATTTTGGAGGAGTGGACCATTTTACCCTTGGCGGTTCCGGGATGGACGTTGACGCCTTTAAAGGTGATTTTGGCGGAAGCGGCATTGAAACTCTCGTACTCCAGCTCGCCGAGCGGCCCCCCGTCAACCGTATATGCATAGGAGGCGCCGAAGGCGGCGACATCAAATTTATGCGGCCCCCGTCCGATTTCCTCATCAGGGGTGAAGGCTACACGGATTTTGCCGTGTTTGATTTCGGGATGGGTGATCAGATAAGCCATAGCAGTCATGATCTCGGCAATTCCGGCCTTGTTATCTGCACCCAGCAGGGTGGTGCCGTCTGTTGTAATCAGGGTATGCCCTTTGTATTCAGGCAGCTCCGGGAAGCTGGCCGTGGACAGGATAATATTCTGCTCCCGGTTCAGCACGATATCCCCACCGTCATAATTTTCAACGATTTGGGGCTTCACGTTGGCACCGGTAAAATCCGTAGCCGTATCCAGATGGGCCAGGAATCCGATCGCCGGCACTTCCTTATCGGTGTTCGCAGCCAGAGTAGCCATTACATAGGCATGCTCGTCCACGGTAACTTCCGTTAGTCCCAGCTCCTGCAGCTCGTCCGCCAGCTTGCGGGCCAGCTCCATTTGCCCCGGGGTAGAAGGACAGGTATCACTTTCTTCATTGGACTGGGTATCCATCTGTGCATAGGATACAAACCGTTTAATCAGTTCATCTTTCACAGGTAAGTCAGCTCCTCTTCATCTAAAATATGTTTAATTACAGGATGCCCTATACATAAGTCTGATAACTGCCGCAAAAACAGGCTGCCCGGGTATGCCGGTACAGCCGGTGTTGCCTGCCACATTACTCGCAGTACTATATTATCATGTTCCGTGCGCGGACTCATCTTTTGGCTGGATATTTCGGCGGATTGGACGTCTGCCGGCTTACTTACTCTTGCTTCTGCGGCTGCGGCTCGCTCTTGATCAGCACGGCAGACAGCAGATACCGTTCCGGCGCCGTTCCTGCATAGCTAAAAGGATAGCAGGTAATCAGTGTAAGCACAGGGGTGCTGCTCGGCTGAATAGCTCCCCGCTCCTCTCCGTCTACAATGGTGCTGCCGGTCACCTCGTAAATGAATGTTCCATCGAGCGTTTCTACCTCGATCAGATCATGCTCCGCAAGTGTGCCGAGTCCGCGGAACACTGTATCCCGGTGTCCGGCCAGCACACTGTTGCCGTCCGTGCCGATCGCTGCGCTCCCCGAATAATGTCCGGCGCCTTTCTTCAGCTGTGCGCGCTGCGTCCCTTCGAGAATAGCAACCCTGCGGTCCAGTGCGGGAAAATAAATCTCACCGATAATCTCGCCATCCGCATATACCGCCTGTGCATTCTTTGTTTGCACAGGCAGTGTTACCATCCCCGGAGGCAAGGGTATCTCTTTCTCGACTTGAACAGAGGGAACTTGGGCTTCCTCCCTCTTTTTGTCCCAGTCTTGCAGTGCCTGGCGTGCCTCTGCAGGAGCTTTGAAGATCTGAAAGGCTGAGTAGAGCAAAACAGACAAAGAGAGTATGAGGATTAGGCGGATGGCGGCGATAAGTATCCCCGGACTCGGCTTCCTCATACTCTCTTCCCCCTCATTTACTTCTTAGACTTCAGTCTGCGCAGCAGGATGATGCTAAAGATGGCTGCTGCCGTGCTGATCAGGATCAGGTTATACCAAGGCTCAGCTGTATCCGGCAGTTCGTTGCCGGCGTCCGGCCCGGAGAGCGGAAGCTCTTCATCATCGATTGCAAGCTCCTGGTCAGGTGACGGGGCAGCAGTGCTGCCGTTATCTACGCTGCCTGCATCCGGAGTTGGTCCTGCCTCGCTGTTATCCCCTTCATCTCCGCCCAGCGGAACTGGAGGATCCGTTACAGTCACCTCACCATTGTCAGGCACCGCCGTGGCAGCGGCGGATGGTGTTGCCGAAGGCGCCTGCGTGTTAGTGCCGCCAGGATACGCTGTGGCTGCAGGCGTTGGTGTTACTTCAGGTGTTGGCGCTGGTGTGGCTGAAGCTTCAGGTGTAGTGCCCGGACCTCCGGTCGGCTCTGGAGAAGCGGAGGCAGCTGGTGTCGGAGTGGCTTCAGCGGAAGGCGCAGGTGTTGCTGAAGGTTGAGGGCTGGGCTCCGTTGTCGGCTGCGGGACGGCAGAAGCAGTAAAGTTAAAAGTAACACTGACCGTCTTCCCCTGAAACTCATTGCCTGCCTCCAGAGGAAAAGTGACATCCATTTGAATGGCTTCCTCTGATCCTCCGGCCAATGAGCCGACGGCAACCCTGCCTTCAGCCTGGCTCATTACTCCTGAATAGAGCGTTACTCCCTCTTTTTGCAGCGTCATCTCCAGAATTTTGTATAGCTCTGCATCTCCTGAAAGGAATTTGAAGTCTACAAAATAATCAAGTGCCTGTGATCCTTCATTAATCATCGTGTACTCTGACAAGCTTTCGTCTCCGGGCTGCATATTGTTCATCACCGCTGTACTCTTTGAATTCGAATGAACAGTGAGCTTGATGGTATCCTCTGCACTTACTCCTCCGGCATGCCAGACTACACCAGTTATGAGCAACATCATATACGTGCCAATCAGGGCGATCTGCCCTATTTTCTTCATCCGCCGCCGCCCCTTTCTTCTCGAACACCCTGCCGTATTCCATAGCTCGACACAATAACGCTGATACCCCGTAATTTCTCCACTACGTTGTCGAAAGAAGTAGTATTTTTGAGAACTACTATTTTTATTGATGATCTGAATGCGAATTTAATAAGAGGCTACTTGGTGGCTTATATCATTTTTATGTATGTTCGTTATAACGAATAATTACAGTATAATCAATAAAGTTAACAAATAAAAACACTTAAATTATGAATATTTCTTTAAAATAGCGAAAAAAATGCATATTAGGCATTATTTACGCCGGATAACTTCGAAATGTTCATTATTTCTTTAGATATCATGTTTATGGATGTATTTTATTGAGAACGTTCAGGTCTGGTGAATATAAAAAAACAAGACAGCCTGTCCGGGAGCGGCATAATTGCCGGTCTCCGTGTGACTGTCTTGCTGAATGATCAAAAAATCTGCTGATTTGGTTAATTTTCTTTAAAAAGCTCCGATACCAGCTCATAGGAACGCAGGCGTGCTGTATGATCGAAAATCTGGGAAGCAATGATGAATTCATCAGCATCCGTTTCTTCGAGTATTTGCAGAAGCCGTTCCTTGATAGAGGCTCTATCCCCGGCAATGGAGTATTTCTGCTTGTCCAGAAGAAGGGCTCTTTCCTGCGGCGACCACAGCTGCTCCATATCGTCCACCGGAGGCTGAAGCTTGCCTGTGCGGCCGCGGATAATATTCAGGAACTGCTGCTGCTGCGAAGTAGCCAGCCAGCGTGCAGCCGGAGCAGTGTCGGCAGCGGTGATCCCGAGTCCGACCATCACATGCGGCTTGTCGAGTGCAGCCGACGGTTTGAAGCTGGTGCGGTACAGATGTAACGCAGGCAGCAGATAATCAGGGGCGAAGTGGCTGGCAAAAGCGAACGGCAATCCCAGCTGTCCGGCTAACTGGGCGCTGAAACCGCTGGAGCCAAGCAGCCAGATCGGCACATTCAGGCCTTCGCCCGGTGTAGCACGTACCCCGAGCGGGCGTGATCCGGCACCGTCCGGATCGAAGTAGGCTCTGAGCTCACTAAGCTGCTCAGGGAATTCACTGCCGTCGCTGCCGAGGCCGCGCCGCAGCGCTCTTGCTGCTGCCTGATCGGAGCCTGGCGCTCTGCCGAGGCCGAGGTCGATACGTCCGGGAAACAGCGATTCCAGGGTTCCGAACTGCTCTGCAATCATCAGCGGAGCGTGGTTGCTGAGCATGATTCCGCCTGAGCCGACGCGGATGCTCTTGGTTCCGGCAGCTACATGCCCGATAACAACAGAGGTTGCTGAGCTCGCAATGCCGGTCATATTATGATGCTCCGCCAGCCAGTAGCGGTGATAACCCCACTCTTCAGCATGGCGTGCCAAATCCAGTGTATTGTGCAGTGAATCCGCTGCTGTTCCGCCCTCTACAATCGGAGCAAGGTCCAGCACAGAAATCGGAATATCCCGCAGTTGCTTCACAATAATCCCTCCAGGTATGAGAATTAAACGATTTATAAGCTTTCAGCAGTATTTGCAGCTGTAAATAAATCTACCCGAAAAGTATAACATGAAATAATATTATTTACACACTTTAAGTAAGTTTGTGGCGCCAGGGAAGTGGGTGAACAGGGAATCAATGACGTCAGAGCAGGAGATCTGCCATTCAGGCAGCAGTTTAGACCAGGGAGGGCGGCGGGAGTGAATCGCAGGCATCCCATAGGGCGGAGATGTTTTTGGGAAGCTTTTCAAAGCCGCAGCATGGTCCAGCCTCCATAATTCAATGCAGCACAAATCATAATCCTAATTTAAATGTAAACGCTTAATTTATTCTCTTGTCAATTTCCGGAAGCCCTGCTATAATCGCCTTGAAAAGCTTTTCTAAAAAAAGGAAGTTAGTCTATGAAGCCAACGATAAGAGATGTCGCCAGAATGGCAGAGGTGTCGATCAGTACCGTATCCCGGGTCATGAATGCGCCGGAGACCGTCGTGCCGGGTAAACGCAGCAGGGTTATTGAAGCTATCAAGGAGCTGAAGTATCAGCCCAATGCGTTCGCACGCGGGTTGATTTACAAAAAGTCTTTTACACTGGGGCTGCTGATACCGGATATTGAGAATCTGTATTTCGCCGGGATGATCCGCGGAATGCAGGACGCCTGTATTAAGCTCGGGTACAGTCTGATGATCTGCAATACAGACCGTGAGCTGGAGCGTACCCTGTCCTACATGGATACGTTTCATGAGAAGCAGGTGGACGGAATTGTGTTCGCAAGTGATATGCTGTATCCGGAGTATTATGAGAAGCTTACGGATTGCCGGATTCCGTTTGTCCTGGTATCCTCCCACTCCGATGAGTTCGAAGTGCCTTCCCTTGAGGTGGATGATGAGCTGGCTGCCTATGATGCAGTAAAGTTCCTGATTGAACTGGGTCACAAAGAGATCGGCATGATTGGTTTCAATCATGATAATTCGGTGTCAGGGCCGCCGCGTGCCGCCGGGTTCGTCAGAGCGCTGACAGAATTTGGGCTGGAGCGGAATGCCGGAAAGATTAAGTATGCCAATCACCGTTTTGAGCAGGCTTATCAGGCGGCACATGAGCTGTTCAGCGATTATCCTGAGCTTAGCGCCGTATTCTGTGTAGCAGATGAATTTGCGATGGGTACAATCTCGTACCTGAAAGACCGCAATATTCTTGTACCGGGGCAGGTATCCGTTGTCGGGTTTGACAATCTGCGGATGTCCGGGATGTTCATTCCGAAGCTGACGACAATTGCACAGCCGATCTACCAGCTGGGCTACCGGGCTGCCGAGAAGCTGCATGAACTGCTGACTACGGGTAATGTTGCTGTAATGAAAGAGAAAATGGAGCATAAGCTGATTGTGAGAGAATCCTCCAGGGAAAGGTAAGCTTAGCCTGCACAGGTTAAAGTAACAGCGCTGCAATTAATGTGTACACGTTGACCTGCCTATCTCCACAATAGTATGAAAAGCTTTTCAAAAGCCTGGCCTGTTATTACCGTTATAGCTGTTAAAAGAAAGCTGATCCCCGGTTTCACCTAACTTATCCCAAACTTTGGCCTGACTCTGAGCTTGTTACACAAGGAGAGCTTCTCCTTATTTCCTCCAAACCGCGTATACTTTTGCTTCACAAACAAAAAAAGGACACGAGAACTAAAAGAATATAATTGGAAACGCATACATTTTGTGTTAATCTAGAAATGTAAGCGTTACAATTGGATGGCTGGAATATACTGTACCCTGCAAAGGGCAAAGAGCAGCAAATAGAACAGCCGGCACGGACTTCATTTAAGAAAGCCTTAAACCAGTTCAATTTATTCTGAAAACCTTTGCAAGGAGGTGGATCAGCAGCCGGACGACGAAGATTCCGGGGAAGTTGGAGCATAATGCAATCTCTAAATATGATTATAAGGGGATGTATGTACAAATGAGGAAAACTCCAGGACGTAAGCTGTCGCTTGCGATGGTGCTGTGTTTATCGTTCACGATGATGCTGAGCGGCTGCGGCGGAAATAACAGCAATAATGCGGCGCCGACTAAAAGTCCCGCTGCAACGGAAGCGCCGGCTGCTGATAACAACAAAGATACGACAAATAATACAGATTCTGCTGCACCCGGATCTCCGCTTGAGCTAGCGATGAAGGGCGAATACAAAGGAACCAAGGTCACCATGTTTGGACCGTTCGTGGATGCCGACCAGGTGAAATTTGAGAGCAGCATCAAAGAGTTTGAAGAGAAAACCGGAATTGATATCCAGTATGAGGGCTCTAAGGAATTCGAAGCGACCATAAATATCCGTGTTGACGGCGGCAATGCGCCGGATATTGCGGACTTCCCGCAGCCGGGCCTGCTTGCTTCTATTGCCAAGACCGGTAAGGTCGTTGACCTGACTGGTGTACTGGATCAGGAGAAGCTCAAGGGCAATTACAATCAGAGCTGGCTGGATATGTCCACAATGGATGGCAAAGACGGCAAAATTATGGCTGGTATCTGGAACCGGAGTAATGTGAAGAGCCTTGTATGGTATCCGAAAAAACAGTTTGACGAAGCAGGCTATACGATTCCGCAGACATGGGATGAGCTGATGGCCCTCACTGAACAGATTGCCAAGGACGGAGATCCCGCCTGGGCTATCGGGATTGAGAGTGGTGCAGCAACAGGCTGGCCGGCAACGGACTGGGTAGAAAATATTATGCTGCGTACAACATCGCCTGAGAACTATGACAAATGGGTTAGCGGTGAGCTGCCTTTTACCTCTCCTGAAGTAAAAAATGCTATTGAGGTCATGTCCAAGATTTGGCTTAACGAGGACTATGTCTACGGCGGGACTAAATCCATTGTAACAACCGCATTTGGTGATGCGCCGAAGCCGATGTTCGATAACCCGCCAAAAGCCTGGTTCAACCTGATCGGCAACTTTATCACCAGCTTCTTCCCGGAAACGGCCAAGGTGGATGAGGATTATGACTGGTTCTACCTGCCGCCGATTGATGAGCAGTACGGCAAGCCTGTACTTGTAGCAGGTGATATCTATGCCATGTTCAACGACCGTCCGGAAGTGCGCGCTGTTATGGAATTCTTCACTACCGGTGAATCCATTAAGTCCTGGGTGCAGTCAGGCGGGGTGGTTGCTCCTATGAATGATGCATCGCTTGACTGGTATCAATCAGAATCTGACCGCCGGATGGCGCAGCTGGTGCAGGAAGCCTCAACCCTGCGGTTTGACGGCTCCGACCTCATGCCGGGCAAGGTCGGTGCAGGTACGTTCTGGAAAGGCATGACGGATTATGTGAGCGGCACAGCTACACTGGATCAGGCACTGGAGCAGATTCAGTCGGGCTGGAATAACTAGGGCAGGTACAGCAGAAACGTTATGAACGATGAAGAGGCAGACAGCAGCGCATTGCAGCCTGCCTCTTTTTCTTCTTATTAGGAGGAGCTAATATGGACGCACAATTAAAAGCAAAGCCAGGCGTTACAAGTACGCAGGCCAAGCAAAAAATCAGTGTCAGGGCAGTGTTGTTATCACTGGGTGTGCTGCTGGCTAACATTGTGGTGAACGGGCTGATCTTCCTCTTTTTCCGGGATTCCACGCTTAACCCGCTGTTTACTGCTGTGCTGGCTGTGCTGTGGGGCGTGCTTGGCGTTTATCTGATCTATTACACCCTGACCTGGGCGGCTGAGCAATATCCGGATCACATCCGCAGGAGGGTGCTGCCGTTTATTTTCGTCGGACCGGCGGTGCTGATTCTTGGCTGGCTGCTGATTCTGCCTGCGCTGCGGACGCTGTACCTGAGCTTTTTTAATGCCTCCTCGGAAAAGTTTGTCGGCTTTGGCAATTACGCTGCCATCTTCAGTGACCGGCTGATGGCTACCGCGCTGCGCAATAACCTGCTGTGGGTATTCGTCGGAACGCTGGCCTGTGTGTGCCTGGGGCTGCTTATTGCCATTCTGGCCGACCGCAGCAGCTACGAAAAAATCGCCAAATCCATCATTTTTATGCCTATGGCTATTTCCTTCGTGGCCGCAGGCGTTATCTGGAAGTTTGTCTATTATTATCAGCCGGGCGATGAGCAGATTGGACTGCTGAATGCGATGGTCACCTTTTTTGGCGGCGAACCGCAGGCGTGGACGAGTATGCTGCAGCCCTGGAACAACTTTTTCCTCATTCTCATCCTGATCTGGATGCAGACGGGGTTTGCGATGGTTATTTTCTCGGCGGCGATCAAGGGGGTTCCCGATGATATTCTGGAGGCCGCACGCGTTGACGGTGCCGGTGAGATCAAGATTTTCTTCGGCATTATGATACCGTTCATATCTGCAACGATTCTTACAGTTACCACTACCATTATTGTCTTTACCTTGAAAATATTTGACGTCGTCATGGTGATGACGGGAGGTCAATACGATACAGAGGTTGTTGCGACACAGTTCTACCGGCAGTTCTTTATGTACCGGAATTTCGGGTACGGCTCGACGCTGGCCATTGTGCTCCTGATCGCAGTACTGCCTGTTATTCTGATTAATTTACGCCAGTTCCGCAAGCAGGGGGGATTCTAAATGGTCGGCAAAAAGAAAAGAAAAGGCGGTAAAACGCTCGTTAATATCGCCCTTGGCGTGATCTGCTTCCTCTGGCTGCTTCCGACACTGGGGCTGTTTATCTCCTCCTTCCGCCCGGCGGCGGATATTCTGCAGACCGGCTGGTGGAAGGTATTTCCCCATCAGGAATGGACTGCCGGCGAGACGCTGCAGCTGTCCAAGGATGTAGACCTGCGCGCTCCCATTGAGGTAAACGGCAAGACCTACAGCGATGATGAGCTAAAAGCGGGCGTGAAGGCAGATGACAGCCGCCTGATCTGGGAGAACCGCAGAGCACGCACGGTGAACGTGCAGGAGCAGGGCTGGAAGACAACCCCTGAGCTGACCCTTGATAATTACAATAATGTCCTGTCCGGCAAGGAGTATAAGCTCAAGGAAGCCGACGGCAGTGAGACAACGCAAAAGGGTACGGGCTTATCCCAGGCCTTCTGGAATACGCTGACGATTGCTGTGCCGGCTACCGTTATTCCGGTGCTGATTGCCTCTTTTGCCGCATATGCATTCGCCTGGCTGCGGTTTCCGGGCCGCAAAACGCTGTTCGTCATCATTATTGCGATGCTGGTCATTCCGATCCAGGTCGCCCTGATTCCCGTACTGAAGGATTACACGGCGCTGGGGCTGAACGGCAGCTATCTCGGAATCTGGCTGGCGCATACCGCCTTCGGCCTGCCGCTGGTTACGTATTTCATGTACAACTTTATCAGCCAGCTGCCCAAGGATCTGTTCGAGTCGGCGTTTATTGACGGGG
>RCUO01001177.1_pt1 | contig 10159 bp, 8 predicted proteins | sample 2166161 | NCBI WGS metagenome assembly RCUO01 (sample SAMN09932617, study PRJNA488358) | compost metagenome | feature: garden; material: soil; isolation source: compost soil in cyclohexanecarbonitrile-enriched culture | place: Germany: Experimental Botanical Garden Goettingen | collected 2016-01-27 | reverse complement strand
AATGAATCTGCTCAAATCGTTGGCCGCCGTCAGCTCTATCACGATGCTTTCCCGGGTTTTGGGATTCGTTCGTGACACCCTTATTGCGCGTGCATTCGGCGCGGGAATGGCGACAGACGCCTTCTTCATCGCCTTCAAACTGCCCAATCTGTTGCGGCGGATTTTTGCCGAAGGGGCGTTTTCCCAGGCATTCGTACCGATTCTTGCCGAATATAAAAGTCAGAAAGGGGATGAGGCGACGCGAACCTTCATTGCCTATGTTTCCGGCCTGCTGACGCTGGTGCTGGCACTCGTCACGGCATTGGGCATGATTGCCGCCCCGTGGGTCATCTGGGTGACCGCGCCGGGTTTCATCGATACGCCCGAGAAGTTCGAGCTGACCACGAGCCTGTTGCGGGTGACCTTTCCTTACATATTGCTGATTTCCCTGTCGTCGCTGGCGGGTGCGATCCTCAACACCTGGAACCGTTTTTCGGTCCCGGCATTCGTGCCGACGCTGCTCAACGTCAGCATGATTATTTTTGCGTTGTTCCTGACACCGTACTTCGATCCGCCCGTAATGGCGCTCGGTTGGGCGGTGCTGGTGGGTGGACTGGCACAGTTGCTCTATCAACTGCCGCACCTGAAAAAGATCGGCATGCTGGTGTTACCGCGCCTGAACCTGCGCGACAGCGGCGTCTGGCGGGTGATGAAACAGATGTTGCCGGCGATTCTCGGGGTATCGGTGAGCCAGATCTCGCTGATCATCAATACGATTTTCGCTTCGTTCCTGGTCGCAGGTTCCGTGTCCTGGATGTACTACGCCGACCGTTTGATGGAGTTGCCATCCGGCGTGTTGGGCGTGGCGCTGGGGACGATTCTGCTGCCGACTCTGGCCAAGACTTACGCCAGCAAGGATCGCCACGAATACTCGCGCATCCTCGATTGGGGCCTGCGTCTATGCTTCGTGCTGGTATTGCCTTGCGCCTTCGCGCTGGGGATTCTGGCCGAGCCGTTGACGGTTTCGCTGTTCCAGTACGGCCAGTTTGATGCCCATGATGCGGCCATGACTCAGCGCGCGTTGATCGCCTATTCCGTCGGTTTGCTCGGAATTATCGTGATCAAAGTGCTCGCGCCGGGCTTTTATGCGCAACAAAACATCCGCACGCCGGTAAAAATCGCAATTTTCACGTTGGTCGTCACTCAGTTGTTCAACCTGTTGCTGATCGGTCCGCTGGCTCACGCGGGCCTGGCGCTCGCCATCAGCGCCGGCGCCTGCCTCAATGCAGGGCTGCTCTTCTATCAGCTGCGTAAACAGCAGATGTACCAGCCGCAACCGGGCTGGGCAAAGTTCGGCTTCAAGCTGGTGGTTGCGGTAGCGGTGATGTCTGGCGTGTTGCTGGCAGGGATGCATTTCATGCCGGCCTGGGGCGAGGGGCAGATGCTTGAGCGTTTCCTGCGTCTGGGTGCCTTGGTAGTTGCCGGTGTGGTGGCTTATTTCGGCATGTTAGTGTTGATGGGCTTCCGTTTGCGCGACTTCAATCGCAAGGCGCTGGGCTGAGGTTCTGGCCTTGATAAACACGGGCGAGCCGGCGGTTTTGTCGGCTCGATCACTTTGGGTTACGGTGTTGCCTGTCGTCGGCCGCCGGGTGTGGTTATAATCGACCACTTTATGAGCAAGAAGCGCGTTATGCAGCTGGTTCGAGGCCTCCACAATCTGCGCCCCCGGCATCGGGGCTGTGTCGCCACTATTGGCAACTTTGACGGTGTACACCGCGGCCACCAGGCTATCCTGGCGCGCCTGCGTGAGCGTGCGCTCGAGTTGGGCGTGCCCAGCTGCGTGGTGATTTTCGAGCCGCAACCGCGAGAGTTCTTCGCTCCGGACACCGCGCCGGCCCGTCTGGCCCGCCTGCGGGACAAGCTGCAATTGCTGGCTGCCGAAGGCGTCGACCGTGTTCTGTGCCTGGCTTTCAACCAGCGCCTGAGCAAGCTCAGTGCCAGTGAGTTCGTCGATACCATTCTGGTCGACGGTCTTGGCGTCCAGCACCTGGAGGTCGGGGATGACTTCCGTTTCGGCTGTGACCGCGCGGGAGATTTCGATTTCCTGCAGCAGGCCGGCATCGTTCAGGGTTTTACCGTCGAGGCGGCGCAAACCGTTGAGCTGGACGGTATTCGCGTCAGCAGCACTCAGGTCCGCAATGCCCTGGCCGCAGCTGATTTTGCCTTGGCCGAGCGACTGCTGGGTCGGCCGTTCCAGATTACCGGGCGGGTACTCCACGGCCAGAAGCTGGCTCGCCAGTTGGGTACGCCCACGGCCAACATACAACTCAAGCGCCGTCGCGTTCCGCTTTCCGGGGTTTACCTGGTCAACGTCGACATCGACGGCAAGACCTGGCCAGGCGTCGCCAACATCGGCGTGCGGCCAACGGTACAAGGTGATGGCAAGGCCCACCTCGAAATACATCTTTTAGATTTTGCCGGCGATCTGTATGACCGGCGTTTAACGGTGGTTTTCCACCACAAGCTGCGTGAAGAGCAGCGTTTCGCCTCTCTGGAGGCGTTGAAAACGGCGATCAACGCGGATGTCGCCGCCGCCCGTGCACTAGCCGCACCTAGCGCCCATCGCTAATGAAGAGCCTTAAATGACCGACTATAAAGCCACGCTAAACCTTCCGGACACCGCCTTCCCAATGAAGGCCGGCCTGCCACAGCGCGAACCGCAGATCCTGCAGCGCTGGGACAGTATTGGCCTGTACGGAAAGTTGCGCGAGATTGGCAAGGATCGTCCGAAGTTCGTTCTGCACGACGGTCCTCCGTATGCCAACGGCACGATCCACATCGGTCACGCACTGAACAAGATTCTCAAGGACATGATCATCCGCTCGAAGACCCTGTCGGGCTTCGACGCGCCTTATGTTCCGGGCTGGGACTGCCACGGCCTGCCGATCGAGCACAAGGTCGAAGTGACCCACGGCAAGAACCTGGGCGCGGACAAGACCCGCGAACTGTGCCGGGCCTACGCCACCGAGCAGATCGAAGGGCAGAAGTCCGAGTTCATCCGCCTGGGTGTGCTGGGTGACTTCGCCAACCCGTACAAGACCATGGACTTCAAGAACGAGGCCGGTGAAATCCGTGCCTTGGCCGAAATCGTCAAGGGCGGTTTCGTGTTCAAGGGCTTGAAGCCTGTGAACTGGTGCTTCGACTGCGGTTCGGCCCTGGCTGAAGCGGAAGTCGAGTACGAGAACAAGAAGTCCTCGACCATCGACGTGGCCTTCCCGATTGCCGATGAAGCCAAACTGGCTGCCGCTTTCGGTCTGCCGTCGCTGGGCAAGCCTGCCTCGATCGTGATCTGGACCACCACCCCGTGGACCATCCCGGCCAACCAGGCGCTGAACGTTCACCCGGAATTCAACTACGCCCTGGTCGACGTCGGCGACAAACTGCTGGTGCTGGCTGAAGAGCTGGTCGAGTCGTGCCTGGCGCGCTACTCGCTGGAAGGCTCGGTCGTTGCGACCACCACCGGTAAAGCGCTGGAACTGATCAACTTCCGTCACCCGTTCTACGACCGTCTGTCGCCGGTTTACCTGGCCGACTACGTTGAACTGGGCGCCGGCACCGGTGTGGTTCACTCATCTCCGGCCTACGGCGTGGACGACTTCGTGACCTGCAAGAAGTACGGCATGGTCAACGATGACATCCTCAATCCGGTCCAAAGCAACGGCGTTTACGTGCCGTCGCTGGAATTCTTCGGCGGCCAGTTCATCTGGAAGGCCAACCCGGCCATCGTCGACAAGCTGACCGAAGTCGGTGCGCTGCTGCACACCACCGTCATCGAACACAGCTACATGCACTGCTGGCGCCACAAGACCCCGCTGATCTACCGCGCCACCGCGCAGTGGTTCATCGGCATGGACAAGCAGCCGACCACCGGCGACACCCTGCGTCAGCGCTCGCTCAAAGCCATCGAAGAGACCCAGTTCGTTCCGGCCTGGGGCCAGGCGCGTCTGCACTCGATGATCGCCAACCGTCCGGACTGGTGCATCTCCCGTCAGCGCAACTGGGGCGTGCCGATCCCGTTCTTCCTGAACAAGGAAAGCGGCGAGCTGCACCCACGTACCGTCGAGCTGATGGAAGAAGTCGCCAAGCGCGTTGAAGTCGAAGGCATCGAGGCCTGGTTCAAGCTGGACGCCGCCGAACTGCTGGGCGATGAAGCGCCGCAGTACGACAAGATCAGCGACACCCTCGACGTCTGGTTCGACTCGGGTACTACGCACTGGCACGTTCTGCGCGGTTCGCACCCGATGGGCCACGAAACCGGCCCGCGCGCCGACCTGTACCTGGAAGGTTCGGACCAACACCGTGGCTGGTTCCACTCGTCGCTGCTGACCGGTTGCGCCATCGACAACCACGCACCGTATCGCGAACTGCTGACTCACGGCTTCACGGTCGACGAGTCCGGCCGCAAGATGTCCAAGTCCCTGGGCAACGTGATCGCGCCACAGAAAGTCAACGACACCCTGGGCGCCGACATCATGCGGCTGTGGGTAGCCTCGACCGATTACTCGGGTGAAATGGCGGTTTCCGAGCAGATCCTGCAACGCAGTGCGGACGCCTACCGGCGTATCCGTAACACTGCACGCTTCCTGCTTTCGAACCTGACCGGCTTCAACCCGGCCACCGACCTGCTGCCGGCCGAAGAAATGCTGGCTCTGGACCGTTGGGCCGTGGACCGTACCCTGCTGTTGCAACGCGAACTGCAAGAGCACTACGGCGAATACCGCTTCTGGAACGTGTACTCGAAGATCCACAACTTCTGCGTGCAGGAGTTGGGTGGCTTCTATCTCGACATCATCAAGGATCGCCAGTACACCACCGGCGCCGACAGCAAGGCCCGCCGTTCGTGCCAGACCGCGCTGTTCCACATCTCCGAGGCGCTGGTGCGCTGGATCGCGCCGATCCTGGCGTTCACCGCCGACGAACTGTGGCAGTACCTGCCGGGCGAGCGTAACGAGTCTGTCATGCTCAACACCTGGTACGAAGGCCTGAGCGAACTGCCGGAAGGCATCGAGCTGGATCGCGCTTACTGGGACCGGATCATGGCGGTCAAGGTCGCGGTCAACAAGGAAATGGAAATCCAGCGTGCAGCCAAGGCTGTCGGTGGCAACCTGCAGGCCGAAGTGACGCTGTTCGCCGAAGACGCGCTCACCGCCGACCTGGCCAAGTTGAGCAACGAACTGCGCTTTGTACTGATCACTTCGACCGCCAGTGTTGCGCCATTGGTGCAAGCACCGGCCGATGCCGTGGTCACTGAAGTCAGCGGCCTGAAGCTGAAAATCGTCAAGTCGGGCCACGCCAAGTGCGCTCGTTGCTGGCACTGCCGTGAAGACGTCGGTGTGAACCCGGAGCATCCGGAAATCTGCGGCCGTTGCGTCGACAACATCAGCGGCGCTGGCGAGGTCCGTCACTATGCCTAATGCCGTTGGCCGTTTCGGACGGCTGAGCTGGCTCTGGTTGAGTTTGCTGGTCCTGGTCATCGACCAGGCCAGCAAGTTCTACTTCGAAGGCAAGCTCCAGATGTACCAGCAGATCGTGATCATCCCCGATTACTTCAGCTGGACCCTGGCCTACAACACGGGTGCGGCGTTCAGCTTCCTGGCTGACAGCTCCGGCTGGCAGCGCTGGCTGTTCGCGTTGATCGCTGTCGTGGTCAGTGCGGTGCTGGTGGTGTGGCTCAAGCGTCTGGGGCGCAACGAGACCTGGCTGGCGGTTGCGCTGGCACTGGTGCTCGGCGGCGCGCTGGGCAATCTGTATGACCGCATTGCCCTGGGCCATGTGATCGATTTCATTCTGGTGCATTGGCAGAATCGCTGGTATTTCCCGGCGTTCAACTTTGCCGACAGCGCAATCACGGTTGGTGCTGTCATGCTGGCACTGGATATGTTCAAAAGTAAAAAGACCGGAGAAACCGTTCATGACTGAACAGGTATTGGCTGAGCAACGCATCGGCCAGAACACGGAAGTCACCTTGCATTTCGCATTGCGCCTGGAGAACGGCGACACGGTGGACAGCACCTTCGATAAAGCCCCGGCGACCTTCAAGGTCGGTGACGGCAACCTGTTGCCAGGTTTCGAAGCGGCGCTGTTCGGTTTCAAGGCCGGTGACAAGCGCACGCTGAGCATCGAGCCGGAAAACGCTTTCGGCCAGCCCAACCCGCAAAACGTGCAGATCATCCCGCGCTCCCAGTTCCAGGACATGGAACTGTCGCCTGGCTTGCTGGTGATCTTCAACGATGCGGCCAATACTGAATTGCCGGGCGTGGTGAAAGAGTTCGATGACGCGCAAGTGACCATCGACTTCAACCACCCGCTGGCGGGCAAGACGCTGACCTTTGACGTGGAAATCATTTCCGTCAAAGCTCTGTAAAAATGTGGGAGCGAGCAAGCTCGCTCCCACCCAGTTGGTTATTCATTGTTTTCGCGCGCAAGACACGAGGCACAGCATGCAAATCAAACTCGCCAACCCCCGTGGCTTCTGCGCTGGCGTGGACCGGGCGATCGAAATCGTCAACCGCGCCCTGGAAGTCTTCGGGCCGCCGATCTACGTACGCCACGAAGTGGTCCACAACAAATTTGTCGTCGAAGACCTGCGCTCCCGTGGTGCGATCTTCGTCGAAGAGCTGGATCAGGTGCCGGACGACGTCATCGTGATCTTCAGTGCCCACGGCGTTTCCCAGGCCGTGCGCAGCGAAGCGGCTGGCCGTGGGTTGAAAGTGTTCGACGCCACGTGCCCGCTGGTGACCAAAGTCCACATCGAAGTGGCGCGCTACAGCCGTGACGGCCGAGAGTGCATTCTCATCGGCCACGCCGGTCACCCGGAAGTCGAAGGCACCATGGGCCAGTACGATGCTGGCAATGGCGGCGCGATCTACCTGGTCGAAGACGAGAAGGATGTCGCGGCTTTGCAGGTGAAAAACCCTGAAGCGCTCGCCTTCGTGACCCAGACCACATTGTCGATGGACGATACCAGTCGCGTTATCGACGCTCTGCGTGCGCGCTTCCCGGCCATCGGTGGACCGCGCAAGGACGACATTTGCTACGCCACGCAAAACCGTCAGGACGCGGTCAAGCAACTGGCCGACGAATGTGATGTGGTGCTGGTGGTCGGCAGTCCGAACAGCTCGAACTCCAATCGCTTGCGCGAATTGGCAGAGCGCATGTCCACTCCGGCCTACCTGATCGACGGTGCCGAAGACCTGCAAAAGAGCTGGTTCGACGGCGTCGAGCGTATCGGCATCACCGCTGGCGCATCCGCCCCGGAAGTCCTGGTGCGCGGCGTGATCCAGCAGTTGCAGGCCTGGGGTGCCACCGGAGCCGATGAATTGGCAGGTCGCGAGGAGAACATCACGTTCTCTATGCCTAAAGAACTGCGCGTTCGTTCGTTGCTCTGAATTTATTCCTTTTTTCGCATAACGGCTGCCCAACCTTGTCGTTGCGCAGGCTGACGCGACCGGTCCGTGCCAACACCACTTGATGTTGGCTTACCGGTTCGCGAACGGTGCAAATGTATAACGTCCCTCCAATCAGTGACTCGCCCTGACCTCTGAATCGTATGGAGCTTTCGACCGGACCGTTCCCCACAATCGACACGCGTGCGCCGCTCTGGCGTTCGGCCAGCAGTGGATTGTCGCTGTCCATCTCCCCCTTGCCGCTGATATCCAGAATCATCCGCCAGCCTTGGCTCCAGTCGCCATTGATGCCGTGAATCACCACGGCCTGGTTGCGGACGATGGCTTCGCTCCGGGCGGTGCGAATACTGCTGAAAAGGGCCTGCGCCGCTTGCTGTCTCTGGTTCGACTCGATCAGCGTTGCGAACGCCGGGCTGACCAACTGCAGAACAATTCCTGTAATTGCCAGTCCCATGAGCAGTTCGATCAGGCTGAAGCCTTGTTGCCGCATGACATCTCCCTCCGTGGTGTGCTGTAGCCCGCGCAATCCCTGCACGAGAAATGGCAACGCAAACGCACCGCATCGCTCGAATGTTGTGCTGCGCAAGAGCAGGTATAGCCGAAGGAAGCAGAAGGCCCCGATGGATCATCCTACAAAAGGTTTCACGCTGATCGAGTTGCTGGTCGCGATCGCGATCCTTCTGATTCTGCTGACTCTGGCTGTCCCGGCGTTTACCCGCTCGATGCAAACAACGAGGGCGGATACTGAAATCGCTGACCTGCGACGAGCCCTGAATTTTGCCCGGCTTGAAGCCATCGATCGGGGCAATGCCACACGGGTGCGACCGACGGCCGGTGGGGATGTCTGGAGTGGGGAACTGACGGTTTACGACGGTACTGGCGCTTTGGCCAATGTATTGCGGGTTGTTCCGGCGATGAGCGGCGGTGCAACTCTGGCGCTAACCTCTGACGTCACTGCCATCGATTTCAACAGTATGGGCGGATTGTCATCACCGTCCTCAGAGGTGGTGATCAGCTATGGGCGGGGCGCACAAAGCAGGACGCTGACGGTGTGTTTGAACGGACGAATTCTATTGGGTGGAAATTGCGGATGAGGGCAGGGAGGCAAGGCGCGCAGGAGGGCATGACGCTGGTCGAAGTCCTGGTGGCGTTAGTCATTCTGGGAGTGGGCCTGCTGGGGGCTGCGGCGTTTCAGCTCAATGCGCTGAAGTACACGGACAGTGCGCGCATGACCAGTCAGGCCAGTTTTATCGCCTACGACCTGATGGACCGCATTCGCGCCAACGCCGCAGCGGATTACACCATTGCGCCGCCGGCCTCGGGCAATCCGGACGTTACCCGGGATCAGGATCTGTTTGATTTCAACGCCAACATCGTCAGTTCACTCGGAGCCTCCGCGACGGGCAGTGTGACCGTCAACCGGCAGGTGTACACCATCACTATTACCTGGGACGACTCACGGGCCGCGAATACTGCCGATTCGCGACGCAGCTTCATCCTGAGCAGCCGCGCGGCCATTGATCCGATGGTGATCCCGTGAGGCGCCGCAGCAGGGGTTTTAGCCTGGTCGAGTTGCTGATCGCCATGGCGTTGAGCCTGATCGTGGTGCTGGGCGTGGTGCAGGTTTTCATCGCGGCCAAGAACACCTATCTCAGCCAGAATGCGGCCGCGAACATGCAGGAGGACGCACGTTTCGTGTTGAGCAAAATGATTCAGGAGATTCGCATGGTCGGGATGTTCGGTTGCCTGGAAAGGATCACTGATTCCAGCAAGAAAGGTGATTTCCATGCCAATCGTGTAACGCCGATCCGTTGGGACAATGGCAGTCGCAGTTTGACGCTGGTTACGGCGGATGTCGGCAGCAACGGCGACAAGCCGGACTGGACCGTGCTTTCCGATTGTAGAACCAATTCGACGGCCTACAGTGAAGGTCGGACGCCAGTGGCAGGGCAACTGGCATTTCCGATCCGGCGGCTGATTTACAGCTTCAACAACAACCAACTGCTCATGAAGGGCGGGGCCGCAGCAGACCAGGTATTGGTGGATAACGTCAGCGCTTTCGACGTGAGCTTCGGCCTGGCCAGCACAGCCACTGATCTGGCTGCTTCGCGCTACAGCAGCAACCCGCCGAACCCCGCGCTGATTCGTAGCGTTCGCCTGAGCCTGACCCTCACCGATCCGAATCACCGCGTGAGCGATCAAACCTTCAATGTGGTTGCCGCTCTGCGCAACCGCTTGCCATGAGAGGGTGCCAATGAATCGGTCTCCCATGACGTGTTACACCCAGCGCGGCATGGCCCTATTGGTCAGCCTGGTGTTCTTGCTCTTGCTGACGTTGATTGGCCTTTCATCGATGCAAAGCGCCACCCTGCAGGAAAAAATGGCCGGTAGCGTCGCCTTGCGCAACCAGTCGTTTCAGCGTGCCGAAGCCGCATTGCGGGTGGGCGAGAGTACAGTGCAACGGGACAGTTATGCGCTACCTGTTTGTAGCGGCACCGTTCAATGTGCGCCACCGTCCGAGTCTTCGACTATTACCGCTGCCGGTTTCAACGCTTCTTCCGGAGTGACCTGGATTGCATCGGGCAACGGCTTTTATGGTGTGCAAAATATTGGTGACAGCCAAGATGCGGTGAATGTGCCAATCAATACCCCGGCGATGTTGTATCGGGTAACGGCAGTCGGCATCGCGGGGCATTCGCGCAGTGTGGTGGAGA
>RCUO01001175.1_pt1 | contig 10166 bp, 9 predicted proteins | sample 2166161 | NCBI WGS metagenome assembly RCUO01 (sample SAMN09932617, study PRJNA488358) | compost metagenome | feature: garden; material: soil; isolation source: compost soil in cyclohexanecarbonitrile-enriched culture | place: Germany: Experimental Botanical Garden Goettingen | collected 2016-01-27 | reverse complement strand
AGCTCTGGGCAGCCGTGTCTAAGAGCTGGTTCAACCGGATGATTTCAGAACAAATTAACATAGACATGACTACTTTGGCATCGCGGCAGGAAATACTTCACGAATGGCTTTGGGCATTTGCTAACGCAAAAAAACGTGCCTACAACGAGAATCCCAAAATGTTCGCCTTGAATACGCAATATGTAGACAGCAATCCACTGGTATTACGTGACGTTCTCTGGGATTCCTACCAAATTATTGACGGTTTCATGGACTATCACGATCCCCACTTGGAACGGGCAGAGGCGATTCTCTCCGCGTTTGCGGTGTTTAGCCTCCCATCCTTTAAAGAATCCTGGAATTTCCCAGACTACCAGGACAGGTTCGAACGCATTTGGAATTTAATCAAACAGGGTCTTTGAATCCACATTCCTCCAGGTGGATTTAAAGGCCCTGTGTTACAAAGAGGATTGTGAAGGTCACACATCTGCCCAACTCCCATTAGCAAACGACTTCAAATTACACAGAAGACCAAAAAACTAATGTTAATGTGATTTAGAAGCGGCCCGAACGAAAGATAGCATACAATAGCCAGGTGAACATCAACAGTGAGATCACGATTCCGATTTCCAGCATCGGAAGCCGCCAGAGTATCGTTTGCGCCCCGCTGATGGAAGAACCTATAATCAATCCAAGCAGCACCAGGCTAAGTGCAAGCATCACAATACTGAAGGACATCTGATTGCTTATCCGGTCCAGTTTCTTCACCAGTTGCTCAAGCTGTGGAGAAACCACCTCCACTTGTATCTTTCCCTTGTTCAGCATTACAGTTAAGCGTTTCATGGTTCCAGGCAGTTCACTCACAATCTGCAGGTATTCCGGGATATCTTCGAACATATTTTTCAGAAAGCTCCAGGGGTTCAGGCGTTCCATATACAACTTTCTCCCTATCGGTTCTGCGACATGTAACATACTGAAGTCCGGATCAAGCTCAGCAACAACACCTTCTGTAGTGAGAATGGATTTCCCAACCATGGTCAACTCGGAAGGAACACGAATTCCATGCTTATACGCCACACCAAATAAATCATTAAGCATATCTCCCAGACGCACTTCTTTAAGGGGAACATCGTAGTATTTAGTGCGCATCTCCTCTACATCCATATACAGCTTTTTCCGGTCCACTTCCTCAGGGATCATGCCCAGATGCTCAATGGCGCGCATCACTCCCTTGGAGCTTCTGTTCCGTAAAGCAATAATAAAGGTGGCAAAATGCTTTTGTGTATGTGCGGATAACCTTCCCACCATCCCGAAATCCAAAAGCGCAATCTCTTCCCCGGGGAGAACCAGAATATTTCCAGGATGGGGGTCGGCATGAAACACACCGTCAACGAGTATTTGCTGAAAAATAGTACCTGCAATCCGTTCAGCCACTACACTTGTCCGTATGCCCTGCTCCTTGAGCTGCTCTAAATTCGATAGTCGTATACCTTGGATAAATTCCATGGTTAATACCCTTTGGCTGGAATACGGCCGGTAAACGGCCGGAATACGCACATAATTTATATCATCTGCCGCACGGGCAAAGCGTTCCAGATGAGCAGCCTCCTGCCTGTAATCAAGTTCAGCAAGCAGACACTGGCTCAGTTCCTCCACCACCTCGGTCAGGCTGTAGCTGGCCGACCAGTTCCCCCGGCGGTCTGCCAACCGCGCCAGACCAGCCAAAATATCCAGATCTGTTTCAACGAGTGTGGCCAGCTGTGGCCGCTGAATTTTAACCGCTACTTCCTTGCCATCATTCAAAACAGCGCGATGAACCTGCCCGATCGAGGCGGAAGCCATCGGTAATGACTCAAACGTTCGAAAGAGCTGCGATATGGGGGCCCCTAATTCTTCTTCAATCACTCTGGATACATCGGCAAACGGAAACGGAGGTACTGCATCCTGAAGCTTGACTAACTCCTTCAAAACGGACTGTGGAACCAGATCCGGCCGGGTGCTTGCCAGCTGTCCCAGTTTAATGAACGTAGTGCCCAGTTCTTCCAGGAGCAAGCGAATATGCTTGCCCGCGCTGGGCCAATCCATTGCATTATTAGCGGCAACCGCGGCCTCTCCGCTGTTACTATCGACCAAAAATCCGAATCCGCTGCGGACAAGAATAGAAGTGATCGTCCGGTAACGCTGCAATTGTCTGAACTTTTTTTGCACCCCCAATCCCACACCTCCGTTAGTTGTTTATATCTTTATTTTGCTCAAGTGCAAGCACACGAAGCTTTAGCTGCTCGAGCTCCTCTAATACTGCCAGGTGATGTTCCGATAATATCTCCTGAACCCGTTCGGTAATCCGCGTTTCCATTCGGTGCTCTTCTTCTTCCTTGCGATGGATAAGCTTATCTGCAAGTGCCCGGGCCTCCAGACGTCCCACCTCTCCTTTTTTGACCAATTCACTCACCGTTAGTTCAATTTGCTCCTTACCCGCAGCCGCAATGCCAATCCCCAGCATCATCGCTTTTTCCAGCGTTGTTTTCATTCGTTTTCAGCTCCTTTAATATGATTATTTACTTTGCCATACGAATCTGATACTTAAGCTCTTCCTAGAAAACTCATATTAACATTGAAACGGACAGCAGGCTGGTAATAAAACTCCTCATAGTGGTTCACAACCAACCCCCCTCAAAAACATAAAAGACCCAAAAACTCCGAAAGGCAGAAGCTTTGTCAAGCTAAAGCTTCGTGCAGCATAACTGACAATAGTCGTCTGTCCTGACTTGACAGCTGGTCCATGGTGCGGAGAAATTCCGATACCAGTTCTGTAAATTCGTTCCCAAGCTCGTCATTGATGGTCTGAATAATGGTGCCGAGAACCGTCCCCACAAACATCAGAGTTCCATTCTCGCTGTTCGGTGTTTTACTTACCACCAAACGAATCAACGTTTCAGTTTTACCGCCAAGCTTCTTTACATAGACAAGCAGCAATCCGAGAATATAGCCGCAAAACTCAATGCTGGATGCCTTGGAAGGAATTTCGTTCATCATATTACGGATTAGGTCATTAACATTGCCGTTCTTTACACTCTTTAGCAGATTGTGAATATGGACCCTCGTCTGCTCCCAGTCCGCCTGATTAATGGAATCACTCCGGTTCTGCTTAAACAGATCGGACGCCTTGACAGTAGGAGAAAACACTACCTGTGATCGTCCAGTTTCCTTTGAGTTCACTTCATAGCTACGAGTCACAAACCCGAGCTTTTCTATTTCCTTCAGCATGTCATAGGCAGTCCATTTACTGACTCCCAATGAACGGGCCAGCGTCTCATAGTGAATAGGCAAGCTGGTGCGTTGATACAATTCAACCAGTTGCCCCAACAGCTGTAACCGTCGTTTCGTAAGTGGCATGAATACACCTCAAAAGTTATTGTTTTTTGGTTTTTTGTGTGTTTTAATATTACCACTCACTTCCTTCTCTCGTCAATCTGAGACTAAGTACAATTGTGTTTTTTGGTTTTTTGTGGTTAAATGGTACTGCCTTTGAATTTAGCATTCTACCTTGCCTAAACATTGTAAATAAGTGGAGCACGCTCTGTTTTTGGGTCTTTTGTGTTTTTCCAAACAGATAACCAAGATTCCAAAAGATTCGGGATGTCCATCCTGCTAATGGCTGTGCTGTGTTCAAATAATTTTAAGGAGTGGAACAATGAAAATCATTTTGTTTTATTCATCCATCGGACAGGGACATATAAGTACTGCACGCTCTATTGAAAATGAAATCCGCAAGCATGATCCGCATGCTATCGTTCTACAAAAGGATATCCGCGAATTTATGGCACCTGTCGAACGAGTAGTCGACGAAAAACTATATTGGTTTGTTGCCAAAAACTTGCCAGCTCTATTTGATAGCTTGTTTCAAACCAGGCAGGAACAAGGCAATAGCGTCCGTTCACTATCAAATTTGCGGAATGAATATCCAGAACAAAAAGTACATGAATATCTGTTAACAGAGAATCCTGATTCAATTCTGACTACACACTACGGAGCTGCACAGGTATTGGGAAATCTCCGAGAAAAGGGGTTGCTCCCTGATGTTAAGATTGGTTGGCTTCATACTGATTATTTCGAGGGATATTTCCCTCGAATCTCTAAACGGATTGACCGAACTTTCCTGGCCCATCCTTCGCTGGAGACTCGTTGGCTGAGTGCCGGAGTGTTCCCGGATTTGATCGAAACTTCGGGTATGCCTGTGGACATCACCTGGATTAAACCGGGTAATTCAAAAGAATGTTTAAACGCTATTGGTTGTTCCCCAGATGTAACAACAATTACGATAGCCAGCGGTAAAGAAGGCATTGGTGACTTCCCCGGTATTGTTATGAGCCTTGCAAATGCAGCAGAAGAACATATTCAAATAATCGCAGTGTGTGGCCGTAACACAAAACAATTTAAGGCTCTACAAAAAATTCAACATACCCTGCCAAAAAATATTAAGCTAGAAATTTTGGGGTTCATTCCTCAAGGTGACCTGATTTCTTTCATTCAAGCTTCTGATCTATTCATCACTAAAGCCGGGGGATTGTCTCCAACAGAGGCTTTTCAATTGGGAAAACCGACTGTTTTACTGAATGTGATAAGTGGACATGAAAGGGAGAACGCAGAGTTATTCTCGAAGCTGGGGCTTGCCGAGTTGAATTCAAATGTCAAAGATATAGGAGTTCAGGTGCAAAAGCTTCTATTAGATCAGGAAAAGCAAAATACCATGTTGGCGGCACAGCAAAAATTCCGGGAAAACAACGATATTAGTAAAATAACATACTTTCTTCTTGATCCCGAAGTTAAGGCTCGGTATACGCCGCCAGAATTCGGATTGGAAAACGGCCATTCCGCAAGCAATGTTAATAATGCTCTTGCAAAACTTGAAACCGATGCTCAAGCCGATATGGAAATTTTACTTTCCTATTCGACTTCAAAAAATGACGAGCGGATCGCTAGAGAAAATCCATTCGGTCACATCGCAATTCGCATTGGGGATACTGTATACAGTTCGAATCACAAGGCATACCCGGAACAAGAGTTTTTGCTCCAGCACTTGAGTTTAGCGAATTATTTATTTGGTGTTCTACCTCCATCTTGCCATCAAGAGCATACAAGCACTTATGGAATGGCATATGCACGGGATACTCTAGGTTTTCGAATCAAGGGTATTTCAGAGAAATCACTTCAAAGCATGCACGATGAGGCAGCAAAGATTGAAGAAGAGTTTCGTTTGGGAATATGTAAATATGATGTTTATAAATACAACTGTGCAGATTTTGTTGTTCGTATTCTCCAGAAAGGTGGTTATGAAATCAATCCAATAAATGGAATAGGGTCTATATTTACCATGCCGCTGGACGTCTTCGAAAAAGTACGTACAGCTTTCGAAGGAGACCCTTCATTTATCACGGAGATGATAGCTTATAGACGGCTGCCAGGCTCGAATGCTGCCTATCGCTTCTCACATTTTCCTCTTTCCTCGGGTCAACCAGGCAGAGCCCTGGCACAAGTCTTATTGAATTTTTCTCCCGATAAGCTTGAATCAATGATTAGTAAGCAACTTACAAGTTACATTGGAGATGACCGGATATATTATGAGACCTTAAGTGGCCGTCTGCCGAAATCTACGTTTGTCGGTTTTGGGCGTTCTCGAAATAACTTATATAGAATTGATAGAATTCTTATTAAAGATGCAAAGCGGTTGCATTTAAGTTTTATCAAGTCATTGAGAATTTTCCATTCCCATTAAGCTTGCAGGCGCCATGGAATAAACATCTTAGGGAGTGATGCAATGAGTGAGATAATAACACTTCAGGTTAAGGAGTCCGACACAAAGAATGCAGGTTACAGTATTGTCCGAGTAGACCATGCTGATATGGAACGTCTGGGATGCAGCAACGATGATATTGTTCAACTGGAAGGTAAACGAAAGGCCCTCGCTCGAGTGATTGCAGAACAGAAGAATAGTGAGCAAGGCTTTGTTCAAATTGACAACGCTGTAAGGGAAAATGCGGGCATTACTGCAGGCGACCGGGTAAATATCTGCAAAGCGGTCTATACTCATGCTCTGAAGGTCACCTTTATGCCTCATGCCAGCACAAAAAGGCTGCTTCAAACGCAGCCTCTCCAAACAAAATACTTATCGGGTTTATTGGGAAAAGTGCTACGAAAAGAACTGCAAAAAAGCGGTGAAGATATTCGCAAGTATCAGCAATTAGTTGTAGGTATACCTGCAGCAAAAGGAGATACGGTCTCGATACATCTCTTCGGCCATCTTTTTAACTTTCAAGTTATAAATACCACCCCTGAAGGAAACATCGTATTCACTACCTCAACAGAAATATCTATTGTTGGCGGAGCATTTTTACATAAGCATCATAATACGGTCAATTCTTATGGAATGGACAGTGAATAGTTCCTATTGAAAAATGAATGCATAGAACAATAACCCACCACTGCTGCAGGCTGCAGACCAATTTAAAATAATTCTTTACCGAACGTTCTCAATATGTTAATATGAATGTGCGGACAGGCGGCAAGGCAGCAAAAGGGCGTGAGAATGATCATGGCGAGAAGCAAAGAGTTTGAAATCAACACGGTATTAGACAAGGCAGTGGACTTATTCTGGCGTCAAGGCTACGAAAAAACCTCCGTACAGGAGCTTGTCGACGGCATGGGTATTCACAGAAGAAGCTTGTATGATACGTTCGGAGACAAGCATCAGTTATTTATGGATGTCTTGAACCGATATCATTCGACTTTGAATTCAAATATTACGAATCGCATTCATCACTCAAGCTCTGCTAAAGAGGCCATCAGGCAATTGTTTAAAATGGTAGTCAGTTGTGCAGAGAATCAACCCAAGGGCTGTTTAACAGTAAATGCGGCCGTTGAATTGTCACTGCTCGATCCGGAAGTGGCAGTTAAAATTCATGAACAGTTTTTTGCTTCAGAGCAATTGTTGTATGATTTGCTGGTGAGCGGTCAGCAAACGGGAGAATTCCCCGAACATTATGATGCTGCGAGCCTTTCCCTCTATCTGCATAATGCTTGGGTAGGATTGCGTGTAATGATTAAAACGACAGAAGACAAAGAAAAGCTGGAAAGCATTATTAACACAACTTTAGCAGTGCTGGATTAATTTTTTTTAACAAATTTAGAATGATCGTTCTCTTTTCAAATTGAGAACAGTCAAAGGGCTGTATACAATAAATCTTAAAGGAGAATTTAACAATGACTAAAAACCTGGACGGTAAAGTTGCTTTTATAACTGGAGGAAATCGCGGCATTGGATTGGAAACGGCACGTCAATTAGGTAAGCTTGGCGCCACTGTCGTTATTGGGTCACGCGATTTGGAGAAAGGGAAAGCTGCTGCGGATACACTTCGTTCGGAGGGAATCCAAGCGGAGAGTATTAAATTGGACGTCAATCTAGCCGAAGACCTTCAAGCTGCCTACAACTTCTTTGAACGGCAGTACGGTAAGCTTGATATGTTGATTAATAATGCTGGGATACAGATAGAGATTGAGGATCTTGCACCCGTTAATGAAACAAGTACCGTTTCGCAGGCCGTTATACGTGAAACCTTCGATGCCAATTTCTTCAGCATGGTTGAATTAACTCAGCTACTGCTGCCATTGATTCGTAAAGCTCCAGCCGGAAGAATTGTTAATGTATCCAGTGCGCTTGGATCGAATACCCTCCATTCCAATCCCGCTGCTCCAATTTACGATGTCAAGCTTCTAGCCTACGATGCCTCGAAAGCGGCAATGAATACCTTTACGACCCATCTTGCACATGAGCTGAAGGGTACACCAATCAAGGTGAATTCTGCTTACCCTGGTTGGGTGAAGACTCCACTGGGCGGAAAATACGCTGATATGGATCTTGAAGATGGCGGTAAGACAAGCGTAATGCTTGCCACGTTGCCTTCGGACGGACCGACAGGCAAGTTCTATCATATGGACTCGGAGCTGCCTTGGTAAAACGATAGTTAATAGAAGAACGTGTAAATTCGGCGAGCGTTTTCCCAAGATAACGGGAGAGCGCTCGCTTTATCGTTGTTAACCAGCACATTAATACGACCGACAATTGAGATAACCAATGCGGCAGTGACACTGCCGCTTCTATATTAACCACCACCCGCTGGATAAAAAGGAGAATAAACGTCCAATTAATGCCACGATCGTTGCATTCCCTTCCTCTACAAAACTTGCTGCCATTTTTATGCTAGGTTTGCGAACGAGCGGTCATGGATGTTTATTTAGGTCATTCACCAAACTGTCTTTGTCCCATCATCCAGCAACTTAGGCTTCTGTGGCAGCTTTCGTAGGATCCATATATTTCTGATGGCAAAACCAATACTTACAACACCAATAATGTAAAACCACGGGTTATTAGCTACCGAAAAATAATCACTAGTTAATGCCCACATATTCATTGGAATAAATGAATTGATCGTACCAATTAGTATTACAATTGCCAGCTTGTACGAGGCGCCAATTTGTGTTTTTCTTTTAGCCCAATAAAATCCTGGTATAATAGCGATCAAAATATTCGTAAAAATAAACCATTTAAACATGTACGGATCATGCATAAAGACTCTAAATAAGTTCACTACTCCAATAAAGATTATGATCTGGCTTATTACTTTAACCCAAGCTTGTTTTATTGTAACCGGAGCGTCATACAAGTGGCCCCAAATTTCTTGCCGTTCAACATAAATGCTTTTGTAGAGATTATAAACCTCAAATAAATTCCAAACGACAAGTGCGATTGATGCAACTGTAAAAAACCAAAACCCTCCAGATGCTTTTGCAGCTAAAGCGAAAGCAATTGCGCCCATTGAATCATGTGCAAAGTAGAATGTATGCATCCAGACAGGATACGGCGCACTTTTTTCTCTCCTCACTAACATAAAGCTGTACACGTATTCCATATAACCTATAAAAAATGTAAGAGCCGCTATCCCCAATAATAAAGCAAACTGAGGGTTTTCCCGACTGAATGCAGTTGTAAAATCCTGCATTGTTAAATCTCCCGGGTAAGCTGAAAATAATTTTTCAAACATAACTAGGTTTCCCCCTTCATAATTCCCCACTATTTGATTATTCCTCACATGTCAATTATAATAATGTGAATGACTTCATACAATTGCCAAAAAAAGCATTATCGAAGACTATTCCCCAAAAAGCAATACAATGTAGATTAAAATAGGAGGGTATTATGAAAAAAGTAGACCGAAGAGTTATTAGGACCAAAAATTCTATTCGAACTGCCTTTCTTGAACTGATTCAAAGTAGAGATTTTGAACTAATCACAGTTACTGATTTAGCCATAACGGCTGATATTGACCGAAAAACATTTTATCTTCATTACAACTCATTAATTGATGTCTTGCAGGAGTTCCAGAATCAGTTAGCTGAAAAAGTATCATCTTTGCTAAAAAATAATCAGGATTTTAACATTGACTCCTTCTTTCAAGGTCTCAATACAATAATGATGGAGGATATAGGCTTATACCGGCATATCTCTAAATCAACTTCATACGCTTTTCTTAAATCTGAATGCAAGGATATACTAAAGAATACATTAAAAAATTCGTTCTATGACCAAACCGTTATGTCACCTCAAATGTTTAATGTGTACTCTGAATATATCGCATCCGGAATCATAGGTATCTACACTGACTGGCTTAGCTCTAGCTCAAAAATGCCACTTGAAGAACTTACAGAAACAGCAAAGGATGTTCTGTTATCAGGGTGGGAGAAGATAGTCAACTAATCGACCCGGATTTTCAGATTGTCTATTGTAGTCTGAGTCTCCTTTATATATTATCCGCAGACAAGCCGCTTCAAAAGTTACCGCTTCGCCTTAAAGAACTCATGAAACAGCTTCATCAGCCCCCTTTTCTCAATCCGCGACACATAACTCCGCGAGATCCCTAAGGCCTTCGCAATCTCCCGCTGCGTCCGCTCTTCTCCGCCGGCGTCCAAACCAAACCGCCCTACCACGACTTCCTTCTCCCTCTCATCGAGAATATCAAGACGAGCCGCGAACGCAGCAAGCTTAGTACCTTTGTTCGGGCGGCAGCTCTCAATGGCTTTGATCAGTCCTATCGTGCCGATGGAGATCAGATCCTCCATGTCTTCGCCTGTGT
>RCUO01001174.1_pt1 | contig 10170 bp, 8 predicted proteins | sample 2166161 | NCBI WGS metagenome assembly RCUO01 (sample SAMN09932617, study PRJNA488358) | compost metagenome | feature: garden; material: soil; isolation source: compost soil in cyclohexanecarbonitrile-enriched culture | place: Germany: Experimental Botanical Garden Goettingen | collected 2016-01-27 | reverse complement strand
CGAGTTGTTTTAACAAATGTTTATGGTTATACAGCTGATGTTGGAACTAAATGTGACTACTTCTTTAGAATGTGAGGATGAATAAATGAACGCAACATCAAGTGTAACTAAACGAAATCCGTTACTGATTTTCATTTTAAGTAATCTGGTATCCCTGTTTACAACTAACTTTACTGTTTTATTAATAGCCAGGATTATACCAGCCTTATTCCATCCGATCTATTGTTCCTTAGCGTTTACAGTCGCAGCCTCCTCGGTAAGTAAAGAAGAAGCTCCGAAAGCTGTGTCAAAAATATTTATAGGCGTCTCTGCAGGGATGGTAGCCGGCGTTCCGATTGCAAGCTTTATCAATAGTAATCTTTCATATGAAATGGCGATGGCCCTCTCTGCCTGTCGGGGAACGCCTTTCGTATGGCACACAGTTCTCCTTTATACGAATTCAACTTCATTGTTCCTTAAAAGCTGTTGCCAAAAAACCGGACTTAGGAGTACATTATACTGCGGGTATAGAAGCTGAGAAGGAAGGTAGTTGCAGATATGACAGAAACCACTCAGGTATATAGGGCAACAGAGGATAATGTAAAAATCATCGGACGGACACATTATTATAATGATGTGCGGTGGCTGGCTCTCTCCGGCAGCGGCGTTGAGTTCACCTTTTACGGCCGGAAAGCGGAAATTACGCTGCTGGGGGATGCCATCGCCCTAACCGGCAATAACCTGGCCCGGATGGCTATCTGTGTAAACGGAGTGCAGGTGATTGATGATCAGCTTAACCAGCGCGAGGTAACGTACACTGTATTTGAAAGCGATACCGAGCAGGAGGTTACGGTAACCGTCATAAAGCTGTCCGAGGCGGCAATGTCGACCGCAGGGATTCAAGCCATCACAGTCGATGCTTCGGAAGGCATTAAGCCGGCTCCGGCTGGCGTACATACAATCGAATTTATCGGCGATTCCATTACCTGCGGCTATGGCGTGGATGATGAGGACGGAACGCACTCTTTTAGCACAGCCACTGAAGATGTCACCAGGGCTTATGCGTATCAGACCGCCCGGAGACTTGGGGCAGATTATAGCATGGTATCCTACAGCGGATATGGCATCATCACAGGCTATACGGAAAATGATCAGAAGCTGACTACACATCTGCTTCCGGATTACTATGAAAAGGTGGGTAAATCCGAGGGCAGATTTGCGGATACTCTTCTTCCCCAGGAGCTTCCCTGGGATTTCAATAGGCTTGTACCCGACCTGATCGTTATTAATCTGGGTACAAATGATGATTCCTATACCAAAGATGATCCCGGCCGGCAAGCCGAGTATGTCCGGGAATATGCCGGATTTCTAATAACAGTCCGGCGCTGTAATCCGCATGCGAAGATACTGTGTACGCTGGGAATCATGGGGGACAGGCTGTATCCTTATGTGGAGCAGGCGGTTAGCCAATACTCTGCTGAAACTGGGGACAGCAATATATCTACGATGAAGTTTGAAGTGCAGCTGGCGGCGGACGGTTATGGTTCGGACTCTCACCCGTCCCGGGTTACTCATCTTAAAGCGGCTGATAGACTGGCTGCCCATATCCAAGAACTTATGATCTGGGAATAAAGGAAGGAGAGGCCTGCGGAAACCGCAGGCCTCTTAAGGCAATACTCAGTAGAACATATTCTGAAGTCCCGTTCGGTATCTCCGGTCTGCTTATCAGGAGCTGGTTAAGGTTACACCCTTACGGCTTCAGGTCTTTTAACCTGGAGCGGCGGAGGGATCAGCCAGCCGTTTTTCTTGGTTAGCTGAAGCACCTTCATCCCAAGGGCGGCTTTGGTGAGGTGATACTTGGCAAATAAGGCGCCGACATCCTCACGGATGGATTGCCCCATAGCCTGGCTGCAGGCCACTAGTCCGGCAGCATTGTCCGCAGCCAGCTTGGCTGCAATCTCCGGATCAGTGAATCTTGCACCGGCCGGGATATCCTCCAGCCGGGCTTCAGGGCGCTGCGGCATCGCCGGTGCAGACGCCAGTCCCTGCTCAGCCAGAAGCGAATCCAATTCGCTGATTTCCAGCTCCGCCTGATCAATCATAGCTCCCAATATCTTTTTCAGATCATGGTCACCGGCATGATACATGTACGCCCGGTAACAGGATAAAGCACCTTTGGCTACCGTCGAGGCTGTCCATACGCTAAAAATCTCCCCGTAATGCATCGGCTCGTCTTTGGGGTTGCCGCCTAAAATTCCTGTCATGGGTAAGCTCCTTTGTTATGAAAGTGAAATGTGGAACAAAGGTATCATGCCCTGAAATGTGCAGAAATTGCAGGAGGATTTATCCGTAATCCTGGCAAAGGGTTAGCGGAATAATTGCCAAGCTTAGTCTTTGAACAGAATTCTGAAGCTGAAGGGCTCAAGCACAAGTCTGATCTCGCCATTGTCTGCAGCGGCGGCTTCTCCGGTAAGGGCATCCTTCCATTTGCCCTCAAGGGCCTGCACAAGCGTAGCCGGTTCAGCGGTCGGATTCATCCAGACCGTACAATGCTCTTGATCATTATAACGTTCATAGATTAGGGCGCGTTCCTGCTGGTTGCTCTTCAGGAAGCTGAACTCCCCTGTACGGAGAACCGGATGGTCCTTGCGGAGCTTAATCAGCTGTTTGTAGCTCTGATGCAGATCGCGGTCCTGACGCTCCTTCTCCCAAATCATGCATTTCCGGCAATCCGGATCATCCTCGCCATCAAGGCCAATTTCATCCCCGTAATAAATACAAGGTGTTCCGGTAAAAGTAAGCAGAAAGGCAATCGCCAGCTTGAGCTTTCTTTTATCGCCGCCCAGTTGGGTAAGCACCCGCGGGGTATCATGGCTGGCCATCAGATTGAACAATACTTCATTGGCCTGCTGCGGATACCGCATCAGCAGGGCGCTGATATATTGTGAGAAGGTCTGCGCATCCATATCATCGCCTTGCAGAAATTCAATCAGCCTTTTTGACAGCGGATAATTCATGACGGAATCGAACTGGTCGCCGTGCAGCCAGCGCAGGGAATCGTTCCAGTTCTCCCCGATAATATAGGCATCCGGATTAACCGCCTTAATGCGGCTGCGGAATTCCTTCCAGAACTGATGGTCGATTTCATTGGCCACATCCAGCCGCCAGCCGTCCATCCCGAGCTCCTTGACCCAGTATTCGGCGATATTAAGCAGATATTCACGGGTTTCCGGATTGGCAGTATTCAGCTTGGGCATCTCGGCGAAGAACCCGAAGGCATCATAAGTGGGTTTCCCGTCTTTGACCTGAACCGGAAATTCGTTAATATGAAACCAGTCTGCATATTTGGACTTTTCCCCATGCAGGGTAACATCCTTGAACTGTGAAGAGTTGGAGCCGATATGGTTAAACACGGCATCAAGAACGACCCGGATTCCTTTGGCATGGGCCTCGTCAACCATTTTTTTTAACAGCTCCGTATCACCGAAATGCGGGTCGATCTTCATATAATCAGTGGTGTCATACTTATGATTGGTAGGTGCCTCAAATATAGGTGTCAGATAAATGGCCGTAATGCCCAAGTCCTCCAGGTAATCAAGATGATCGATTATCCCCTGCAGATCCCCGCCGAAAAAATTATCTGTAGTAGGCTTATCCCCCCACGGCATCACGTCTTCCGGATCGTTTCCGGTATCTCCATTGGCAAACCGCTCAGGCATAATCTGATAAAATACGGCTGATTTTGCCCATTCCGGTGCTTGGAAAATATCAATTTCATGGATATAAGGCCAGTCAAAAAAACGGCCCGGAGCTTCGGGCTCTTCTGCCATAATTCCGTTCTCCGTCATCCAAACCGTCTCACCGCCGGCATGAAGGCGGAAAGCATAGGAGAACCGGCGGTGATCCGGCTTTACCGTTGTCTGCCAGTAATCAAAGAGCCGGTCGGTGCCTACTTTGCGCATTTCATATTCGTGATGATAGGTTTCCCAGTCATATTTATCGCCTGTCAGCGCATAAATGCGTTCCACATTCTGCTTTTTGGTCCGGACGCGTAAATGAAAGGTATCTTTGTCGTATGGATAGGACCAGTTGCCATACGGAACATGATGCAGGCTTTCCAAATGGATGCAGGTCGTAAGATTGGCGCAGCTGATGGCTTGTTCATTAGAGATCATTCCAGTCCCTCCCGGATCTGTGTAGTTGGTGTATGCCTAGCAGTATTACCTTAGTAGAAAGGAATCAGCCGGAGCCTTAGATTTGCCGTCACCCCAAAGCCCGTGCTTAAACAGGCTGCCGGAAATCATGTTAATTTGAAGCACAAGAGGAAATGCTACATTATAAATAACCTGTGCCGTAGTAAATAAACACATGGATTTATATTTCTGGATGCAGTGGAGTAATGGTCATTGTTTAAGCGGTCACACTTAATTATATATAGTACCTTATAATATGTTATAATGGACTTCTTACTGCAAACTATGAAGAATAGAGGTCGCCACAGGATGAAATGTAAAATTAACCGCAATGCCGCCAAAGTCTTGAAGGATATGCTGAACACACCGGAAGCGGAAGGCAAGAAGATCCGCGTAGTGATTACCCAGAATCACGGGGATCACGGCCACTATGATGTGACCCTGGATACACCGACTGAGCATGATGAGCTTGTAGCAACCGACAAGGATATCGAGGTGCTGCTGGATACACGTGAGCCGCTGCTGGACGGGGTATGGATTCAATACTTCTACGTGCCGCAGGAAGGCTTCTTCATCACAAACCCATCTACCGGATTCCTTGAAAAATAAGCATTACACGTTAAAAGCGTTCAACCCGTACAATGGGCTGAACGCTTTTTTTGGCTTGTCAGGCAATAATCAGGAGCTCCCGTTCCTGTTCATACCGTTCACTACACTCCAGTTATGATTAACCGACGCGGTAATACGCCCCTGTCTGCCCAGATAATCGGCGATCAGCTCGACCATGTCTGTCGGGATGTCCTTCACGACCGGCTTATTCTGGAACATGGCGAAGTTTCCGCCGCCTGACGCCCGGTAATTATTCATAACCACATCATATTCGGCGTCAGCTATGAGCGGCTGTCCGTTCTGCTCAAGCCGGGCAACACGCTGTCCGGCAGGCTGCGAAATGTCCAGAATATAGTCTATGCCTTCCCACATGTCATAATTGAAATGCTGGGGCTTGGGCATGAGGAACGACGGATTCACGGCAATCTGCCCCTCAGCATTGATTTCGAAGTATTCTGCTGATTGCTCCAGTGCCGCTTTAATGTCGCTTCCCGACACACGCAGCACTTTTAACGTATTGGGGTAGATGTAATTAGCTGCGATCTCGCGCATGGTGATGCATTCCCCAAAGCCCGGCGACACGTTATCGAACAGGGCGGCAGCTGAGATGCCTGCTCCGGAGGCATCCATCTGCACGCGGTGGATAAATTCAATTAACGGGTGCTCCTGAAGACGCGCCCGGGCATGGGAATGCACCGTCATGTCGCCGTCCAGGAAGCCGAAGGGCTGATCAAGCCAGGTCTGTGTCAGCTCCTCAATTTCATGGACAAGCTGCAGAATGGCCGGGTCAGGCTCATAATCCGCAGAAGAGATCAGCTCAGAACGGCAGCCGGTCATGCTCCAGCCTTCGAAATTCTTCTCTATATGCAATGTCACCTTACCCAAGTACCGGCCCTCGTTCCCGGGCTGAATCACATGAACCCCGTTAATGCAAGCCTCCAGAACCCGGTGCTGGTGGCCCGTGAACAGCACATCTATACCCGGTACCTGTTCGCAGAGGGCATAGCCTGTATTCTCTCCGGTCAAAGGCTCGGTCGCCTGTCCGGTCTCAGGGTTCCGTTCTAACCCCCCGTGATACGAAACGACTACAATATCTGCCTGCTCCTCTGTTTTCATTACAGGAATCCACTTCTGCGCAGCCGTCACCGGGTCCTCAAACTGCAGGCCTGCAATATGGTCCGGCTGTTCCCAGACAGGAATATAAGAGGTGGTCAGCCCTAGAACACCGATCCGAATACCATTCTCCAGCTCCCGCATGATATAGGGCTTGCCGAAGGCCGGCTGTCCTGTAGTTGAATCCACAATATTGGCCGACAGCCACGGGAAGCCAGACGCATCTGCTGCGCTCCGCAGATACGGCAGACCGTAATTGAACTCGTGATTGCCCGGGACAGCCGCATTGTAGCCCAGCTCATTCAGGCAGGCGATGACCGGATTCGGCAATGAGGGATTTACTTTGGCATGATAATAGGTCAGCGGGGTGCCCTGCAGACAATCGCCGTTATCAATCAGTATGGTATCTGGTGCGGAGCGCCGGATATCCTTGATTATACCGGCAATCCGGGCTAGTCCGTGTCCGGCCTCTTTCCGCGTAGCATAGCTGCTTGGCAGGATAAATCCATGCAGATCGCTGGTTTCTAACAACACAATTTCATAGTGCTGAGTCGGCATGTTGTCTCTCCTTTGCAGGCTTATCTAGAAAACTTTGCTTATTCTATCACACTATTTGGCGAATCAACAGACTCTGGAAGTTTTATCATAGTGATTACAAATTCATGCCAGATCGTTAACAAATGAATTATATAGTGATTAAGCACCAGTAAAATTCCGGTCTTGTATAAGACAAAAAAGTGGAGGGTCTTTAAGTGAAAAAAAGAATTCAGCATCTGTTCACAGGAGTACTTGCAATCGGGCTATTGGCAGGTTGCGGCAACAACAACACAGGCAGCAACGGAGCTGCGAATGCAGCTGCAAATAATGCAACAAAGGCAGCGACAGCACAGCAGGAGACAAGCACGGCAATTGATGTCCTGAAGGTCAGCTTTGTTCCGTCAAAGGACCCGGATCAGATCATTACAGCCACTGAGCCGTTAAAGGAGCTGCTGAAAACCCAGCTGGGCACCAAGGGCTTCACCGTAGGCGATGTACAAATTGATGTCGGTACTACATACGAAGCAGTAGGCGAAGCACTCAGTGCCGGAACTACCGATGTCGGGCTGATTCCCGGCGGTACGTATGCACTGTATGATGACGGGGCTGAGGTTCTGCTGACATCAACACGCAAGGCACTTTCCAATGACTCCGAGAATCCGAAGGACTGGAATGACAATAAGCCGACTACCGGGCTTGACGACAAACAGGCTTCCTATTACCGTTCCCTGCTTATTGCCGGACCTTCCGCTAAAGGCCAGGAGCTTGCAGCTAAAGTAAACAACGGCGAAGAGCTGACATGGGAAGACCTGAACAGCGCAACCTGGGCAGTAATGTCCACATCTTCTTCCGCAGGCTACATCTACCCGACACTGTGGCTGCAGGAGAAATATCAGAAGGGATTGACCGATCTGGCCAAAGTAACCCAGTCGGATTCCTACGGAAGCTCGTTTGCGCGTCTTGCCGCAGGACAGGCTGATATTGTGGTTGCCTTCGCAGACGCACGCCGCGATAACGAAGAGAAATGGACAAGCGAGTACGGCGGTACAGGCCCGATCTGGGATCAGACGAACGTAATCGGTGTAACGCAGCCAATCTACAATGACACAGTCAGCGTAAGCAAAAACTCCCCGATTATGACGGATGAGCTGAAGACAGCGCTGCAGGAATCCTTCATGGAGATTGCTGAAACGCCAGAAGGTAAAGAAGTTATCGCCATCTATTCACACGAAGGCTACAAAGTAGCTCAATCTTCCGATTATGATGGTGAACGCCAGGCGCAGGAACTGATCCGCAGCATGAAATAAACAGCAAGTTCATATTCGTGAAACCTGAAATGAGAGCATCATGATTTCATGATGCTCTCATTTTTTCCACTTTATAAAATATGTGCAAAAGGATTGGATGCCCCCATGATTCAGTTTATCGATGTAAATAAGACCTATAATAACGGCACGACTGCTCTCAGCAATATCAATTTGACAATCGGGCAAGGTGAATTCGTTGCCGTAATCGGCCTCTCCGGTGCCGGCAAATCGACATTGATCCGTTGCATTAACCGTATACATGATATTTCCGGCGGCCAGCTGCTGGTCGACGAGGTAGACGTGTCCAAGCTCAGAGGACGGCATATCCGCAGATTCCGGCGCAGAATCGGGATGATTTTTCAGTCCTTTAATCTGGTAACGCGCACGAGCGTAATTAACAACGTGCTGGTATCCTTCGTGCCGGGGCTGCCCTGGTGGAGAAAGCTGACGGGAATCTTCCGCAAGGAGCACAAGATTCTGGCGCTGGAGGCGCTCGACAAGGTCGGTATTCTGGACAAGGCCTTTGTCCGGGTGGACCAGCTGTCGGGAGGCCAGCAGCAGCGGGTGGCCCTGGCGCGGACGCTGGCCCAGAATCCGGATATCATTCTGGCGGACGAGCCGATTGCTTCCCTTGATCCCGTTACTGCACGGATCGTAATGGACGACTTCAAGAAGATCAATCAGGAGATGAACATCTCTGTCATTATGAATATCCACCATGTCGAGATCGCGCTTGAATATGCGGACCGCATTATCGGAATCCGCAAGGGAGAGGTTGTGTTCGACGGGGCAACCGGCGGGGTAACCCAGGACATTCTGCAGGAGATTTACGGCGGGAAGTGGGATGCGGAAAAAGCAGCCATGGAGGAGCAGCCGGCCTATGTATGATAAACTTTTTCCTCCGCGCAAAATTGAGCTTCCCAACGGAAAAATGGTGCTGCAGAAACGTTCGCGCACGCCGCTTGTCGTCCTGCTGCTGGTTATCTGCACGATAGCCTCTGCACAATTCACGGGCTTCAGCCTCCGGCTGCTGGTTACACGGATTCATGAATTTTTTACAATCATCATTGCCATGATTCCGCCGGACTGGCAGAGCCTGTCCCGGATCTGGTCCCCGCTGCTGGATACGATCAAGATGTCCCTGCTGGGTTCCATTATCGGGGCCGTAGTGGCACTTCCGGTTGCTGTTGCAGCTTCCGCTAATATTGTCCAGTCCAAGGTGCTCATTGTGCTTAGCAAAGCTGTGCTCAGCCTGCTCCGCACGCTGCCGACGCTCGTATCCGCACTGATTGCCACCTTCGTATTTGGTCTCGGACCGATGGCCGGAACAGTGGCAATCACGCTGTTTACGATTTCTTATGTCGGCAAGCTGCTGTACGAGCAGATCGAGAATGTGGACATGGGCCCCTTTGAAGCGATGGAGTCGCTTGGGATGACCAGACTTGAGGCTTTCCGTTTCGCGGTTATGCCGCAGGTGCTTCCAGGCTATATCTCAACCTCCTTGTACTGCTTTGAAGGAAATGTTCGTTATGCGGCAATTCTCGGCTATGTCGGGGCGGGAGGCATCGGGCTGCTGATTAACGAGGGACTTGGCTGGCGGGATTATCCTGCGGTCGGCATGATTATCGCTGTTCTGATTGTGACTGTATATCTGATTGAAAGAGTCAGCGAGCATTTCCGCAAGAAGCTTATTTAAGGGAGACGTTACATTCATGAATACCATTGAAAAGCAGCTGGGAACCGCTCCCCGCCGTTCATTATATCTGGGCACCATTGCGGTCATTGTCGGTGCGCTGTTCTTCTGGTCGCTCACGGCAGTGAATTTCAACCAGATCGAGCAGAACAGTCTTAAAATTGCCAAAAATATCGTATACGGGCTTACCCATCCGGATACAGAGCTGCTGTTCAATGTATCGAAGCAAAGCGTGCTGTATCTGCTGCTGGAGACAGTGGCTATAGCCTTTCTAGGAACGGTAGTGGGTGCAGTGCTTGCGGTGCCGCTTGCCTTTCTGGCTGCCTCCAACATCGTACCGAAGCCGGTATCATGGCTTACAAGACTGGTGCTGATCGTCATCCGCACCGTACCGGCGCTTGTCTACGGCTTGATGCTGATCCGGGTAACCGGTCCGGGCGCTTTTGCCGGAGTGCTGACGGTGGGCATAACCTCCATCGGGATGCTGGCCAAGCTCTATGTGGATGCGATCGAGGAGCTGGACAAGCGGGTTCTGGAGTCGATGACGTCGGTGGGCTGCAGCACCTTTGAGAAGATCAGGTTCGGCATTGTACCTCAGCTTCTCTCGACGTTTATGTCCGTTATGATCTACCGCTTCGATATGAACATGCGTGAGGCTTCCATTCTGGGGATGGTCAGCGCGGGAGGCATCGGCGCACCACTCATCTTCGCCATGCGCAGCTATAAATGGGATCAGGTC
>RCUO01001173.1_pt1 | contig 10190 bp, 8 predicted proteins | sample 2166161 | NCBI WGS metagenome assembly RCUO01 (sample SAMN09932617, study PRJNA488358) | compost metagenome | feature: garden; material: soil; isolation source: compost soil in cyclohexanecarbonitrile-enriched culture | place: Germany: Experimental Botanical Garden Goettingen | collected 2016-01-27 | reverse complement strand
TTCTCCAGATCTTTAAGCAGGTTATCAAACTGATCCGGGAACAGGGACTGAACCCCGTCACCTGTCATTGAATTGTCAGGATCTGTATGCATTTCGATAATCAGACCGTTAGCTCCGGCAGCAACGGATGCCTTTGCCATCGGCTCAACCAGCTCGCGGCGGCCGGTTCCGTGGCTCGGGTCGGAAATAACAGGCAGGTGGCTCAGGCTCTGAAGCACAGGAATTGCCGACAGGTCAAGCGTATTACGGGTATAGGTTTCGAAGGTACGGATACCGCGCTCGCACAGCATGACATCACGGTTGCCTCCGGCCAGAATGTATTCAGCCGCGTTCAGAAGCTCATCGTAGGTCGCGCTGAAGCCGCGTTTGAGCAGCACCGGGCGGCCGCAGGTTCCGAGCTTGCGCAGCAGATCAAAATTCTGCATATTGCGTGTGCCTACCTGCAGAATATCTGCATGCTCCGCACAAATATCCACGTACTCCGGAGTCATAACCTCAGTGATAGTCAGCAGGCCATGCTTCTTACCGGCTTCTGCCATCATAGTCAGGCCTTCAACGCCAACGCCCTGGAAGCTGTATGGACCGGTCCGCGGCTTAAATGCGCCGCCGCGCAGTACCTGCCCGCCGGAGGCCTTAACAAGCCGGGCGATCTCATCGATCTGTTCAGGTGACTCTACTGCACACGGACCGCCCATGACAACGAGATTCTCGCCGCCGATCTTAACCCCGCGGATATCAATTATGGTATCTTCCGGATGGAAGTCACGGCTGGCCAGCTTATAGGATTTGGTGATTTTCACCACATTCTGCACGCCCTTCATCTGGCGCAAGTGCTCGGCAAGACTCGGTGTAACACCGCCGATCAGCCCGATTACTGTATGGTCTGCGCCGCGGGACAGGTGAACCTGCAGCCCTTGCTTTTCAATAACGGCAATAATATCATTTACCTGCTCCTGCGGTGTCTGATTAGACGTAATAACGATCATATTATAGCTCCCCTTTTAGGATATTATGATTGACGGATTTCACTCTGATACAAAATACTATTTCGCTACGACGCGTGTGTGCTTTTAAGCGCTAAAGTAATTTTAGCTCATATTGCACCTTACGTCAACTAATTTTCAGGCTAAAACCGCCCATTGTTCCACTTATTACTAACGCGGTAATTTTAACCATGTTCATTCATGTACTTATTGCTAAACATTTTTGGTAAATAAAAAGCACCCGTCCCCCAAACAGGGAGACGGATGCAGCTATACGCATGTGAAATAGCGAACGGATAAGTTCAGAACCGAAACTGTTGAATCAGGTAGCGCTGGTTGTTTTGTTCTTGACCGGCGGCAGCAGCTTCGCCATATTCACAGTACGTTTGATTTCCCAGGTCTCAGGCTTTGCCGGATCGTACTGCTCCAGATAGTTAATGAGCTCTTTGGTAATCGGTGTTGGCGTGGAAGCGCCTGAAGTTACACCTACCTTGTTAACCCCCTGCAGCCATTCGATATTCAGCTCGGATACATCTGCAATACGGTGGGCTGGCGTACCGGCGATCTCTTCCGACACCTGTGCCAGCCGGTTAGAGTTATTGCTGCGCGGATCTCCGACGACGATCACAAGGTCACATAGCCCGGCCTGCTCAGCCACTGCTTCCTGACGCACCTGTGTAGCCATACAGATCTCATTATGGACTTCCGCGCCGGGATAGGTTTCAAGCAGCTTTTTCATAATGTGCTTGATATCCCATTGGCTCATCGTGGTCTGGTTCGTAATCACGATCCGGCCAGGCGGCACATTCAGGCTGGCGATTTCCTCTTCCTTCTCGATCAGATGGACATGCTCCGGCGCAATGCCGACGGCGCCTTCAGGCTCCGGATGGCCTTTTTTTCCGATATAAATAATCTCGCAGCCTTCCTCTACCTTCTCTTTAATCAGGTCATGCGTCTTCGTCACATCCGGGCAAGTAGCATCGACCGTAGTCAGCCCCTTGGCGCGGGCCAGCTTGCGGACTTCTGGCGAAACCCCGTGTGCGGTAAAGATAACGGTGCCGCTGTCTACCTTATCAAGAATATCCAGACGGTTATGGCCGTCCAGCGTAATAATCCCATCGTCCTCAAAGGAATTCGTAACATGACTGTTATGTACAATCATGCCAAGTATATAAATCGGCCGGGGCAGATCGAGATTCTGGGCGGCCTGCCGCGCCATTACCATGGCATCTACGACACCATAGCAATAGCCCCGGGGAGAAATTTTGATGACTTCCATATATGTTCACCGGCTTTCTGCTGTCAATGACGGCTGTAATAGGACCTGTCTATTATACCCTATTCCAGCGGCGGAGCAAAGAGAAGCGGCAGCCAGATGATAAAGGTTGTCCCCTCGCCCTGACGGGTAACAACCTCAACGGACCCTCCATGCTCATCGATAATCCATTTGGCAATTGACAGGCCAAGGCCGATTCCCTCTGTCATTCCGCGTGATTCATCAGCCCGGTAGAACCGGTCAAAAATATGCGGCACCTCGTCCTTATCCATACCAATACCGGTATCCTTGATCCGGATTCCAACCTGGTTGTGATAGAACACCGCATCCATGCTGACCTCACCGGACGGTGTGTACTTAAACGCATTGTCGATAAAAATAAAGAGCATCTGCTGCAGATAATCCTTGTTGCCGACGATATATTTGCCGTTCATCTGGCTTAAGTCACCGATTGACCACTCAGACTGCCGCGGCAAAAATGAGGCTCTGCGCGCTACCTCCGTCATAAGCGGCTCCAGTGCAACCGGTTCCTTGTCAAAAGTACGCCCGGTGTCCGCCCGTGCAAGTGAGAGCATATCGCCTATCAGCCGGCTCATCCGCTTCGACTCATCGGCAATATCCTTAACCGATTCAATGGACAGCTGGCGGATCTCCGCTTCGCTCATCCGGCTCTGATCCGGCTCCATCTCCCAGACCTTCTGCAGCAGGTCGATATTGCCGCGAATCGTTGTAAGCGGTGTCCGCAATTCATGTGAAGCATCCGATACGAACCTGCGCTGGGTGGCATAGGAATCCTCAAGATCCCTGTAAAACCCTTCCATACGCCCTAGCATACTGTTAACCGTCTCAATCAGCCGCCCGATTTCGTCAGGAGGACCATTGTATTCAATACGGGAGCTAAGATCATTGCCGGTCTGAATCCCGTTGGCCGCCTCAATGACCATACCGATTGGACTCATTGATTTGCGCGCAAGGAAAAGCCCGAAGGTAAAGGCGGCAATCAGCGTGGCAAATGAGCCGACAAGCAGAATATTCTTGAGCCGGTTCAGCATCGTGACCTGTTCGCCTGTATACACTGCTACTTGCAGCACACCCGGCATAGCCGTATTGTTAACATTGATCTCAGCAGCAAGCTGATAAATAAGAAAAGGATCGCCGCCATACGAAGCCTGCAGAAACCCCTGCTGTTTGCCCAGATCTTCCTTTGAGGGGATTTTAAATTCCAGATCAATATCAGTCATATTAGGGCTGGGAATCATTTTCTGCAGATCATAAATGTACACTTGAGCGAATAAGCTCTGCCCCGCAGGACCGCCAAGTACTAAATCCAGTGTGCCGTTATTATAATTCCAGACTGACTTGGGCTGAACCTTTGATGCCTGTTCTCTAAGCCGGTCCTTCAAATCCCCAAACGTATTAAAATAGACAAAACCGTAAATTGCGGCTGATAAGGCCAGCAGCATAACGGCCAAAATTCCTGAATACCAGGCTGTCAGCCGCAATTTGATAGACATGTTAATTGTCACCTCTTAAAATATAACCGGCTCCCCGGATTGTCTGAATTAACCGCTTACCTCCATGCTCCTCCGTCTTCTGGCGCAGCATAGCGATGTATACTTCGAGCACATTGGATTCGCCGCTGTAATCATAACCCCAGATTTTGTCCATAATCAGATCACGGGACAGCACCCGCTTCGGATTCTGCATGAACAGATGGAGCAGCTCAAATTCCTTCGCAGTCAGCTCCAGACGCTTACCAGCACGGGTTACCTCACGTGAATCCACATCAAGTGTAATATCTTCATAGCTTACTGTCTGATCCGGCGTTCCGTTCTGCTCGCTCTTGCGGCGGAGCAGCGCCCGCACACGGGCCAGCAGCTCTTCCAGCGCAAAAGGCTTAACCAGATAATCATCTGCTCCCAGGTCGAGCCCCTTTACACGGTGTTCAATCTCATCCTTCGCGGTCAGCATCAGTACAGGAACATTACTGCCTCCCTCACGCAGGCGCCGGCATACCTCGAAGCCGTCCACCTGAGGCATCATTACATCCAGAACAACCACATCCGGGTCACTGTTCAGGACCGCACGCAGCCCGTCTGCCCCGTTGGATGCGGTTTTCACGTCATAGCCTTCAAAGGCAAGGCCGCGCCGCAGCATGGAGGTAATCTTTTCATCATCATCAATAATTAATATATTCGGTCGCATCAAGCAGCCCCCATTGTCCAATTCTTTATATCTCTATTGTAGCATGAATGTACGGATTCACGTCCAGCAGCAGCACAAACGGAAGGGTCGCCCCTTCCGCGTGCCGTACCGTCCGGTGTGTTTACTGCTCCTGAGTTTGGGTTTTGGTGGTATCAAAATCATTTTTGTTGCCGATTGTAACCGGAAGCTCCAGTGTTTTGCCGTCGCGGACCACATTCAGAGTGACCTGGTCACCAACCTTCAGGGATTGAATATAGGTAATCAGCTCCTGGCTGGTCGCATACTTCGTACCGTTCACACCTGTAATGATATCGTAAGGGCGCAGATCTGCAGTGTAGGCAGGCGATTTGAATACAATCTCCGCTACTACTGATCCTTCAGTAATGTCAGTGCCCATCTGCTGTGCCACCTGATCTGTAATGGTCATAAGCGATGCGCCGATGAACGGAACCGGCTCTTTCGGAATTTCCTGATTGGCCTCCAGCTTGTCTACAACCTCTTTAATGGTGTTAACTGCAATTGCAAAACCGATACCCTGTGACTCTGTGCTTACGGCCACGTTCATCCCGATTACTTCACCGTTCAGGTTAAGCAGCGGTCCGCCGGAGTTCCCGGGATTAATCGACGCGTCGGTCTGCAGCAGGTTTTTGTAGTTGCGCGTACCGCTGCCGTCTTCTTCGTTAATATCAATGCTGCGTCCTTTCGCACTCAGCACACCGGCAGTGACCGTATGGTCAAAGCCCTGCGGGTTACCAATAGCAACAACCTCGGAGCCGACCTTGAGACTGTCAGAATCGCCAAGCGCTACTGTAGGGAAATCTGCACCTTCAATTTTTAGAACCGCTAGATCCAGATCCTTGCTGGAGCCCAGCAGCTTAGCTTCATAAGGCTTGGTGGTTCCGTCAACAGTAACCTGGATGACATCTGCTCCCTCAATAACGTGCTGATTCGTTAAAATATAGCCGGAAGACTCGTAGATGAAGCCCGTTCCGATACCGTAAGGAGTCAGCTGCGCATCCGAACCACTCTCGGACTCTGACTGCGAGTTACGGTCTGTTCCGGAAGAGCCGCTGCCTCCGAACTGGTCACCGAAGAAGAATTGCGAGAACGGATCGCTCATGTTCGGATTAGATGAGCTTCTGCTAGAGCTCTTCACCAGCGTTTCAATCTTCACTACAGCCGGTCCTACCGTATCTACAACATTGGAAACATCTCTAGTACCGGTTAGCAGTGAAGTTGTGGAAGTGGAAGGGGTCACACCTGCACTGCCGACAGCCGATTTAGCCGTTGTACTTGCCACAGAGGCTGTAGTTGCCTGGTCCCCTGTGAACCAGTTTCCCCGGTCTGCCATAAACATCGAACCGGATAATACAACCATTCCGGCCAGAAAGGATACCAGCACTGCTTTAACAGGCTTCTTAGGCTTGTGGTTATACTGCCAGCCGTTTCCGCCGTCCGAACCATTCCCGCCGCCATTGCCCCGTCCGCCGTTACCGTCATATCCGCCTGTACGGAGCGATGTGCTGTAAGGAAGCTGCTTGACCGGCTGCGGAGTTGTAACCTCTACACGTTCAGGCTCACGCCGGTTATAGTGCTGTCCGTTCTCCTGATTCGCTTCATCATTATTGATAGATTTGAAAGGTCCGTAAGAATAGTAGTATGAAGAGCCGGATTCGGATTCGGATTGACTGCGGTTAGCTGCACTGTCGTTGCCGGAGTTCTGATTAGAAGTATTTGAATGATCCCATTCCCGGTTCGGTGTCGGTTCGTTATCTCGATTAAAATTGTTTTTGTTGTTTTCCATGGTTGCTTTCCTCCCGTGCCTTGTCTGTCTGACAAGGAGTATTGTGTTTTCTTCTTGTTCTTATTTTGTACTTTAAACCTTAACTCTACATTAAAAACAATTTAACCAGAGATAAAAGATGAAGGAATTTGGGCTGCAGCGGCAAAAAAAATCCCGGTGCATGAATGCAGCGGGACCTAATTGGATATTTATATGATGATTAACCTCGCATGCTAACCCTGCGCCCATCCCTTGCGGTGTGCGTAAATGGCCAGCTGGGTTCGGTCGTCCAGCTCACATTTCATCAGCAGGTTGCTGACATGCGTCTTGACCGTCTTGATGCTGATGTGCAGCTCCTCACCGATATCCTTATTCGTTTTGCCCTCGGCTATAAGAAGCAGGACTTCCTTCTCGCGTTCGGTCAGGCCTGAGGAGTCTCCTTGAACGGTACGCTGGCGGATGCCGCGGGTTAACGCCTGCGAGACATCACCAGTCATAACCGGCATACCGCGGTATGCACCCTGCAGTGCATAGATCAGTTCTTCGGCAGAGACCGTCTTAAGCACATAGCTGACGGCTCCGGCTTCAATGGCGTCTACTACCAGATCATCCTCCAGGAAGCTGGTAAGAATAACGATCTTCAGACCCGGAAATTCAGCCAGCACAGCCCGGGTGGTCTCGGCTCCGTTCATCACCGGCATCATCAGATCCATCAGCACCAGATCCGGCAGACTCTCCCGTTCCCAGCCGCGCAGCGTATTCAGCGCCTCTTCACCGTTGGCGGCTTCGCCGATAACTTCAAACTTCGGGTCCAGCATAAGATAGGTTTTGAGCCCCATCCGCACCATGTCATGATCATCCACCAGCAGCACCTTTATGACACTCATATCTGCTCCTCCTGTTCCTGATTGCCTTGTACAAACTTTGGTATATGTACGCGGATTGTCGTCCCCGCTCCTTTGCGGCTGATAATCTCCACCTGCCCGCCCAGCTTTTCCGCACGCTCGCGCATTGTGGTAAGTCCATACGAACCCTGCTTATGCTGCACATGCTCAAACCCCTGGCCGTCATCACTGATGCTCAGCACGACCTGTCTGGGCGCCTCGCGCAGTGACAGGCTGACCACACGTGCTCCGGCATGCTTAACAATGTTAGCCATAGACTCCTGGATAATGAGGAACAGCTGGTGTTCAATTGCCTCCGACAGTTCTCCTTGCAGCTCCAGCTCCTTGACACCTTTAAGCCCGTTCTGGCGGCAATAATCGGGGAACCATTTTTCCAGCGCCTCGAACAGATTGCGCCCCTCAAGCTCCACCGGACGCAGCTGGGCAATCAGCGCCCTCATCTGCTTTTGCGCCATCTGGGACATCGTGATGAGCTGCTGCATGACCGTTATTCCCTGCTGCTCATTGCGTTCCAGCACTTTAGGCAGCGAAGAAGCGGACATATGGATCGCGAACAGCTGCTGGCTTACCGTGTCATGCAAATCACGGGCCATCCGCCGCCGTTCCTCCAATACCGCACTCTCCGCTGCCTTCTCCTTCTCAATCACTTCCTGTTCGCCGAGACGCTGCAGAATCTGCATTTTATTCTCAACGGTATCCATCATCATATTGAACTCATGATACACCCTGGCAAAAGACTGGTCATCGCTCTCCGGCATCCGTACAGACAGATTGCCTTTGGCGACCTGCAGCATATTTAGGTCGAGATGATCAATCCGCCGCTGAATCCGCTGCCCGGCCATATAACCGACGACGATGTTGAACAGCACGATCCCGAGGATAAGATACAGCCACATCCGGTAATCCACAACCTCTATATAGCCCAGGCATGTCCCTGTATAGACCAGACCGGCAGCAACGCCGCCGCTGAGGAGGAAATAGAGCAGCAGCAGCCATTTGGTATTGCTGAAGATTGTCCCCATTGTCAGCCCACCGTTTTAACCTTGATGTCACCGATGAAAGCACTGACGTTGATCCGGATTTTTTTACCCGCTTCCTTATAATACGGGGTCTTGCACTGCACACTGCTCATGAAACCGCTGCGCGTCTGCTCCAGCACCTGCATGTCTCCGATGAAGGAGCTGCTGTTAACCGAGACACCCAGGTCCATATCGTCAGGGATATAGACCTTGATGTCGCCGACAAACGCCGAAATGTTAATCTTGGTCTCGCCGTAAGGAATCTGCGCATTGGTCAGATCAAGCACCGTATCTCCGATGAACTGTGAAATATTCGTGTGCTTCAGCTGAAAATGCTCCTTACCCATATGCACATCTCCGATGAATGCCGAACGGTTGGTCGTTTCCTTATCATTGTGCTCTTCATGAAACTCCTCATGCCATTCACCGTGTCTGCGGGCATGCCGCTGCTGGCGCTCCCGGCGCCGCTGCTCATGCCGCTCCCGGTTCTCCTTCCAGTGGCCCTCTGAGGCCGACTGGAAATAGCCCTTCGGGCTCTGATCCGCGTCATGCTCATCCTGATCTTCCTTGGATAAATAACCGTTCCAGTCACGCTCTCCGGCAGGCTTGCCGAATTTCTGCTCAAACTGCTCGTCGAGTGTTGATTCCAGCGGCTTCGGTGCAGGTACCGGGTCATTCGCTCCAGGCCCGGGCGGATAGAAGTCCGGCGGTGAGGAAGGTGCCGGTGGCACAGGCGGAATATTCCGGCCGCGCGGTCTGAAAATGACATACAGACCTCCGCCGATAAGCATTACCGGAAAGAGCAGCTTGAAGAAATCACCGGGCGAAACATCGAACCATTCCAGATTCCGGCCCAGGAAATACACTCCGAGAGCCAGGAAAAAGAATCCCCAGAAGGCCGAAGAGCCTTTTGACCCGTTATCATTGGTGGACAGAAAATTCTGCAGCCCCATCCAGATCAGAACGAGCGGCCAATAATCGGAAATCAGAGAGCCTATGCTGAAATCGGTATATCCCATCTGTCTCAGCAGGAACATCCCGCCGAGCCCGATCAGGATCAGTCCGCCAAGAATCTGGCTCGTGAACCTTCTTTTCATCCTACATTTCCCCTTTATGCTGTCATATTCGCCTTCATGTGTAACTTATACCACTAGTCTACAGCATTAAGGGGAGCGGGAACAGCGCCGTGAGAAGGAATACAGCCTCAGTCTCTGGACCGAGCCTCCTGGAATTATAAGGGATAACCATCCCGGCGGCTGCAGATCCTATATAAAGGAAAAAGGACTGTCCCGGCGCCCATAGTGGGAGCAGACCGGAACAGTCCAGTTTTTAGCATATCGGTATTACTAAGCGTTCACAGCATTACTGCTGCGGTTTTTGTACCGGCTTAGCAAATGTACCCTGCTTTGTTGCGCCGTCGTTTTCAACAGCAAACTCAGCATTGTATTTTTCATTCGGTGTTTTATAGTTGTCCTGCACCTTTGGTTTTTTAGCCACTGGATTTCACCCCCTGAGTGTTATCGCTTCAGGGACACTCGCTGTGCCCCAGTCAGTATTATGGGGAGCACAGGGCAGTATTATGCATCTGCAAGTGAAAAAAATTTCAACCTTGGTGAGCAGCTTTGTATTACGCTAAATGATCTCTTCCAAGATATCCTGAGGAACGGTTTTGTATGTCTTGATTGCACTACCAAGATCCTTAAGCATGCCTTCCGTGCATTTCCCATTACCGCGTTTGATCAGCTGAACGACAACTGTCTTTTTACCCCATTCCTTATACACCTGCTTGGTTGTGGCAAAATACAAGTCAATCTTCCGCCCTTTGATTGCTGAGCCTGTATCGGCAACGACCGCATATCCGTAATCGGGAATATACAGTATGCTGCCCAGCGGCAGAACCTTCGGATCGGCAGCAATAGTCGACACTGAATTTTTGTCACGGCGCACCTTAACACCTGAATAGGTAATGCCGTATTGCGGGTGCTTGGATGTTTTGCCCGTAGACTCGTAGCCTGCTGT
>RCUO01001172.1_pt1 | contig 10193 bp, 7 predicted proteins | sample 2166161 | NCBI WGS metagenome assembly RCUO01 (sample SAMN09932617, study PRJNA488358) | compost metagenome | feature: garden; material: soil; isolation source: compost soil in cyclohexanecarbonitrile-enriched culture | place: Germany: Experimental Botanical Garden Goettingen | collected 2016-01-27 | reverse complement strand
GACCGACGGCGAATTCCGCCGCTCCTGGTGGCATCTCGATTTCTTCTGGGGCTTGGACGGTGTTGAGCGGACGATTATTGACCAGGGCTATCAGTTCAACGGGGCCCAGTCCAGACCGGAAACCGCCCGCCTGAGCGGTAAAATCAGCTACAGCAGCCATCCGTTTGTTGCCCACTATACCTTCCTCAAGAGCGTTGCCGGTGATGACGTTGTTGCCCGCCAGTCTGTTCCGGCGGCAGCCCAGTTCCTGTTCGAGCTGGACCGTGCGGAGAATAAGGAGAGCACAAATGCGCTCTACCCGAACCGCGATGAGCTGCTGGCTGATACAGTCAAAGCCTATAAGAGTGCTGTTCTTGACCTGTATAATGCCGGCTGCCGCAGCATCCAGTTCGACGACTGCACCTGGGGTGCCCTCTGTGATGAGCAGTTTATCACCATCATGGAGCAGATCGGCGTGAATGTGGCTGACTATGCTGAAGAATTGGCCAAAGTGAACGCAGCAGTTGTATCTGGCCTGCCGGAAGATCTGGTTGTAACGACGCATGTATGCCGCGGTAACTATGTTTCGACGTATGCCGGTGTAGGCGGCGGCTATGAGCCGGTCGTGCAGGCGCTGCTGGGGATTGATAACTACTCCGGCTACTATCTGGAATTCGACACTGACCGTGCGGGGGACTTCAAGCCGCTGCGGTTCCTGAAGGACAACCAGCAGGTAGTACTCGGCCTGTTCTCCTCCAAATTCGGGGAGCTGGAGAACAAGGAAGAGATTCTGAAGCGGATTGAGGAAGCCAAGCAGTACGTTGATCTGAACCGGATCTGCCTGAGCCCGCAATGCGGCTTCGCCTCCACGGAGGAAGGCAATCACCTGACCGAAGAGCAGCAGTGGAACAAGCTCGCGTATATCAAGGAAATTGCAGACGAGATCTGGAAATAATATAAGCGTCCCATAGAAAAGAGGTAAGGGTTAAGCCGTGCGGAACATTCCGTACGGCTTAGCTGCGTTGTAGCGTTAATTAAGCCAGAGCTTTTCCGTAACCTTATTCATTGAATTCGCCTATGCAGCTTCTCTTGTTCAGGTCACTCATTCCATTTGACCCACAGGTTTTCTTGAATTTGACCCTCAGACTATACATCCGATCATTCTTCCAAGGGCAGGGCAAAGCTGCCCTTGTTCTGCCGGCAACACCCACCGAGAGGGTGTTTCTGTGCTTTTCTCTCCCCGACGAAGAGGATGAAAGGGACGGAGCAGATTTTGGAACTGGAGGAACGGTAGTGTCCGCCTTTGTCTTCGGATTTCACCCGCTGACAGCGGTAAAAATAAAGGAAATCCGAAGACAACAGCGGCCGGAAGTCCAAAAACTGCGGAAGTCCCCTAGCATCCCCGCAGTCACCAGTATCCCCGCAGTCACCAGTATCCCCGCAGTCTCAAATTATCCTCACAGTCGCTCAGCCCAGCAGCTCTGCACACTTTTTACAAATCCGGGCACAGAAACACCCTTTCCCCCTCCCCTTCATATTCTATAGGCAAATGCCTTTGTAAGGGAGCGACAGGAATGCTGAGAATTAAGCTGAATGAGCTGGCAAAAGGAAATGATAACGGCCTGCTGCAGACGGAAGTGTGGAAGTGGGACGGGATCGGTTGGAACGAATATGTGCCTCAGCAGGAGGAGGATTTCATCCGCGCCGATGATGATCTGTTCGTGACCATTCCGGCAGAAGCAGGATTGTACCGTGTTGATTATTACATTAAGCCGCTGGAACCGCTCCAGTTCCTGGATGAGGCGGAGGTGAGCGGTCTGCGGGCGGAAGTGCTGCATCCGGCACCTTTTAAAACCAAGGAAGGCACGCTGTGGGGCTATATCAACAATGAAGGCCGGACCGCAATTGAACCGCGATATGAGTATGCCGAGGATTTTCAGGAGAACGGGCTTGCTATTGTACAGAGAAAGAACAGCAGCGGCTTGATTGACAGCAGCGGCCGCGAAAAAGTTAAGCCAATCTACTCCTTTATTTCCCCCTTTGCTGAAGGGCGGGCGGTTGTATCGGATGCTAAAGGGTATACGCTGATTGATGAAAAAGGCAGGGAAGTCACTGCGGCGCGGTATGATTATCTGAATTCACTGCATGAAGGGCGGGCACTCTTTTCCAGGCAAAGTACAACTGCAGGCGGCTCACGCTACGGATACATTGATGCGCAGGGTAAGGAAGTGCTGCCTGCCGTGTATCTGGATGCGGGCGATTTCATGAATGGGACGGCTTTGGTCAAAGCCGTTGAAGGCGAATATGCGCTGATTGATCTTAACGGAGCGGTGCTGCATACCTATAAACATCCTTTTGTCGGAAATCCCGGTGACGGGCTGCTGGCTTATCAGGAGACTGAAAACGGTAAATACGGCTACCTTAACCTGGATGGAAGTGTGGCGGTCAAGCCGCAATTTACGTCTGCGCTGCCTTTTTCAGAGGGGCGAGCGGTAATTAATACAGCGGAAGACTATGGGAATGCCTACGGGCTGATTGACAAACAGGGCAAGCCGATTATTCCGGCTACCTATTATGAGGTGCAGCAGCTGGGGGAAAACCGTGTCGCGCTCGGAACCCCAGTCTATGCAGACCAGCCGTACCGGGGATCGCGGTATGTAATAGCAGATGCAGTGACCGGCAGGGTTCTCAGCAATCATCCGCTGCTCGGAGTGAACAACTATCAGCATGGGCTGGCTTCCGTGTATGATGCCAAAGACACCTATTTTATCGATAAAAGCGGTAAAAAGGCATCCCAGCCTCCCGTTATCGCCGGCTCCGGCACATTATCCTTCAGCGGCAGCCTGATCCGTGCAGATATTGATCAGCGTACCGCCTATTACGACCGCCGGGGTAAGCAGATATGGCGGCAGAACGGCGTCATTCCGCTCCGTCCGCCTTACTCTGTGCTGGAGAAGAAATATAAGCCGAACAGGGACTATCTGGTCTACTATCCGGTTATTGAGGGTATCGCAGATATTGAAGTATCCAAGACGGTCAACAGCAGGCTGCGCAGCCTCTCCAAGGCAGAAGGTATCGGAAGTGGCGGCATTGCGCAGGATTTCAGCTACACCGGAGACTTTGCCGTTGAATTTTTCCGCAAAAATCTGCTTGTGCTTGAGCTTAGCGGGTACAACTACCCGTTCGGCGCAGCCCATGGTATGCCTACGATGCTGTATGAGCATGTCAATCTGCGCAGCGGCAGATTTTATACGCTTAGTGACCTGTTCAAGCCGGGCAGCAGATATGTCGAAAAGCTCAGTGAGATCGTCGGCAAGCAGATCGCTAATGACCCTCAGTATTCCTATGTTTTTCCGGATACGTATAAAGGGATTACTGCCGATCAGCCGTTTTATGTCGATGAAGAGGCGTTGTACCTGTATTTTGCACCTTATGAGATTGCCCCATACGCGGCAGGCTTTCCGACTTTCCGTATTCCGTATGCTGAAATTATGGGCCTGATCTCGACCGAAGGTGATTTCTGGCAGTCCTTTCACTAAACATTACGGCGCAATGAGCCGATTAATAGAATAAGAAGCCTGACAATAAAGCTAAGACTGCCGCCTCTAACGAGGTGGGCAGTCTTTTAAATGTATATAACGTGACAGCTCAGGGAGGGACGAATACCGTCTTCTGCTGGACAAGCTTTCCTGCAAATCTAGTACTGTAAACATTTAGCAGCGCACAGCTGATAGTTTTGTGCTACAATGACTGAGGAAGAAATGACAACTTTGTAATAATTGGTGCCGGCACTTTTACAGCACTGCAAAATACAACAAGAACAAGGAGATGGCATAATGAAGAGCAAAACAGTAAAAGCAATGATAGGTGGAAGCGTAGCAGCAGTTATGGCCCTCAGCATTTCCCTTCCGTTAAAGGCGGATGCAGCCAGCGGGTCTTCGGCAGCAGCGGACAATTCAAGCTTTGCCCAATTCATGCAAAACTTCACTCAATATAGCAACAAAGCCTTTGCATTTAACGGAACGACTGTAACGGTAACGAAGTTTAAGCCGCCGGTTGTACAGCAGAAGCCAACAGTGACTGCTGCTCCGGCAGCAACGGCTAAGCCTGTGGCAACGCCTGCAGCAACGGCTAAGCCTGTGGCTACACCGGCAGCTACAGCTAAGCCTGCAGCAACCGCAGCCCCGGCTGCAACAGCAGCTGCACAATCTTCCTACGTGAAGCAGGTTGTCGACCTGGTGAACAAGGAGCGTGCTGCGGCCGGACTGTCTCCGGTTACCGCGCTGGACAGTCTGAACAAGGTAGCTGCGGCCAAGGCAACAGACATGAAGGTTAACAACTACTTTTCCCACACTTCGCCTACGTACGGATCACCCTTTGACATGATGAAGTCCTTTGGTGTAACGTACCGTGCAGCCGGCGAGAACATCGCTATGGGCCAGAAAACGCCCCAGGAGGTTATGACAGCCTGGATGAACAGTGCGGGTCACCGTGCCAATATCCTGAGCGCGAACTTTAATTATATCGGAGTAGGTTACGACAATAACTACTGGGTGCAGGAGTTTATCGGTAAATAAACCAGACTATGCATTCTTATAATAGCAATTAATAAAAGGACTGCCTGGACAAGCTGCGAAAGCGGCTTAGTCCGGCGCAGTCCTTTTTGCCGGGTTCCGGGGTTCAGGAAATACCCGCCTCCCAGATCGGCTCGGCATACAGGTTCTTCAGCCGGCTGCTGCAATCCTTGCCTGTATCATAGGAGCGGTCGCCCAGGACCAATCTGAAATGCTCCAGCGCCCGGGCGGCCTCCGCAGATGAGGTGCTGTTCAGCCAGGCAGCCAGTGCCCTTAGGACAGTGCGGCCTTCGGCCAGCGCCTGCTCCCACAGGTCCCAGACACTTTCTGTACGCACTTCAGAGTAAAGGGCGGAATGCCGCCACTCGCCGTGATGCTCATTCAGATAATCCAGGTGCTCCTCGGCCGCGGAGAGCGGCTGAGAGAAAAGGCGGAGGGCTTTGCCCCGCAGCAGTGATTTTTTCCAGCCCTTTGGATCGTACAGCAGTTTATGGGCCAGCAGCATATCAAGATAAGCTTCATCCCACATTTCTTCGGGCAGCCTGCTTAACTCCGGATACCACCGGGATGCGGTTTTATGCAGAATGCTTTGGACGGCTCCGGGAAAGCAGGAGCCGATATTGATTTTTTTCCACGCCGGATGCAGCCAGGTATCGGTCTGCTTCAATGATTTCATGAACAGGGTGTCCAGCACGATCTCGAAGCGCTGATGACTGCGGTGCCGGTAGCCTGCCTTCCAGTTAATAAAAGGGTGGAGATTGCGGTCAAGCAGATGGTGGGTTAGAAAGCCGAGGAAGTACTGCTGTGCTTCCTTGCTTTCTTCAGCAGGCAGTGCCAGCGAGCGTTCCCAGAATTCGAGCAGCACAGGACCGCAATGATCCGTATGCATGGCATCGCCGAGCCGGAGTGCGCGGTTCTCTTTTTTCCAGGGAAGAAAACTGTGATACAGCAGGAAATCCGGCCCCTGGCAGCCCAGCTGATACAGCTCCGGGCGGTTGTTCAAGTCAGCCAGACAAGCAAATTCACTTCTGAATTCTGCCGCCAGCTGTTGTCCATACTCCAGATGCATCCAAATGTTAGGCATTTCTTTACCTCCCTTAGCATTGCAGCTTCCTCCAGCATACTGCCTGAGTATTAAAAGAAGGTGAAAAGGATTAACGGGCATTGTAATTCCCCGCGTCCATTTGCAAATTGAGTATAGAAGAATTATGTTTATTTACATACGTTAAGAAGTTTGTAAATTGTGGAACAATGGAGAATAGAGGCATACGGAGGGATTACTGTGAAGGATGCAAAATGGACCTGGCGCGGTGTGAGCCTGATTTCCGCCTTGGCGACCTTACTTTTAATTGCGGGCTTTGTGTACGCAGTAGGCGATATTATTAACCCGCAGGGTGAAGCGCTGACCGGTTCTCTGCCACAGGCGACAACGGCTCCGGAAGCTGCGGCAGCAGATGAATTGAAAATTCTGGCACTGGGCGATTCGCTGGCCAAGGGGACGGGCGACAACAGCGGCAGCGGCTTTGTAAGACGGGCGCTGGACGGCTTAACCCAGGGCGGAGCCAAGGCAGGTCTGCTCGGCAATATGGGAATTAACGGGCTGACTACGGCCGGACTGCAGACGAAGCTGCAGGAGGAGGGCGTCCAATATGCACTGCGGCAGGCAAATGTTGTGCTCGTATCCATCGGCGGAAACGACCTGTTCCGGGGCTCCGATATTCTGGGAAACGGAACAGGTGTACAGGCTGGAGAGGCAGCGGGAACGGCTGAACTTCCGGCGGATAATGCCGAAGGCAGTGCATCTACGGTGCAGCCAACCGGTGTTCTGGACGGGAAATCGGATACGCTTGTTACTTCCACTCCGAAGCCGAATGAGGATGAATTGACACCAGAGGCGCTGTTATCGGCTTTACCTGAGGCCGCAAAGCGGCTGGGTGAGATTCTGGAGACGATTGCGGAGATTAATCCGCAGGCACAGGTTTACTACGTGGGGCTGTATAACCCCTTTGGCGATATTGAGGATTTGCTCGTACCGGGGAATCAGGCGGTTACAGCCTGGAACAATGCGGCGATGGATATTATTAATACGCACAGCAGCATGACCCTGGTTCCGACCTTTGATCTGTTCAACCGCCATCTGGACAAGTATCTCTCAAGTGATCATTTTCATCCGAACGGCGACGGCTACCAGCGGATCAGCGAACGGATTGTGCAGGCGATACGTTAACCACCTAATGCTAATGAACCCATACCAGAGATGAATGTCAGCAAGGAGCTGTGAGGATATGGCAAAAGAAAGAACGGCGGAGCCGGGGGAAGTTGTACTATCCGTCAAAGGCGTCCGTAAAAAGATAAGCCGGAAATGGATTATTGATGATGTTACTTTTGATGTAAAAGAGGGCGAAATCTTTGGGTTTCTGGGTCCTAACGGAGCCGGTAAAACGACGACCATCCGGATGCTGGTGGATCTGATCCGCCCTACAGAGGGCACGATTACAGTCTGCGGCTATAATGTCAACCGTAATCCGGAAAAAGCGCTCCAATATGTCGGCTCGATTGTTGAGAACCCGGAGGTCTACACGTATCTGACCGGCTGGGAGAATCTGCAGCATTTCGCGCGGATGCAGCCTGGAGTGGACGGGCAGCGGATTACTGAGGTGGTTGATATTGTCCGGCTGGACCAGCGTATCCACGACAAGGTCAGCACCTATTCCCTCGGGATGCGGCAGCGGCTTGGCATTGCCCAGGCCCTGCTGGGACGCCCGCGGCTGCTCATTCTGGATGAGCCGACGAACGGGCTGGACCCCAAAGGGATCAAGGAGCTGCGCGAATTTATCCGTAGTCTGGCCGAAGGCGGTCTGGCCGTATTCGTCTCCAGCCATCTGCTCAGCGAAATTCAGCTGCTGTGCGACCGGGTTGCAATTATCAGCAAGGGACGGGTACTGGCTGTTGGCGGTGTGGACGAGCTGGTTGCCCGCAATTCCCCTTATGTGCTCTGGGATCTTGAGCCGGTCCCGGCGGCCAGGGCAATCCTGGAGGGTCATCAGGGCATTACCCTGCTTAAGCTTGATGAAGTCACCCTGGATGATTCCGTTATCGCCGGAATGGGCGGAGGTTCAGTTATAACAGTAATGGACGAGACCCTGATTCCCGGCATTGTCGCTGACATGGTTAAGGCAGGTATCGAGGTCAGAGCAGTGCATAAAATCAGCCCCACACTGGAACAGCTATTCTTGAAGCTAACGGAGGGTGAATCTATTGACTAATCTGCTTCCGCTCATCCGTAATGAGTGTACAAAAATAATTAAAAAGAAACGTTTTTATGTTATACTGCTGATTCTGCTTGTACTCGTGCCGATGTTCACCTATGCGCAGATGCGGGTAGCTGAACGGAGCCGGGACAAGTTCAATTCAGACTGGAGGCTGGAAATCCAGCAGCGGATCACAGATAACCAGAACTCGCTGAGCAGTGACCGCATTCCCGAGGAATGGAAGTCGTACCGGCGGATTTTTATCCAGCAGCTGCAGTACTATCTTGACCATGATGTGAATCCCAACGAGCCTAGCGGTGTGACGTTCACGCGTGAGTTCCTGGATAATTCGGTCTCCCTGTTCATTCCTCTGCTGATTATGGCGGTGGCGTCAGATCTTGTGTCCGGTGAACGGACAACAGGGACGATCAAAATGCTGCTCACCCGTCCGGTAAAACGCTGGAAGGTGCTGTTCAGCAAGCTGGCAGCGCTGCTCATGTTCGTCTCCTTAATTGTGCTGTCCGTGTTCGTAATCAGCTACCTGATCTCCGGGCTTGCCTTTGGTTATAAAGGCTTTAATATTCCGGTGTTTACCGGGTTCCAGCTAAGCGGTGATACAGTGGACATGTCGGGCGTGCATTCGGTGCCGCAGTGGAAATACCTGCTGATGCAGGGGGGGCTGATCTGGTTCGTGAGCGTTGTTGTCGCCCTGCTTGCTTTTATGGTATCGGTTCTGGTGCGCAGTACGGCGGCGAGTATCGTTGTGATGATGGCAGCGCTGATTGCCGGATCGATTCTGACTAATATGGCTGCTGCCTGGTCGACTGCGAAATATTTATTTATGGTGAATCTGGGGCTAACCGGTTATTTGGCGGGCACGCCTGCGCCGATTGAGGGGATGACACTGCCCTTTTCACTGGCGGTGCTGTCCGTTTGGGGACTCGCCGCGATAATCATTTCGTTCGCCGTCTTTACGAAACGGGATATTTTGAATTAGAATGTACAAAGTGAACGAAAACGTTTGTTTGCATTTCAGAGTTAGTGAGATAATGAAGGGGGAGCATGAATGCTCGAACAGATCGATATGTTTGCAAAAGTCTCCAAGGACGGCGGAGCAGGCCGTACCGGATACGATGCTGACGACATTCAGGTGCTCGAAGGTCTGGTTGCGGTCCGCAAACGGCCCGGCATGTATATCGGCAGTACGAGTTCTTCGGGACTGCACCATCTTGTATGGGAAATCGTGGATAACGCCGTTGATGAGCATTTAGCCAAATTTTGTTCCAAAATTGATATTACATTGCGTAAGGACGGATCGGTGACCGTCATCGATAACGGCCGGGGGATTCCGACCGGTATGCACAAAACAGGAGTGCCAACGCCGCAGGTTGTTTTTACCATTCTACATGCAGGCGGTAAATTCGGCGGTTCAGGCTACAAAAAATCCGGCGGTCTGCACGGCGTAGGCGCATCTGTCACCAACGCCCTGTCCGAGTGGCTGGAGGTTGAAATTTACCGGGACGGCAAAACCCACCGCCAGCGGTTTGAATATTGGGTAGACAAGAGCGGCAAGGAGCATGTCGGGGAGCCAGTAACCGGTCTTGAGGTTCTAGGCAATACGAACAAGACCGGTACGAAGATTACCTTCAAGCCGGATATTCGCGTCTTCGCAAACGGTATATCCCTGAGCTACGATACGCTTGCGGAGCGGGTACAGGAGATTGCCTTCCTGAACTCGGGTCTGCGGATCGCCTTGAGTGACGAACGCAGCGGACGCCAGGACGAATACTTTTATGAAGGCGGCGCCAGCCAGTTTGTCCAGTTCCTGAATGAGGGTAAGGATACACTGCATGATGTTGTCCATTTCAGTTCGGAGAAGGACGACATTGAGGTTGAAGTGGCGCTGCAGTATAACGCCGGTTATACAGAAACGCTGGCCTCATTCGTCAATTCCATTCCGACCCGCAGCGGCGGAACCCATGAGACCGGGTTCAAGACGGCTTACACGCGCGTGATGAACGATTACGCCCGCCGCACACAGCTGCTGAAGGAAAAGGACAAGAACCTCGAAGGAAATGACCTTCGTGAAGGTATGATGGCTGTCATCAGCGTCAAGATGTCTGAGGTTGAGTTCGTCGGCCAGACCAAGGATCAGCTGGGCAGCGCATCTGCCCGCAGTGCCGTCGATTACATCGTGGCCGAGAACATGGCGCGTTTTCTCGAAGAGAATCCGCAGGTGGCGCAGAGCCTGCTGAAGAAGTCGATTCAGGCCTCGAAAGCCCGTGAAGCCGCGCGCAAAGCCCGTGATGAGATCCGCAGCGGCAAGAAGCGCAGCGAGAGCTTAAGTCTCGGCGGCAAGCTGTCCCCTGCCCAGTCCAAAGACGTTACC
>RCUO01001170.1_pt1 | contig 10205 bp, 7 predicted proteins | sample 2166161 | NCBI WGS metagenome assembly RCUO01 (sample SAMN09932617, study PRJNA488358) | compost metagenome | feature: garden; material: soil; isolation source: compost soil in cyclohexanecarbonitrile-enriched culture | place: Germany: Experimental Botanical Garden Goettingen | collected 2016-01-27 | reverse complement strand
GTAATGCGTAGGCCGGGGGTTCAATTCCCTTCACCAGCATGTTTACGAATCCAATCATGGCGCGGTTTCCGGGGTTTTCGGAGGCCGCGCCTTTTTTCATTATATCGCCTGTCTTCTACCATTCTTCTACCCTTTAGTTGAGTAAAGTGTTTTCTAGAGCCTTAACCTTCAAGCCCTTGCCCGCCGCCCTATCCTCCGCCAAGCAAACGATGAATTCGTGCCGCCAGCTTTTGGCCGGCGTTGGCTTCCGTAAGCGTGAGATCCCAGAATACCGCATTGGATCGAAGGTCAGCAGCAGCGTTAAGGACGGAAATGGTCAGCTCCTGCTTGCCTCCAAGCGGTACATGGAAGAATAGCGGCTGATTCTCACCGGGTACGATATTCATATCTATGGAGTAAACCTCTTCTCCGTCGGTGCTGATAATAACGCGGCTGCTTCCGCTGCTTGCCGCATATATAACGTCGTCAGGGACGGTTACATTACCAGATAACTCCTTGAACTGTCCATCAAGGCGCAGTGAGAACTCATGGTTTCTTGGATTATCACGACTGTAAAGATTGATCGCCGGTTCAATCTGCTCCTGCGCTGCGGTGAAACCGTTGAGTCTTGATTCCCACCGCACTTCACCATGCTCAAGGGGGAGTTGGTCTAGTGCCATGATCTCACCGCGGCCATGATCCAGATAATGATTAAGACCACTCACGGCGGAGTAGACGGCCACAGTCAGGACTGCTCCGGAGAACAGGAGCTTGAGTAGACCTCTTGGCGTCGTACGGTCGCGGCGGATCAGCCGCTGAGCACCGTAGCCGACAGTCGCACCCAGCGTATTAATGACGATATCGTTAATATCGAACGCGCCCAGATACGTTACCATCTGGATCAGCTCAACCCCGGTAATGGCTGTTAAGAAGACCAAAAGGAACGGCAGGAACCGGCAGCGGATCAGCAGTGGAACCACTAGTCCGAATGGTACGAATGCCAGATAGTTCCCCAGGTTGAAGACCCACAGATTCGCATAACCTCCCCCCGGAAACCTCAGCGGAATCCCGTCAAATACCAAATCATACCGCAAGCCCGTCTCTGGCAGAGCCGATGAGCGGTTGAAACCGGCAAATAAGAAAAATAGAGTAAGGCCTGTATATAGCCCAAATCCGATCCAAGCGGCAGTCCTCGGTTTCCCTTGAAACATGATGTATGACCTCTCTTTATCGTTCAAATTAATATTGTCGCACCCGTAGTAATGTGCAGGCCGGGTTCAGTTCCCTTTATCAGCAGGTATTTATACAGGGAAGGTCACATGCGCCGATCCCAGCCTCGAAATCTGTGAGAACAAAATAGCCATCTCCGCCGGAGATAAGTCGAAATTCCGTTGAATCCAGAATTGCATTGTCCCCACATAGGCTGAAGCAAGATACGCAAATAAGTACTGTTGTTTCACGGGAATATCTGCGGGTTTGATCTGTTGATGATTTACGCGATAGGCATTAATAAACTGCTGATTAATCAGCTCTGTCATTTGAAGGGAAAGATTGGTGTCGCCCCCAAAGCCCAGGAATATCTTGAAAAAATGCTTATGCTCAAGGACATACTCGAATGGACGTACATAACCTAAGGGCGGGTCAATAAAGGGCTCTCTGGTTTCACGGGTGCCGCCAAGCTTCTTTATAATGCTCTCGTATTGTTCCAGAACCTCATTTTTATACTGCTCATAAAAATCATGAATGTCCTGATAGTGCAAATAAAAGGTCCCTCTGTTTAATCCGGCTGTTTCCGTCAGCTCTTTAACTGTAATGGCTTCAAGCGGTTTTTCTGACGCCAGATCAAGCATAACTTTTCTTAAAAGAGTCCGGGTCCTTAGAATCCGGCGGTCTGTTTTATCGTTCACTGCGAGATCCTCTCCTAAATAAATAGTAGCTTTACTAAACATTCTGCAGCTTGCCGTTGATTAATGAACATAACGATTATCTGTGATCATCGATTTTGGGGTTGTTCTGATTATAATCAGCAGGTAAAAGTTAATCAACACGATGTTTAGTAAAAGGAGAACTGATATGAATAGTCAGTACAAACAAAAACAAAACGTGATGTCTCAACGGAGGCCGTTCATACTGATGCTTATGGCTATTATTCCCGGAATGATGATGGTGATGATAGACAGCACCGCCATGAATGTAGCCATCCCCAGCCTGGCTAAGGCTTTTGGAGTTTCTTTTGACACCTTGCAATGGGTAATTACGGGCTATATGTTAGCCATGTCGGTTACGATTCCGCTCGCAGGATGGTTCTCGGACAGATTCGGTTCAGCCAAGGCTTATATCATTACCATTATCATGTTTGTTATTGGATCATTGCTGTGTGCGCTGGCCCAGAATTCCTTGCAGTTAACGATTTGCCGGATCATTCAAGGACTTGGCGGGGGAATGGTTCAGCCGATAGGGATGGCTATGATTTTCCGACTTGCACCGGAGAATAAGAAGGGACAGGTCATGGGGATGCTGGGTATCCCGATGCTGCTGGCACCGGCCTCCGGGCCGATTCTATCCGGCTGGCTGTTAGAGTCCATAGGCTGGCAATGGATATTTCTCATTAATCTTCCTTTAGGGATGATTACTGTTTATTTGGGAGCACGTTATTTGCTTAAGACGAATGCACTGCAGCCACCTAAACCCTCTTACGATAAGAAGTCGCTGGATGTCGTTGGTTTTTTTCTGGCCCCTGTAGCTTTTGTTTTACTCGCTTTAAGCATGAATGTGGATGCTTCACCAGGGTTTCTATGGTTATTGAGGGCGGTCAGTATCATATTGCTAATCTGGTTGTGGTTTCATGAGACAAGACATCCGCAGCCTATTCTAGCTCTTCAGGCGTTCAGAACGGTTAGCTTTCGAAGAGGAATATTTGTAAGCTGGATTCAATATGCGGCGCTTAACGGATCTCTGGTATTTATCCCGCAGTACCTTCAGCATTTTAAAGGGTACAGTCCGTTTCAGGCAGGTCTGGTTATGAGTATGCTGGCTATCACATCCGGACTGCTTATGCCGGTTGGCGGAAGGCTGTTTGATAAAGTGGGTATACGCCCGCTTGCCGGCTTGGGTTTAGGGACGATCTCTCTGGCTTTATTGCTGCTGTCACAGTTAGGTCAGAACGTAGGAGGAGGGCTGATTGGTGGAATGGTGGGGCTGCTCGGAATCGGAATGGGACTGTGTATGATGTCTCTGAATACCTACATCCTGCAATCCGCTCCGCCGGAGCTAATCAGCCGTGTTACACCCTTGACCTCTGCAAGCTCCAATCTGGTAATTCCTATTGCTATTGCTGGTTTGAGTAACTTCCTGGCACTCCGGGCTAACGCGCACATGACGATGGCGGGCGGCGATGCATCACTGGCAGAAATGCAGGGGTACTCTGATACCTTCCTGCTGGCGGCTTGCCTTGCTTTAGCAGGTGCCTTGTTCAGTCTGCGGCTGGGGTCAAAACGTCATCCCTAGAATCCTGTAATAGTTAATATTAACCTGGAATGTGTACACAAAATAACCCGTCAGGCAGTGGCCCATCGGATTATTTTGTGCACACCCTTTTCGCTGGGGGCAATAGGGTTTTTAACTATTCTTTCTTAGGCTTGCGTCTCCAGTACACAATAGTATGAATTATTACAAATAGAACGAGCACTGATAAGAGCACATTGGTTATTACTAATGTTGAATTCAAGTTATTTAAACTTTGAGTAGTCACGCCGGTGGTATAGACTATTGTGGAATTGAGATTACTTACTTGGTTCCCCACATTATTAATAGATTGGACTAAATCGTCGGAATTCACTTTGTATTCCCCCTCTTTAAAAGTAATAATATCTAATTATCTGTTTATATTCCTTTATCATCCATCTGTTTTCTCACATACAAAATACAGTAAACGCGGTATAAGCCTGAAAACAGGCATCTTAGTTACACAGAGTGCCGTTAAGGCAGAAGGTGGAGTGCCAACAGCACAAGCCTGCACAAAAAAACCGCCGGGAATCCCCGGCGGCCTATAGGGGCGCGTGCGCCCCTTTTTGCTATGTCTAAAAGTTAGAAACTAAAGTCCTCATCACGCAGCGGCTCCACGTTCAGCGCACGGACGTAGCCGTTGCCTTTTTTGGAGAAAAAGTCATGCTGCTTGGTGTGGGTGCTGATCCCGTTCTGGACGATCGGGTTGATCTCTTCCTCATCGAACAGCGGATCGTGACCCAGGTTCATCATCGCCTTGTTAGCATTGTAGCGCAGGAAGGTCTTCACTTCCTCGACAAGCCCGATTGGCGCGTAGATCTGCTCGGTATACTGCTCCTCGTTCGCATGCAGCAGGCGCAGCAGCCCAACAAGTGTCTGGTACACGTCACGCTGGTCGTCCTCGGACAGCTCTTCAAAAATCTCCTGCGCCAGCACGCCGACATAAACGCCGTGGATGCTCTCGTCGCGCAGGATCAGGTCGATGATCTCGCCGCTGCAGGTCATTTTGCCCTGGCCGGCCAGGTAGAGCGGGTAGAAGAAGCCGCTGTAGAACAGGTAGCTCTCCAGCAGGACGGAAGCCGCCATCGCCAGATAGAGATCCTTGGGTGTTTCGATTTTTTTGTAATATTCGGAGATGGTCTGGGCTTTGAACTGCAGGAACGTGTTGTCCTCCACCCAGCGGAAGATCCCGTCGATCTCCTCAGTGGATGCCAGCGTCGTAAAGATACTGCTGTAGGACTTCGCATGAATCTGCTCCATCATCCCCATGAAGCCGAGCACCGCCTTACGCTGCAGGCCGTCCACATGCTCCATGATCTGCGGCATTCCAACGCCGCCTTGCACGGTGTCGAGCAGGGTCAGCCCGCCCAGCACCTTCATATAAGAGTCCTTTTCGGTGTCGCTCAGCGTCAGCCAGGACATTTTGTCATCGGATAATGGAATTTCGTCGTCGGTCCAGAACTGCATAATATTCTGGTTCCAGAACATCAGCGAGAAGTCGTCGTCGGGACGGTTCCAGTTCACGGCTTGAATTGCGCTCATAATGGTCTAATCTCCCTTTCTGTAGCCGTACGGCCCTTTAAATCGAGCAGGTCAGGCATTCCTCGACGGACAGCTTTTTGGTGCGTGTGTAATACAGCGACTTCAGGCCTTTGTGTGCCGCATACAGGTAGCAGCGGGCCAGCTCACGGGTCGTTACATCACTGTTCACGTGCAGGACGGTCGAGATACCCTGATCGATATGGGGCTGGATTTCCGCAATCAGATCAATCACCTTGAACTGGTCCATCTGATAAGCGGATTTATAGAAGAACACATTGTCCGGCTGCAGATAAGGCATCGGATAATAGGTGGTCGAGTTAGCATAGGTACGGGTCTCGATCTGCTCTACAATCGGCATTACGCTGGATGTAGCATTCTGGATATACGAGATGCTCGCAGTCGGTGCAATCGCCAGACGGTAGGCATGGTACAGGCCGTTTTTCTTAACAGCTTCGCGCAACTGCTCCCAGTCTTTCTGGGTAGGAATGTAGATGCCTGCGAACAGCTCCTGCACTCTTGCCGTAACCGGCTGATAGTTGGTAGACACGTAACGGTCAAAATAAACACCCGTCGCGTAATCAGACTCCGCATATCCGTAGAAGGTTTCGCCGGTTTCTGCGGCGATTTCCATACTCTTTTCAAGTGAGTGATAGTTCATCGTCATGAAGAACGTGCGGGCAAAGTCGCGGGCCTGCTCACTTTCATAAGCAATCTTGTTCTTGGCAAGGTAACCGTGCAGGTTCATGACACCAAGGCCGACGGAGTGCATCTCCTTGTTCGCTTTGGCTACGCCCGGAGCATTGGAGATCGTGGTCATGTCGCTGACCGCAGTCAGGGCGAGCATGCCCTCGTGGACGGATTCACGGATTTTGCCGTGCTGCATCACATTCACAATATTCAGGGAAGCCAGATTGCAGCTGATATCGCGGCGGATCGCATCTTCCTGGCCGTAGTCGTTAATTTCGGAAGTCTCCTGCAGCTGGAAAATCTCGGTGCACAGGTTGGACATTTTGACCTGGCCGACATTTTTCAGGGCGTGGGCGCTATTGGCATTGCTCTTGTTCATCATATATGGATAGCCCGATTCGAGCTGGATCATGGCAATTTTGGTCAGCATGTCGCGTGCGCTCATGGCAATCTTTTTCTTCACGCGCGGATCAGCGAGCAGGGTGTCGTACATCTCGTCGAGGTCCATGTCGTCCAGATGAGTGCCGTAGGCCTGGAAAACAGTGTAAGGTGCGAATACATGCAGCGGCTGATTATCCTGCGCCAGCTTGTAGAAGCGGTTCGGCACGATCAGACCGATGGACAACGTCTTCAGGCGTGTCCGTTCGTCGGCGTTGATCTTTTTGCTGTCGAGGAATTCAAGCACGTCCCAGCCGAAAATATTATAGTATGCCGCACCGGAGCCTTTGCGCTGGCCCATCTGGTCAGCATAGGAGAACCCGTCTTCCATCAGCTTCAGAACAGGCATGATGCCTTTGGCTGCATCCTCAACGCCTTTGATGGTCTCGCCGCGCGCGCGCAGCTTGGACAGATTAACAGCAACACCGCCGCCGATTTTGGACAGCTGCATGCAGGTATTCAGCACATAGTTAATCGAATTGAGCGAGTCGTCCATCTCCAGCAGGAAGCAGGAAACCATCTCGCCGCGGCGGCTTTTACCGGCATTGAGGAAGGTCGGGGTGGCCGGCTGCAGGCGCTGCTCCATCATGGAACGGGCCAGGGTGCGGGCAGTCTCGACGTTTCCGCGTCCCAGGTGCAGGGCTACTACCGCTACACGGTCCGGATAATGCTCGAGGTATTGCTTGCGGTCATTGGTTTTGACGGCATAGTCTGTATAGAACTTGGAAGCAGCCATATAGGAAGGGAAGCGGAAGTCATATTCGTGGGCGATCCGGTAGACATCCTCCATCTCAGCTGCGCTGTAACGGTCATACAGGTCCTCGTAATAGTCGTTGGCAATCATATAATCAATCTTGGCTTTGGTGCTTGTAAAGGTTAAGCTGCGGCGCTCCACATCACGCATGAACTCCGCTACAGCCTCCTGGTCTTTATCGAGCTGGAAAAATCCGGTCTCGTCTCTCTTCATCAACATGTTATTCAATTCAATATGCCGCAACCCGGTTCACCTCCTGTTTAATTCGCTCCACATCGCCGAATGTTCCTGACAGCTCGAACTTGCCGACTACCGGCACATTATACCGCTCTGCAATCAGGTCTGCGCTGTGGGCGTACAGCTCACCCCAGTTTTTGTTGCCGCTCGCGGCAATGCCTTTCAGCCTGGAATGGTTCTTCTCCAAAAAAGAAGACACCTTCTCGGGGATCTGCCCAAATCCGGTGGTGTATGTAACAAGCACGTAAGGCTCGTCGATCGTCATATGCTCTTCGATTTGTACAGCAGGCAGCTTCAGCTTGTTGATAAACCGTCTGACGTTGCCGGTTTTGGAATCGTAAGCAATCAGCATAGTCGCTCTAACCTCCTATAACAGTGGTTCTATTTAACCTTTGATAATGGTATTCTGGCAATCCGCCAGATATATGAGTTTAACTACTATATACACTACATTTAGGGGACTTCAATCATTTTACTACCATATGTTGAAAAGTCAATAGATCAGGAGGCCCTTGGCAGCCCCCTGAAAGCCCTTCAGAAACGGTAAGGCCAGGCCCCGTCTGCGATCTGATCTCTAAAATTTTATTCTATTTTTTAATAGTGTCCGGGTAGCCGCCCGGAAAGAGCCTCTGCAATCCCTTGTCCAAAAATCCATGCCGTTTCCGGCCTCTGTCTATGGTGCATGGAATGAAAAGCTTTCATAATAACGAAAGAAACGGTGGCAGTAATGAAAGAATGAAAGGATGAAGGCCTGATGTTTGAGGTGCAAGAGCTGGACTGGCAGGGACGCCGGCTGACGGTATTCCTGCCCCCTTCCTATGCATTATCCCAAAAACAATATCCTGTTGTGTACCTGCATGACGGTGCAACACTAATGATGAATAACCTGAATTATATGTACAGGCTGTTTCGCGAGGGGCTGCTGGCCGAGCTGATCGTTATCGGGATCAGCAGTTCTTCCCGAAATGATGATTATACACCCTGGCCGGAGTCTGCTGCAACAGAGGGAAGGGCGGATTTTGGCGGCAGAGGACCTGCCTATCTCAATGAAATCGCTGACAGCATTAAGCCTTACATTGATTCCATCCTGCGGACGGCTCCTGAACCGGAATCGACCGGAATGATCGGATATTCGCTGGGCGGGCTGGTGACGCTGCTGGCCGCTTACCGCCGTCCCGATGTCTTCGGGCGGTTCGGCATGCTGTCTCCCTCTATCTGGTATGAAGGAATGCTGGCCTTTACTGAAGCTAACCCGCTGCCGGACAGCGGACAGAAGCTGTATTTATCTGTGGGCAACCGTGAAGGGGTATACAAACAGAATATTCAGCGGCATGCCGTTACCTGCACGCTTCAAGCATACCGGAGCCTGCGCGGACAGCTGGCTGATGAGCAGCGGCTGCGCCTCTCGCTTACAGACGGGGCGGCCCATGATTTAGCCTCTATGTCCGCACAGTTCCCTGAATCGCTGCTGTGGCTGTACGGGGCGGCTGATGGACAGCAGACAGGGGCGGAGGTGAAACGGGCTGAGATGGAAGCGGAGCTGTTATCACCGGTCAGTGCCTGCATGCTGCCCGGAACCGAGATGTGGGACATGACTTCACTCTACAACGGATTAACATACCGGATATTTGTCCATCTTCCGCTGAAGCCTGCACCGCCGGAGGGATATCCGGTGCTGTACACCGTTGACGGCAACGCGTACTTTGCTTCGCTCAATGATGCCATGCGTCTGCAGACCCGGCACCCGCGGGGGCTGCCGTCCGGCATGATCGTCTCAATCGGTTATCCGGCAGACGGGCCGTTTGTGTCCGAGCGTCGCTTCAGGGACCTGACTGTGCCGGATGTTCAGCAGGGTCTGCGTCCGGACGGCTCGCCCTGGCCGGTTAACGGCGGGGCGGATGCTTTTCTTGACTTCATTGAGCAGGAGCTAATGCCGCTGATCGGGCGCAGATACAATGTGGACCACTCCAGAGCTGCGCTCTTCGGGCATTCCCTGGGCGGCTTCTTTACCCTGTATACGCTGATCCGCCGCGGCGGGCTGTTCAGCACTTATATCGCAGGCAGCCCGTCCCTCTGGTGGAAAGGCAAGGTGCTGTTTGATATGCTGCCTGAGCTGGAGGAGAAGCTGCGTAACGGGGAGCTTGCCTGCTCGCTGATGATTGGCATCGGCTCGGAGGAGGACGGTATGCTTGAGAATGCCAGAGCGTTCTATGAGCGTCTGGTCCCATTTGCCGGCAGCGGGTTCAGCCGGCTGGCCTATAATGAATTCCAGGGCGAAGGGCATATGTCTGTGCTGCAGCCGCTGTTCAGTCCGATGCTGCGTTTTATTTTTGCGCCGGAAGGTGCCAAGCTCTGTATCTGAGAGCCTGCGGATAACAGTCCGATTTGACAAATCATCAGGATGCTTTATATTAGTAAGGGAGCAAGGAACCGTACTCATATTAACGCAGGCCGTAATTACAACAATTGATGCAGCGCGGTGTTCCGGATTTTTCCGGATGCTGCGCTTTTCTTCTATATATAGGAGAAAAAATAATGCCGGAAAAAATGGTATGTAACAGGTGCCCTGAGGGTATCTTCTAAGTATAGATCAGAGGTCGGGAAGGAGCGTATGCATAGGAAATGGGCAGTGTTCTTATTGCGTGGCTTTGTATGCTGTGTTTATTTTTTACATTTAATGATAAAGTAAGTCGGAAAATTTTTTATCCCGTAGCGCTGGTCGTTGTATTTGGCACTTTGGGCTATTGGACAGTTTTAATGTAACTTTTAGGTTCCTATCAGCTTATTTTCAGGTAGATCGTTTATATTGAATAAACCAGACACCCCCCAGTGTTATATGGTACCCTACAGGTCTTGCCAACTCCCATGGCAAGGCCTTTTGTTTTATTTTTTTAAAAGGAAAATAATGTGACATAATTCACAATAAAAAATCCGGAATTGATTTATATTAAATTTGTAATACTAAAGTTGAAAATAATTTATGCCGAAAAGAGGAGTATGAAAATGAATCATGAAGGTAATCTCCGCCGTGGTCTGGTGTTCGGCCTGTTTTTAAGTGTTCCGC
>RCUO01001169.1_pt1 | contig 10208 bp, 1 predicted proteins | sample 2166161 | NCBI WGS metagenome assembly RCUO01 (sample SAMN09932617, study PRJNA488358) | compost metagenome | feature: garden; material: soil; isolation source: compost soil in cyclohexanecarbonitrile-enriched culture | place: Germany: Experimental Botanical Garden Goettingen | collected 2016-01-27 | reverse complement strand
GAGCCTGCTGCACTGCTGCTCTCCAGCTTGAAGGCTCTCATGATCATGACCGCCATATCCTGGCGGGTAATGTACCCGTCGGGATTAAAGACGGTATTGCCCACACCCGAGATAATCCCCAGCTCCTTCGCTTTCAGCACCGTTCCGTAATACCAGGAACCGGCTTTTACATCGCTGAATACAGAAGCAGCAGAGGAATCAGCCGGAGCTTCGCCTGCCAGTCTTAACAGCAGGGCCGCAAATTCTGCGCGGGTGATCTTTTGCTTAGGGGCAAAGATCAGTTCTGTGCCGCTGACACCCTTCATCAGTCCCTGATTATAGGCCTCTTGTACAGAAGCAAGCGCCCAGGCGGAGATTTGGCTCTCATCAGTAAATTTGGCTGCATTCACTGCCCCCGGTGTAATACTGAACAGCTTGGAATCCCCTGTCAGGAAACGGTTGTACGCTGACAGTGCCAGCAGCGCTTGCTCGGTAGCCAGGCTATTTCCAGGCTGGCCTGCGGCATGGGCATAGCTGCCGTCTGCCTGTCTGAACGACGCCAGATGCGTCAGCAGACCGCCCTTTGCTTTTACAAAACGGACATCTCCAGGACCGATGCCGGCACTGCTGAGAGCAATGATGACCTGAGCTGTGCTTTCACTGTTTTCTGTACCTGAAGCCTTGTAGCCGCCGTTCTCCAGCTGCTGCTGCGACAGCCATGTAACCGCCTTGTCGAGTGCAGCCTGCACTGCAGACTGGCTGGTGTGGGCGGAAAGTGCCGTAACTGCCATCGCTGTCAGGTCTACATCATCGGTTCCCCCCGCAGTCAGCGGGAAGCCCCCATCCTTGCTCTGCAGCTCTAAGATTGAAGTAATCAGACGTTCTCTGGTCCACAGTGCATTTGCAGGCACCTTATAGGAGCCGCTGTCCAGGGCGATCAGGCCAAAAATCAGACCGTTGCTGCCCTGTCCCGCCATATTGCTGTTGTTATAAATCTTCTCAATCAGATTATAGCCGCCGATGCTCTGCGGATCTGCCCCGGCCGCAGCTACGGCCAGCACCAGCCGCTCATAATCGGTTACCTTGCGGAATTCACCATTGCTTGCAGCAAGCTGCTCCTTTACTGCGTTCAGATAGCTTGCCGGTACAGCATAGCCGCTACGGGCCAGGCCGATTGCCTGCCAGTCGCTCAGCTCCTCTGCTGCTGCTGCCGCCTTGGCTGTGGCAGCAATATCAGCGGCCAGCTTGTCACGCTGCGGTTCAAACTTACTGCGGTCTACAACTGCATACGTTGTAAAGTGGCTGATTTTACCGGTGATGACCCCTGTTTTGGCATCAAGCACTGCCGGAACTGGAATCCATTCACCTGTACTCTCGTTCAGCCAGGCCAGCGCCAGATTGGCTTGATTAGAAGCCGTGACCGGAAGCACAATCTGCAGGTCCACTGTGTTCAGGAATTTCGTACCGTCAGGCTGGAAATCATACATTCCCGATACCACTTCGGGACGGTTTGCAGGTAACTCCTGAACCACAATTTCAACCGTACCGGACACCGAACCTGCCGGAAGCTGCAGCTGTACTTCACCGGCACTGTCCTTCAGTACAGACGATGCACCCGGAGTTACATTCTGCCGGAAGCTGACCACATTGGCGCTTAGCAGCTTTTGAAGCGCTGCTGCCTCTTCCGCTGTCATTAGGGTTCCGGTTACGGCAGTCGTCTGACCGACCTGCTGAATCGGAAGCGTATTGTCAGCAGTAATGGCTACCCCTGCCAGGCTTCCTGATCCGGCTGCGCCTGTGCCGCCGGTGCTTCCCGGTCCACCTGGCGGATTTCCGATATCCGCTCCGCCGTCGGTTGTGTAGCGCCAGGCCAGCACATCGCCGCTGCTGAGCTTATAGCTGCCCGCGCTTGTTTTGGGATAGCTGCCGTTAACCGAATACATCCAGCCGCTGTCTTTGCCCCGGTCCATCTCGGCCAGGCCGTCGATCGATTTAATATAGACACTGTCACCGCTGCCGCCGCTCACTACTTTGCCGCCAAGCTGGCGGACCAGCAGGCTGTAAGCAGTCTCGCCTTCATTCAGCGTTACAGTAGTACTGGAGAGAATGCTGCCCTTAATGCTGTCACCGGTGACAGAGATCACCGCCGTCGCCGGCTGGGGAACTGTATCCACAGACGCAATGGTCAACGCCTGTGTGTAACGGGCAATGCTTGGCAGCTGGCCTTCAGCATAGCCCGTTACAGCCAGTGTGTGTACACCGGCCGGCAGGCCTTGCCCGAAGGCTGCCACACCCTCTGAATTTGTTGTAGCTGTAACTCCGCCGGCACTGACCTGAACCCCGGCAGCAGCAGAGACAACCAGCTGCGGTACATAGCTCGCATCCCAGACCTGTGTAAGCTGCTTGACCTGAACAGCAAAGGCTTCACCCTGCTTAGGCTGCGCAGGCGTAACCGCCACTGAATCCACTAGCTGCGTGCTGCTTCCGCCGTAATAGACAAGCACCTTGTCAGACGCCAGCAGTACGAAATCATTCATTCCGGTTTCAGGATAGATCCATTGTCCTCCACGGGATACCGCAAAGCTCCAGTATCCGTCTTTGTGGTAGACTCCGCCTTCAATTCCGCCGATTCCCTGAACGAAAATACCATACTGGGATTCGGTAGCCTGCAGCGCAATGCTACGGGAAGCCGTCAGCTGCTGCAGGGCATCATAAGCATTGAACGCCTCAAGCGCACCCTCGGCTATAATGCCCTGCGGTCCTTCAATGGCCAGGGAAGCCGCTACATTGCCGGGAGCTACCTTGAAAGCCTGCGTATGCCGTACAATTGTAGGGGAGGCCCCTTTAACATAGCCGGTTACGGCCAGCGTGTAGACTTTGGCAGGCAGACCTTTTTCAAAAGCAGCCTTGCCTGCATCATCTGTAGTTACCGTTGTACCGTCAATCGTTACCTGTACTCCGGCTGCCGGTGAAACAACCCGATCACTCGTATACGTTGTATTATTCCACACCCATTGTACTTGTGTAATTGTAACTGTGAACGGTTCATCCGGTTTTGGCTGCTGCGGGGTGGTCTCAACTAAGTCTACTACCTGTGTAGCTAAACTCCCCAGGTAGACAAGCACCTTATCAGATGCCTGCAATTCGAAACTGCCCATGCCGACGCTCGGATAAATCCATTTCCCGCCACGCTGGACTACAAAATTCCAATACCCGTCGTAGGTTTCGCCAGGATAGCCGGCAATACCGGATACATAGCTGCCGAAAGAGGACTCTGTAATCTGCAGCGGAATATTCTGCGCGGCAGCCAGCTTCTTCAACGCTGTCATTACATTTGCCGCTTTCAGCACACCTTCGGCAATAAGGCCCTCAGGCCCTTCAACTGCCAGCTGAACGGACACATTGCTGGAGATAATGGTTACAGGCTGCGTGTACTTAACAAGTGCAGGTGCCTTGTCAGCCGTGTATCCTGTTACTGTCAGCGTATAATCCCCTGCCGCCAGGCCTGCACTGAATTCGGCTTTGCCGTCTTGGCCGGTAACCGCAGTCTGGCCGCCGACGGTAACCTTCACCCCTTCAGCTTTGGAGGTTACCGGAACTGGGGCACCTGTGCTCCAATCCCATGTAATCTGAGTCACTGTGACGTCGAAGGCTTCGTCTTCTCCAGGCTGCGCCTTGGACAATTCAGCCGATTCAACAAGCTGGGTGCCGAAATCCCCGTAGTATACGACAACGCGGTCAGCGCTCTTAAGGCTGAAGTCCTTCATGCCTACTTCGGGATACAGCCACTCTCCGCCGCGGACTACCGCATAGCTCCAGCCGTCATAGCCGCCGAACAGTCCCGCAGTCACATTCCCGATTGCCGTAACATAACTGCCGGAAGGGTTCGTAAGCGCCAGACCGTTCAGTGCTGCGACCTTCTCCAGCGCTTCAAGGGCATTGCCTGCATAAGCACTGCCTTGTCCCAGCGTACCCTGCGGCCCTTCAATTACGAGCGGTACATACACCAGCGGATTCTGCGCTGCCGGCTTCGTAAAGTCATACAGCTTCCCGTTATTGCCGCCGCTGGACAGGTTGTAGGCAACAAGTGCCTGCAGCCCTTGTTCAGTTGCGTAGGCATTGACGCTTCCGCTCTCATTATGGGCAAAGCCGCCGCCGGCTTTGAAGAAGCTCAGCAGTCTTCCGATCAGGTCTCCGTCTGTCTTGGTAAAATCCGGTCCTGCCGGGTCTATGCCGAAGGAGGTCAGGCCGATAATAACCTGGGCGGCACTCTCGCTGTTATCGCCGTATCCGCCTTTACTGTCCTGCGCAGCGGATAACCAGGCTACCGCCTTCTGTCCGGCAGTTGCTACTGCCGGCTCATTCCGGTGCGCAGCCAGCGCCGTCAAAGCCATCGCCGTCATATCCGGGTCGCTGGCACCTGATGACAGGGTAAAGCCGCCGTCTGCCTTCTGCTTGGACAAAATCTCGCTTAACAGCACCGCTTTGCTCCATTTGGCATCACTCGGCAGGGTATAATCACCGGAATCCAGCGCAAGCAGCGCATATACCGGGGCATTGAGCGTCTGTCCGCTGATCTTATCATTGTTATAGATCTTCTCAATCAGATTGTAGCCCGCCGAGGAGCCGCTGCCGGCGTAATTCTCCGGATCCGCACCAACTGCCTTCACCGCAAGCACAATCCGAGCATAATCCGTCACGCTGGCAAAGCTGCCGCCGGCTGCGCTAACCTTTTGCACAAGGGTCTGCACATAGCTGTCAGGCACATCATAGCCGGCCTGGGCAAGCCCGATTGCCTGCCAATCTGACGTTACGCCGCTGTTCAAAACATACTCAGCAGTCTTGTAGGTAGCCTCTTTTACAGTAACCTGGCCATTGTCCGCTGCTACCAGCGTACTAAGCAGTCCCGGGGAAGCATCATCCGCTGTATACACAGCCTCCGTTACACTTTCCGCTCCTTGAACCGCTGAAGCATCCGCTGCAGCATAGCTTTGGCCGGACGGGACAACAGCTCCCCCTATAATGGAGATAATCAGCAATAAAGCCAGGCCGAGTCTCAGGAACTTGGCAGAATAATTCTTTTTCATCTTTACCCTCTTTCCTATTAATTAATAGAATGATCCTTCAATTGCCCCTAGCCCAACATAAAAACCGCCCTGATTAAGGGCGGCGGGAAGAATACAAATTAACGGCAGGACGGCTGTAAGCTAAGCCTGCTCATCACAAGCCCGGCCATAAGCAAGCACAACTTGTGCAAAGCACACTATCGCCTTAAGCCGCAGTCCATCTGCATGTGTTCCGCATTCTTACCCCACGAAGAAGTGAAACGTCTGTGAAAAAGGCAGGTCTCCTGGCTTGTGCTTCATCGTTCCCCCTTGCCTTCCCGCCCTTCTAAACATCCGGACAGTGGCACATCAGCAGGGGTCGCTCTGCATTTACAGTGGCGGGACCGCGCCGGATTCGCACCGGCCTTCCCTATTAAGCGGTTCTATCAAGGTAGAACACGCACCTTTTTCACTAGCTTATTAAATTTTAATATTCATAATCATAGCTAGTATTCCCCTGTATGTCCATAGAAAAGCTGTAACAATCTCATTCCACTCTATGTCAGTAGTGCGGCAGGTGAACAGGCGTCAGCAGCAGAATTGCTTCTACCCGGCAAATATGTGTCAGGGAGAGCATGCCCGCGCAGACTTCCTTCTCAGCCCTTTCCCATACAATAATTACCCGCCCCCTGCCATGCAGCCCTCCCTTTCTCTCCGACTAGCTATACCCTCTTCCTCTTCCTCTTCCTCTTCCTCTTCCTCTTCCTCCTACTCCTACTCCTACTCCTACTCCTACCTAATCCTACCCCACTCCTATTCCAAGTCCACTCCTATTCCAAGTCCACTACTCCACTGCTCCAGTACTCCACCACTTCCCACTTCCCACTTCCCTCTTCACCACTCCACCACTCCACCACTCCACCACCACGCTAATTACTCGGACGACCTGCCGTGCAAACTACCACTGTCCTGATGCCTACAGCCCCTCTTTACTCCGACAACAAACACACCTGAAATTAGTTGGAAAAAAGTAATTTAATTCTGCCGGAATCCCGATTTTAGTGTAAATAGGTGGAAAATAGTTACTTAATCCTCTAGTTTTCTGCTTATTTCGAGTGATCGGCTGAATTAGATGGAGAATTTCCACATAAACCGGTTCATCGCTTATTTCTGCAAAGATTAGTTGTCTAAAATCCACTTAACTACAACCACCTCTTCAGCATTCCGCAGAAAAAAACCTGACCGCACCTGAACATTCCTGCCCGCCCCTCTGCCGATAGTTGTACTGATCAAAATCGAATTTATGCGCGTTGAGAATACGGCGGATTGGGATAAAATACTCTTTCACTGCGACAGCACCCTATATATTAGTATTCCACCGCCCACCATTGGCAGAAAAAATTCCTGAACGTACCCGTGCCGTTATCGGTCACTTGTACTGTTCAGGATTATATTAGTTGGTGACACTAGTTGGTCAGGGACAAACAGGCGTTACTGCGCACCCGCAGTACTCTCTGCATTAGCATCGTCAGAGCCGGCTGCATCTGTGTCAGCTCCACCGGATGCATTGTTGCCGCCAGCGTTGTTGCCAGTAGTACCGGCACCAGCCGAAGCATCAGGCGTTGCCCCCGCTGTAGCGGAAGGCTCCGCTGCCGGCGTGGAGGATGCTCCCGCCGCCGGGTCAGGCTGAACAATCAGCTTGTAATCACCGGCTTTGATCATGCTGCCGGCGGCAAGCACTGCACCCGGCTCCAGGTCAACGGTGACACGGTAGTATGCAGCGCCCGGCTGGCCGGATGACACCGGGGAAGAGACGGACTCGTCGCCGTCTCCTGTCCCGGTACTGGCATTACCAGCCGCGCCTTCATCCACTCCAGACCCGGCATTACCAGCCGCGCCTTCATCCACTCCAGATCCGGCATTACCAGCCGCACGTTCATCCGGTCCAGATCCGGCATTACCAGCTGCGCCTTCATCCACTCCAGATCCGGCATTACCAGCAACGCCTTCATCCGGTGCCGCCGCCGGCACCAGGCAACTGCCTGTCGTCGCGATAACACCGTAGGTGTCCGTCACCTTGTCGCCGGACATGAGTTCAATCTCCGAAGGGTTAAAGGCGGAGCATGTCTCAGTATCTTCAAAGGTGAACACCAGCCGTGTACCGCCTGCAGCACCGCTGCCGAGCACAACGGTAACCGCCGAATCGCCGCCTGTCCCTGCCCCGGTCTCCGGCTGTGCCGGGTCCGGCCGCAGCAGGCTGACCGCGATAATCACTGCGATGATCACAAGCCCCAGGACGGAGCCGCTGATCAGGAGTTGAAATCGGCTGCGGCTGACCCACCGCGCCAGCGGCGAAGCCAGCTTGCTGCGGGCTTCATTATAAACATTTTGCAGCGCCGGTCCGGCTGCAGCCGCATAGCTTTTGCGGAATTCACGGCTCTTGAACGCTTCACGGTCTTGATTCATGAAATATCTCAGTACAGCCCGCTTATAGCCCGGCCACAGCTTCTTATTAGAGACCGTGAACAGCCAGCTGCCCTGCGACCAGTCAAAGAAACGGTACACCGTCTCTTTGTCACCGGCCGCCTTACGCACAACCAGCTCCAGCAGTGCATCATAATCCAGCGGTCCGTCCGCGCGCTCACTGCTGTGATAGAACGCAAGCGGCAGCCGGTCAAACGGCTCGGCGCTGCTTGCCTCCTTCAGCCAGCGGCGCCCGAGCAGCTGCACATCGTCCAGCTCACGCGGGGCAAGTCCGGCAAAAACCTCCTCATCCGGCTTCTCCTCACCGAACCAGCGGTAGGCGGCACGAAGGGCATTGGCCTTGCGTCTGCTGATTGCATCCAGCGGCGGCTGCCAGTCCTCCGTATCCCGGTAACGCAGAAACGAAATATCCAGCAGCTGCTCCATCGTCAGCCCGTCCAGATCTACCCTGCTCAGCAAAAAGCGGTCGGCGGCTGTCGCCAGCTCCAGCAGCAGCGACATTGCCTCCGGATAGAGGCCGCTGCCTCTGCGCCGCTCTTTTTCCGCCTGCTCAACAAACTCATGGGCAGCAGCCACAGCAGCCACCGGGTTCTTGTCCCCGGCCAGCTTCTCCAGCAGATACTCCTTCACCATATCCCGGACAAAGGCCTGCTGCAGCACCTCCGGCAAAAAGCGCCCCCAGTGGAACACAAAGCGCATGATCTCTCTCATATCAGCGGCAGCAGCAAGCCTGGAGTCGATGTACGGCTCCAGCAAGGCTTTGCGGAACACCGGCTGAACCAGCACTTTTTTGAAGAAGGCTGCACTCAGCTCCCCGTCACTCTCAATGATGCCGTATGCCGCTGCCAGCACATCCTCCCGTCCGGCGGCAGGACAATTGAGCATGGCGTTGATGAAGTAATCGACAATTTTGCCCCGGTAATTATGGCCCTCCAGCACAAAATACGCCTTAAACTGCTCCAGCACCTCAGGCTCTGGAATAATGCGCTGCCGGACGGCATCATACTCACGGTCGAACCGCTCCAGAAACAGATCGTTCAGCCTGATCCGTGACTCCAGTGCACCCTCTGGCTTCAGGTAGGATAACAGCCCGCCGAGCACAGCAGACTTGTTCTCCGTGTACAGCTGCTCATTCCCCTGTTCAATCTCATAAAAAACCGCCAGCTCATTATAAAGCGCAAGCTGAAGCTTCCGCTCAGCAGCCTCGCCCAGCAGCAGCGAATCGGCGAACCGGCCGAAGTCCTCCATGCTGCCCCCGCGGCTGAGGGTTGTCCAGGCAAGCCCGGCAAACGGCTGGCGCGTCCCCGTAAAGTCCGCATTGAGAATACGGCCGGATGAAAGATCAAAGACATAATCCTTCTCGATGCTCCGGTCACCGGGACGCAGCGAGCCTTTTTCCACAAAGGTCAGATGAATGTATTTGCGGCTCTGCGGCTCATTCGCATAGGTAATGACACCCAGACGGCGGCGGAAATCAAACGGCAGGGCCCGAAACAGCACTTCTGTCAGTTCCGCAGCGCGCCGCGAAATTTCTATGACCGGCACATCGAGTGCAATATAGATTTTTTTCTTCCCGGCTACGGAGAGCATAACTGCCTGCAGCAGCGCTTTGAACAGCTCTTCGCTAAAACCGAGTGCACGCAGCACCTCCAGCGGCTCAGGCCGGCTTGTACGCTCACGCACAGGAATACCGGTCAGCTCCGGCAGCGTACCGCCCGGCTCACCGTCATATTCAGCGGCAAAGTCCGCATGCAGCCAGTCCCCGTAATGCTCCACAATCTCTTCCGAGCGGATCGGCGGCACAATAAAGTTATGGGCGAAAAAAGCGCTCCGCTGTCCCGTAAAATCAGCCGCCAGATAGCGGCTCTGCCCGATCACCGTATCGTTGGTCTCCGTATGGAACAGATGCAGCGCAGCAGGATACATCTCCTCACTTTTCTCGCCGCGTGCTGTGAGCTCAGCCGGAGCATCGTAGACGCAGAAGGGGTGGAGAATTTTTTTGACAAAATTATTATCAAGACTGTCCGATTTCGCTACGGTATCGAAGCCCTCGGTTGACCGGTAAACCCCGCGCCGCTCGCGGGTGTACATCTGCTGGGTGATCCCGGACCCTGAGAATCTGTTCACGGCCCGTCGCTCCCCTCAATATACTTCAGCTTATGCAGCAGCCAGATAAACGGCTCGTCCACACGGATCGGGCTGACCACACCTTCGATTTTCTGATTGACCGGATTGCTGCCCAGCGCAGAAACGGCGAAATATCCGGTATTGGCAAAATACACATCCATCGTATCCTTGAACGGACGGTCCACCTTCTCGATAAACCGGCGGATTTCTCCGTCGATATTATGATACTCGTCCAGATTCAGCGTTTTACGGTGCACGTAATTATTGAACACGTTGCTGTTCGCCTTGATATAATCGCCGTCCTCATCCTTGAGCGAATGCAGCATATCGCTTTTGGCGAGAACAACCGCTGTCGGAATATCGGTTTTGCTCTTCTCCTGATAGGCGATAAAATCGCCGAACATCGTCAGCACCACATCGCGCGGCTCATCATACTGCGACACCCATTCACCCGGCCGGTCGCCGTAGTTGATGCGGATCTTCTCGCGGATGGAGCGGATCTGCAGCGGATCGACCATGAACAGGATACCGGCGGAGTTTTGGATATGCTGGCCATGCAGCCCAAGATAGTCC
>RCUO01001168.1_pt1 | contig 10221 bp, 6 predicted proteins | sample 2166161 | NCBI WGS metagenome assembly RCUO01 (sample SAMN09932617, study PRJNA488358) | compost metagenome | feature: garden; material: soil; isolation source: compost soil in cyclohexanecarbonitrile-enriched culture | place: Germany: Experimental Botanical Garden Goettingen | collected 2016-01-27 | reverse complement strand
TTCAACAAGCTTTTTAAACGTGTTGTCGGGGTTACACCCAATGAATATAAACGAATTAGTATTGTATAAGGAGATCGATCACTTGCATTCAGAGCTTCAAAGAAATAGCGAAAATCATGAAATAACCGTCTACGACACAACAGAACTATATGGTGAAAAAGGCTCCTTCCGCGTTATGCAGTTCTCGAATCATGCCACTCAAGGTGCGATGGATCTTAATGACCCGCAACGAATTCTCTTTGAATATCCGCGGGCCATCATTCACTTCATGGAGTTCAACCTCCCCTCTTTTGAGGATGTTTTTCTTATTGGGCATGGAATTGGAACAATTGCCGGGCATTTTCCGGAGAAAAGATTTAAAGTAGCCGAGCTAGACAACGAAGTAGTCGAATTAAGCCGCCGCTGCTTCGGATATAGTCAAGATAACGTAGTGATCGGTGACGGACGTCAGATCCTTGAAGGTGAAAATCCGCAAGTATATGATTACATCATTTTGGACGCATTTACTGCCGCTGGTACACCAAGGCATTTAGTCTCCCGTGAATTTTTCAGTATTACCCGTTCGAAGCTAAACACAGGCGGATATATTCTCATGAATCTAATGGGAAAAGGTGAAAATGACCCGCTTATCAACGCGATTTATACGACGCTTACCGAAGAGTACGCCTATATCAAAGCCTTCTCCCTGCCTTCAGAAGGGGCCGCTGATATCCAAAATATCATTATGGTTGGCGGCAGCTCCCCTGTCCGCTTTCAAGCCCGCCATTTGGCAGGTTTCAAAGAAATACAGCTGGGACAAGGATATCTGATTCAGGATTAACTATAAAAAATGACCTCATCCTCCACTTCACTGTGGATTTCGAGGTCATTTTTGGGTTGTTTTCATATCGCACCATTTAAACCGGATTAGGCACAAAGCTGCCACCACGGCAATATTTCAAGTAATTCAGTGCATGCACCTGGCCGGTCATTTCCAGCTCATCACGATACACTGGATCATGCCAGCCTTCGATATCAATCGTACCTTTATAACCCGCTTGGCGCAGGATGGTGATTACATCTACCCAATTGGTATCCCCGAAGCCAGGGGTTCGATCCCATACATAAGGTTTGGGGCCATGAATACCGTATTCCTTGACGATGTCCCAAGCGATGGTCGCATCCTTGCCATGCACATGGAATACTTTATCCATCCATTTGCGCAGCTGCGGAAGCGGATCAATTAATGCGATCATCTGGTGGCAAGGCTCCCATTCCAATCCCAGATTATCTGCCGGAATGGCATTGAACATCTTCTCCCAGGCCGAAGGATTGTGAGCGATGTTCCACTCTCCGCTCTGCCAGTTTCCGCCCATAGCACAATTCTCAAAAGCAATTCGCAGGCCGCGATCTGCCGCTCTCTTCGCCAGTTCTCCGAACACCTCTGTAAACTTCGGGATGGACTCGTCAATGGACAAACCTGGCAATCGGCCGGTGAACCCGCCTATAATATCTGTACCAAATAAATGTGCATGATCAATCAGCCGCTCCCAGCTGGCCAATGTGTCGGCATTGTCGCCGCTGCCATCCAGCGGATTGCCATAGATGCCCACAGAAGAGATGACAAAATCATGCTCAGCAGCTAACTCCCTCAGTCGTGCAGCCGTTTCGATCAAATCGGTTTCGCCGGTGGTCTGCCAAAAGTTCAGATTAAATGATTCAAATCCATGCCCCACAATTTGTGGAATGACCTTAACGGCTTCTCCACCACGAACAATCGTACCTATTCTCAGTGTATCTTGCATTTCGGTTCCACTCCAATAAAGGTTTATAGTGTGATCTTAACGAGGTTTAATCATCTTGCAGGAACCACGCTTGAGCAATACCGCATCATAGACAATATGCTGATGGTTTGACCGTCCGGAAATGAGGTCGAACAGAACACCTACACTGGATAAGGCCATTTCCGTACCCGGCTGGCTGATTGTATCAAGAGAAGGATGATAATATTCAGCCATCTCGATCCCGTCAAAGCCAATGATCGAAATGTCATCAGGGATAGATAACCCCGCGGTAAGCACCGCTTTGGCAGCACCGATGGCAATCGTGTCGGAAGCGGCAAATATAGCTGTAATTCCCTTGTTCTTGTTGAGCAGTCTCCGCGCAGCATTAAATCCCGAGCTGGGACTGTATTCACAATCCTCAACCAACCCTGAATCGTAGGGCAGACCCTGCTCTTCGAGTGCTTTTTTGTAGCCCAAATACCGCCGGTTGCCCGTGGTTTCATCCAATAAAGGAGACTTGGCTAAAAAGCCGATATTCGTATGACCTAATGAGATCAAATAATTGGTAGCCTTATAGGCTTCCTTCGTTTCATTGATAATAACGCTGGAAAAAATAAGCGGGTTCACCTCCTGCGTTGAGGTGATCGTTGTCAGCACAAACGGAACCGTCAGCTGTTTGAACTTCTCTTCAGAATGATCATAGGTTCCACCCATGAAGATAATCCCGCACAGATTCTTCTCCTTCACCAGTTGAATAGCAGCATTGATTTCATCGGTCCCATCCTCTACTTGCTGGATAAGAAACGGGTAGCCCCGCAGATTGACCTGCCGTTCAATTTCTCTGATCATATTAGAGAAAAAAGGATTGGTAATCCCCTTGACCATAAGTGCAATGTTCTTAGATTGTGTAGTTTTCAAATTCCGCGCGTTGGAATTGGGAATATAATTGTATTCCTTAACCACACTCATCACTTTCTCACGTGTAGACTTGCTCACCGGTCCCTTGTTATTGATTACCCTGGAGACCGTCGAGATGCCCACACCGGAAATCCGCGCGATATCCTTGATATTTACATCCACTTTACTCCCCCATTTATGGGTAAAGGAGCTATATCGAATTATAGCTCCCTTACACCCCTTAACTTTCTTTAGTTGACAGGAACAAACGCAGCCAATTGCTTCTCTACTTCGGCAATGACCTTGTCAACTCCTGCTTTTTTCAACTGATCACGGTACTCCGCAACAGCTGCTTTTGGATCTTTGCTTGTTTTACCAAGCATCAATTGAATACCGAGCTGTGAATTTACGTTGGAAATCGAAGCAATTTCAGTTGTAACATTGGTTGGATCAAAGCTGAAGCCATTGTAAGGATCATCGATAGCCACTTTATCCCATTCTGCGAATAAGGAGTTACGGATTGGGTTTTCTGTATCCGTAGGAACTACGAATTTGTCATTACGAAGTGACCAAGCAGCGAAACCTCCGCCGTCCGTTTTATCGTTGAAGCCTGCAGGCTGCTTTTTAACACCATTTTCCATCACATATTGTTTGCCTTCAATACCGTTTTGGATGAGGTTGTAGTAGCTTTCATCGGTCATGAACTTCTCGATCACCATCAGAGCGCGCTCTGGATTAGCTGAGTTCGTGCTGATTACAGTCGAGTTATCAACGCCCATTTTACGTTTGATCTTCTTATTAGCTTCCGCAAAAGTAAAGAAGTAAGGATCTGATTCCGGTTGTGCCTTCAAATCCGCACCGTATTGGCCGATCCAGTCCTGAGCATGAGTCAAATAACCTGCGGAGTTAGCTGCTCTGAAGTTATCCTTGCTGCCAAGGGTTGCAGACAGCACATCTTTACTCCAGTAGCCTTTATCCGCCCATTCACGCATCTTCACAGCCCAATCTTCAAATTCCTGAGTAAAGGCTGGATGGAAGACGGTCTTGTAGTCCTCTGGACTTTTAGTCACAAGATTCAGCTCATTCAAAGATATACCAGGAGCGTTAAGCCACATCCCTGTAGTATCTACGAGCATTCTGAACATATTGGCTGCATCTTCTGCCTTGCCGTTAATTGGTGGGAAGGACTCATTAGCAACCACATTATCCATGTATTTAACCATATCATCAATGGAAGTGATTTTGTCCATTCCATATTTCTTCAGCAAGTCAGAACGATAGGCATAACCGGCAGGTGTGTATTCGCTATAAAGACTTGGTACACCATAAATTTTGCCTTTGTATTTTGTATTTTCCCACACACTTTCCGGAATTTCCGCCTTCAGCTTAGGAGCAACTTTATCCAGCATTTCTGTAAGGTCCACTAGAGCGCCTTCACTAGCCAATGTGAAATAAGACACAGGAGCTCCGGGAGATGCATGCGACATATCAAATTCTTCGCCTGAAGCAAATAGCAGCGGGTACTTAGTAGCGATATCCGGCCAGTCAATATACTTCACTTCAATCGTAGCGTTTAGATCAGCTTTGAGCTTCTTGTTAATCTCAGCGAGGATTTCTTTATTTTTAACTCCTTCGCTGCCCCACAGGTAGTACACCAGCTTAGCTTCCTTGGAAGTATCCACTCCGCCTGCATTGGCTGAAGCCTCTGGAGCTTTCGTGGCTGCCGGATCATTACTCGGCTCATTGTTGTTCTTGGATGTGCAGGCTGTCAGTGCTCCAGTAAGCATGAGGACAGCAATTAAAGAAGACGCGATCTTTTTACCTTTCATTTAGGTAAGCCTCCCTTTTCTCTTCTATTTATGAAACTTTCATTTATAATAAACGCTCTTCGAAAAGAAGATTGCGTCCATTAACCCTTTACAGCCCCGATGGTGAGGCCTGTTACGAAATAACGCTGTACAAATGGATACAGGAGAATAATCGGTCCAGTGGCCAGCACAGCTGTAGCCATCTTGATGGATTGCGTCGGAAGATCAGCAGTATTGATGACCGCTCCCGAGTTGATTAGCGCTCCTAAGTTCGTCTGATTGACCATTCGCTGCAAAAAGTATTGGAGCGGATATTTCGTCGGACTGTCAATATACAACATCCCGTTATACCACTCATTCCAAAAGCCTAGTGCTGAGAAAAGCCCAATAGTAGCCAAGGATGGAACCGCCAGCGGAATAAATATCCGCCAATAGATGCGAAAGTCGCCAGCACCGTCAATGGTAGCGGATTCATATAAGGAATCCGGAATCGCCTTCATGAAATTACGCATCAGGAAGATGGACCATGCACCAACTACACCCGGAAGAATCATGGCGAATAAGCTGTCCTTCATATGCAGGTGCTTAACCATCAGGATGTATGTCGGAATCAAGCCGCCACTGAATAGTGTTGTAAAGTAAATCAAGAAGGAAAAGAAGTTGCGGTACTTGAAATCCTTACGGTTGAGCACGAACCCGGCCATCGACATCATAAACAGTCCGAGTACCGTACCCACTACGGTAATGAAGATAGTTACCTGATAAGCATTCACCAGCTGAGTAGAGTTGTTGAATAGCATCTCGTAAGCTTTAAAGGAAAATGCCTTCGGCAGCAGCTTATAACCTTCACGAACAATTTCCTGCTCGTTCATGAACGATGAGGAGATCATCAACGCGAAGGGGAATAAACAGAATAGCGCAAAGATAGCGATACAGATATAACTGACTGCTTTTATGAGAATGCTTCCGGAATCCTGTTTGATTGTACTCTTTTCCATATTTATCACCCCTGTTTCGTGTCTAGTCTTAGAACAAAGCGCTGTCCGGTTCTACCTTACGTACAATAAAGTTAACCACAAGCACCAGAATCAGGCCGAATAAGGATTGGTAGAAGCCCACTGCGGCACCCATAGAGAAGTTGAATTGTCCCACCAGTGAACGGAAGACATAGGTATCGATGATATCTGTCTGCGGATACAGTACAGAGTTCGTACCGATCAGATTATAGAAAAGGTCAAAGGATCCCTTGAGAATTCCACCCATACCGAACAGTAGAAGCAGAATAAAGGTTGGCTTCAGAATCGGCAAGGTCATATAACGGATTCGCTGCCAGGTAGTCGCTCCATCCATATAAGCAGCCTCGTACAGATCATGATTAATTCCTGTGATCGTTGCCAGATAAACAATCATTCCATATCCGGTACCCGCCCAGATCTTGAAAGCCACAATAATATATTTCCAGATGCCCGGATCGGAATAGAACTCGTAACGGTCTAGCCCCATTCCAGTTAACATCGTATTGATAAACCCGGAATTGAAATTGAATATATTGTAGGCAAACACACCGACGATAACCATGGAGATGAAATTCGGTAACAGGATAACGGATTGTGATATTTTTTTGAACCACTTGCCTGAGATCTCAGACAACATAATGGCAAATACTATTTGAATGATATTACCTAGAGCTAGAAAGACGATATTATAGAGCAGCGTATTCTTGGTAATATTCCATAGATCCCCATTTTGAACCAGAAACTCAAAGTTCTTAAGGCCGATAAAGTTACTTCCAAAAATCCCCTTATTGAGCTTGTAATCTACAAATGCGACGTAAGCTCCAGGCATTACAGCATAGTGAAAGATAACGAAATATACGATTACAGGCAGCAACATTAGAAAAAGAACTTTGTTCTTAATGACTTCCCGAACAATGTTTCCACCCACAAGCTTCAGTCTCGCCAAAGTGCCCACCTCCAATTTGAAAGATGCATTCAGTCACATGCATAAATTACCTTCCTTTCTTGTCCAGCAGCCAGAATAAAAACAGTTTGCCCAACCTTCATAAAAAAGTGTATCGAGCGTTGTAGAAACGTTTCCAGTGTTTCTGTAAAACTCTCTGTGTGAGAAGCATACTCCCAAAATGTATGCGCTGTCAATTCATTTTATTTTTGAATTACAAGTACTAAAGTTACATATTTCACGTAAAAAAATATAAATTAGCTGTTTTTCCAAAGGCGATTGACTTTTTTTGGTGTTCAGACTAATATCGAGGTGTATCGTTTGTGGAAACGTTTTTATACTTTTCTTTCATAGACATGTCAGTCTCCATATGTAACATCTTAATGATGCAATCCTCTTCTGATTTAATTCATGCCTCATCCCTGTATCCGAAGAGAGAAATGCTATGATTTTCACAACAATTGAACCTGATTATAGCTCAGGCCCATTCCGCATCTCGGAGCTGCGTGCCAGGAGAGTTAACGGTTCACTCCCATCCTTATCGCCTATCTAACGTAAGTTTTGCTAATAAAATCATGCTTACGCTGCCTGGCGGGGAACTACACATCTATTTAACAAACTAACTTTCAATGCGCTCACGAGGAAGGAGTTAACCATGACTAAAACGTTTATCCAAGATCTTGTGAACGATATGACCCTGGACGAAAAGCTGGCCCAATTAACCCAGCTAGGTCCTCACTATTGGGGTTTGGACGATACCGTGGATTTAACCGGACCATTTAAGGAACTGAACATTAAGCCGCAGGTAATGGAGAGCATCGGAAGTGTTCTGAACGGTATTGGAGCCCGGAATGTAATCGAGCAACAGACCCGACATTTGCAAACCAGCCGACAAAAGATTCCTCTGCTCTTCATGGCGGATGTCATTCACGGCTACCGGACCATCCTCCCGATTCCGCTGGCCATGGGCAGCAGCTTTGACCTTGAAGCCTGTGAAAGGTTTGCTGAAATCGCCGCCAAGGAGAGTGCGGCTGCCGGCATTCACGTCACCTTCTCGCCCATGACTGATCTCGTACGCGACCCGCGCTGGGGACGTGTCATGGAGACATCTGGTGAGGATCCCTATCTGAATGCCCGTGTCACCGAAAGTATGGTGCGGGGTTATCAGGGCAAGGACCTAAAAGAAAAAGGACGCATCGCCGCCTGTGTGAAGCACTTCGCTGGTTATGGTGCTCCCGAAGGCGGACGGGAATACAACACGGTGGATATGTCTTCCGGCGTATTGCGTGAGTTCTACCTGCCAGCCTATAAGGCTGCCGTAGATGCTGGTGTGGCCATGGTGATGGCCGCATTTAATACCATTGACCGTATCCCGGCAAGTGGTAATTCCGAACTTCTTCGCGGGATTTTACGGGAAGAATGGGGCTTCAACGGCGTTACCATCGCCGATTTCAATTCCGTTAATGAGCTGATTCCCCATGGCGCCGCGATAGATGGCCGTGAGGCAGCCGAGAAAAGTCTGGCTGCTGGGCTGGATATTGAGATGATGTCCACTCACTATCTAAACCACGGCGCTGCTCTGGTCGAGGAAGGAAAGCTTGATATCGCCTTGATCGATGAAGCCGTCATCCGGGTGCTTGAGCTCAAGGACGCGCTTGGCTTGTTCGATAATCCATTCAAGGATGCAGATCCGCTGGTGGATGAGGCTCCGAAACCTAGCGCGGAGCATCTGCAGGCCGCACGGGAGCTTGGAGCTAGCTCAGTTGTACTGCTCAAAAACGACAATGATGCTTTGCCCCTTAAACGTGGCATGAAGATTGGTCTGGCTGGTCCTTTCGCCACCTCCATTCATGTGCTGGGCGGTTGGGCCGGGACAGAAAAAGATCCGGCTGTATCACTCTACACCGGCATTTCGCAAAAAACATCTGCCGAAAATATTTTTACGGCCATGACTGGTGAGCTGGGAAGCATGCTTGAGGGTGTTTTTGATGTGGAGGATGAAATCGAGGACGCCTACCAGCAGCTGCAGGATTGTGATGTAATTCTCGCCGCTGTCGGTGAGAATCAGCAGGATACCGGGGAAGGCGGAAGTAAATCCAATCTCCGCCTATCGGCCAATCAGGAGAAGCTGATCTGGCGTCTGAAGGATACCGGCAAAAAGATCGTCACCATTGTATTCAGCGGCAGACCACTGGAGCTGAAACCCGTTCTTGATGCCAGCGACGCTCTGCTGCAGGCTTGGTTTCTGGGTACAGAGTCAGGAAATTCATTGGCCGATGTGCTGTTCGGAGATTATAATCCTTCCGGACGTTTATCGATGAGCTTCCCCTACTCGGTTGGGCAAATTCCTGTCTATTACAATGCTTATCAAACGGGACGTCCTTATGATCCTATGTATCCTAATGTGCGTTACGTGACCCGTTATCTGGACTGCCCGAATGACCCGCTGTTCTGTTTTGGTTATGGCCTGAGCTATTCCAAGTTTGCTTACAACAGCTTCAATGTTGAAGCTGCGGATCGGGTGGTTGCCTCCATTGAAGTAGAGAATACTTCGGACATCGCCGGCAAGGAAACCGTTCAGCTCTACATCCACGACGTCAGCGCAAGTGTCGTGCGCCCGGTCAAGGAACTGAAAGGCTTCCAGCAGATTACACTCGCACCGCATGAGAAACAGGTGGTTTCCTTCGAAATCACCAGAGAAATGTTAATGTTCTACGGAAAAGACGATCAGTTGGTCTTCGAGCCTGGGGAATATGATATTATGATCGGTAGAAACTCTGGAGATCATTGCACTCAGCGGATCTGGATCGGCTGACCTGCGTATAGCTATGCTTCTAACGACGTCAGCCCTTATTGCCCTCTTGGCGCAATGAGGGGTTGGCGCCTCCACAGCTTGCTATTCAATATTCGATAGTAAGGGAGATTATTCTAATGAGACACAGTTTATCATTTCAGCAAGATGGCACTTTTAAAATCGTACAATTTACCGATCTGCACTGGATGGATGGAAGAGCTGAGGATCAGCTTACCGAGGCACTGATGGAACGCATTCTGGATGCGGAACAACCTGATCTTGTGGTTTTCACGGGAGATCTTATTTACACGGGTCCTGTATCACCGGGAAACAAGGCATGCGAGCACCCCGCACAAGCATTTCGTGAGGCTGTCGCTGCCGTGGAGAGATCCGGCATCCCTTGGACCTTTGTATTTGGCAACCATGACACAGAAACTCTGATTTCAAAGAGTGAACTGATGCAAATTGCCCTGGAACATCCCCACTGCCTGACCGAAGCCGGTCCAGAAGAGCTGGAAGGCTCGGGCAATTACACTCTTGAAATTAAAGATCAGGAGGACGACTCGGCTGCTATTTTGTATTTTCTGGACTCTGGCGGCTACTCCGAATATGAGGATATCCCGGGCTACAATTGGGTTGGGCGGAATCAGATCAACTGGCTGACGGCTGAATCTGCGCGGCTGAATCCGAAGACTACTGAGAACAGGCTGCCTGCCTTGGCTTTCTTCCATATTCCAATTCCCGAATATCGGGATGTCTGGTCTACACAAGTCTGTCATGGGCATAAGTTTGAGCGTGTATGCTCACCTGAGGTGAACTCGGGCTTATTCTCGGCTTTGCTGGAAATGGGTGATGTGCTTGGCACCTTCTGCGGACATGACCATATCAACGATTTTAGCGGCAGCCTGTATGGCATACGTCTTTCTTATGGCCGTGCTACCGGCTACAATACTTATGGAAAAGAAGGCTTTATGCGGGGAGCACGCGTCATAGAACTGGT